>Ga0182004_10002746_pt1 | contig 13806 bp, 12 predicted proteins | sample Sormic07211540_1_FD_120479 | JGI IMG/M metagenome (GOLD analysis project Ga0182004, IMG submission 120479) | Endophyte microbial communities from Sorghum bicolor roots, Mead, Nebraska, USA - 072115-40_1 MetaG | ecosystem: Host-associated > Plants > Roots > Unclassified | place: USA: Nebraska...
AATCTTTTAAGCCTAGTTAGTCCATGATTAGCCTTAAGTGCTACAGTAACCCACATGTGCTAATGACAGATTAATTATACTTAATAGATTTGTCTTGCCGTTTCCAGACGAGCTATGTAATTTGTTTTTTTATTAGTTTCTAAAAACCCCTCCCGACATCCTTCCGACACATCTGATGTGACACCCAAAAAATTTCCATCCCCAATCTAAACAGGGCATAGTTTAGGCGGCGATAACAACGGTGAGGTGTGTTCTCCTTGTCCTCCTGGATATGCATGTTAAGGTTCCAATGAGCTTTTCCATTCTCTCTCCATCTTATCTTCCCCTAACTCTAGCGGGTTTAGAAGAGAAGTGGTTTGGAAGGAGGAAGACGGACTAGAGGGTGGGAACGGTTGGCAGGGCACTTTAGGGGCCCTAAGGCTATCTCCAACAGGAGACTCATTGCGAAAATCCAAATCCAAAATAGGTCTTCGACACAATAACTATAGCCTCCAATAGAGTACCTATATGGAAGACTTATTTTAGACTCATTCTAGATATCAGAAGAGGCATAATCTAAATTTAGGTGTTCTATTTTTTTGAGATCCATTTGAAGAGAGTGATGTTTTTTAGGTCTTGTTGTTGGAAAAAACTAAAAATAAATATTGAACCTTTTATCTATAGCACTACCTAGCTAGCTAAAGGACGAACGAGTCTTTTGAATTACGGTTGCTAGTAGAAATAGTCCGGCTAGATTAGGACAGAGACCCCACGGTGGTACTTGTCGGCAAGTATGACCATAGCGGCAACGGGAGAAGAGAAAGCAAGCTGTAACCACGGCCGTGCGTTAAATAGCACCGTCCTTATCCTAAATGTTTTTACTTATGCATTTTGTGCTTAGCATCAAGAGGGCCAACGTCTCGTGTATAAACAACCATTTTAATGAAGGATATTTTGACTTTGTCATATCGTTTTTTTGTCCTCTGTTACTGTATATATAAGAATATTTAGGTCCTATTTAGTTCCTTTGCTAAATTTTAGATACTTTGGAGTGACTAATGCGATTAAACTATTTTAGCTTATTTTTAGTCGGTATGTTTAGAAGCTTATTTTTAGTCGGTATGTTTAGAACTTTAGCTACTAAAATGAAGTTTAGGTCTTGTTTAGTTTCTGCGATGAAAAGTTTTTATTACTGTAGCACTTTTATTTGTATTTAATAATTATTGTTCAACCATAGATTGACTAGACTCAATAAATTCTCGTCTTGTAAATCATAGGCAAATTATATAATTAGTTATTTTTTATTTTTATATTTAATGGTCAATGCATGTACCTCGAGATTCGATGTGATGAAAAATCACGAAAAGTTTTTGGATTTTAGTTAAAACTAAATAAGGTCTTACTAAAATTTAGGTCTTGTTTAGATCCAAAAAGTTTTTAGATTTTGATATTGTAATAATTTTATTTTTATTTGATAAATATTGTCCAATTATAGAATAACTATATTTAAAAGATTCGTCTTGCAATTGATAGGCAAATTATGTAATTAGTTTTTATTTTTATTTATATTTAACACTTCATGCTTCATGCATATGTTGTAAAATTGGATATGATCAAAAATTTTGAAAAAAAATTAGTTTTTGGGTGAACGAGGCCTTGGCAAACAGGCCCTTTTTTTTGTCGGAGCTCTCTAGTAGCTGGTCAAAGCTGGCAAGCCCACGTGCGGTGTCTCCCGAGGTGGGCGTTGTGGCGTGCGCTGATGCGGACGCAGGGCGGCGTGGCGCCCTTCTCATGAGTCGGTCTTTTTATAATAATGACTTCTGAACAATAGATTTTTTTTTAAACTCTGAACAATAGATTTAATCAGTCATTTGTTTTGTCTCAAATTAATACTGATGTAGAGAAGAGAAGATAGAAGAGATATGATAGTTTAGCTCTTATACAAACACCAAACTGGACACGTATATATAGATAATGGTGGACTCAAATGAAAGTGTTGTAAGGACAAATAAGAAAAAAAAAAAAGATGTCTCAGAGATAAATTCTAATCACTTAACTTATAGTGCAAACATTTAGTTGTATTATTAGTTTGCTTTTATGGTGACTTGCTGGTCCAGTTTACAGATCCAGGTACCCAACTCTTCTGAGGTCGAAGTCATTATAAGCCTTCAAGTTGCAGCTTCATCTCCCTTTCTTTATGGAAATTGTCGTTACCATGTGTTGGACGATTTGGATGGTGCAGAACAATGCTAATCTTTGAGGGTGAGGCACCTTCTACTTTAGCCTGCAAGAGCATATTCAAGAAAGAATTTGCTTTCGTAGTTCTACAAGGAAAGTCTAAATTTCATCCGTAAATAGATCAACGACTGCAAGCTTATGTGTAATTTTCTTAATTTTTTCTTTGACTTTCTTTGTCTCGTGGATCGGAACCATTTGTACTATTTGTTTGCCTTCAATAAATTTCAGAGGGGCTTGCACCCCTCCTGTTTCTCAAAAAATACTCATTTATTTTATATTATATTGTTTATGATTATTAAATTATGATTACTACTGGATAATATAATTCGTTATAAATCTAATAGTATCATGTTAGTATTAGAATATTAAGAGCTATTAAAAAATTATTAGTCAAAGATTGTATATAGAGTTTGACTCTTAACCTACTTAACTAGACTGGAGGGAGTATAATACTAAAAATATTTTTTTTCCAAACATACTATAGATAATATTAATAACCAATTATATATATATAGTGTAATACTATGGATAATATATATTATTATTTATAAGCTCTCACACATTATCAATCAGACCAATGAGGATTAAGAAAAGCTCGCAAAATGTAGTATCAAGTTTGTATTATGATAGTTAAAAGCTTGCACATACTCCATCTGTTCTAAATTATAAGATATTTTGGCTTTTCTAGATATTTTATATTTGTCATGCACATAGATATATACTATGTGTCTAGATACATCATAAAAGCAACGTATCAATTTAGAAAAGACAAAACGTCTTATAGTTTGAAACGGATGTAGTATTATATAATGAACAACATAAAAAGATAATTTCATCAATTGGGGATGACGAAACTCTAAAAATCAACAATAAAAATCATGTACTCTTTCCGTACCTATATTAGATGATGTTCTGGCATGTTGGGCCGTTTTCACATTTTTTATCATTCTACAAACGTGGCCAAATGTTTGGACACGAATGCCCCCTGGCCAGCAACTCCTGTACGTCCGCGATTAATGCGTCGATTTAACCCAGCCAAATCAAATTGTGTGCCATGCAACAAAATGTAGCAGGTAATAGAAAATTGGCGCTGGGCAGGTATTGAACCCGACCTCATGAACAATGCCATGATGCACTAGCCATGTGAACTAGAGAACTTTCTCATATATAATGCATCTGAAACCCTATTTAATAGGGGTAAATAGGGAAAAATATTCCCTAATTAATGACTCCTTGTTAAGCATAAATTTATTCTAAATGTCATCTAGTCTAGATATGGAGAGAGTACTTCCGAAAACACATGCAACAAAGTGGGAATTGATGAACTCTAATTGAGAGATCACATCCTTAGGCCAGTCTCAATGCATAGTTTTATGACACAGTTATCAAGACTATAAACTAGGTAACCGAGCCATATGAGTTTCATGGGGATGAAACTCCTCTCTCATCTGATGAAACTCCTTCATTTAATGACCCTGTCAAGTCAGTAATTTTGCTTATGTGACTCCCTATTTAATGTGTATAATAACACTCTCATAAAACGTACATTGAGACTGGTCTTTATTTGTTAATACCTCGTGGTGCTTGGTCCTCCTGGGCGGGTGGACTGTGGTAGACTAGTAGGGCGCGAGTGATATCCAGAGAGAGATAATTCTCAGTCAGAACAAAGGGGAGCAAAGACCAAGACTATGCTGCTGCTAGGTGCCTGCCGGGTCAAACATTTTTTTTTTGGGTCTATAGTTCGCCAAAAATCGCCTGGAAATTAGAGACGGTCGCCAAGTGGTCTAGGGCCTTGTTTAGTTCCGAAAATTTTTGGGAAATGGACACTGTAGCATTTTTATTTGTATTTGACAAATATTGTCCAATCATGGACTAAGTAGGCTCAAAAGATTCGTCTCGTCAATTTCGACCAAACTATGCAATTAGTTTTTATTTTCGTCTATATTTAATACTCCATGCATGCGTCTAAAGATTCGATGTGACGGGGAATATGAAAAATTTTACAAAATTTTCTGGAAAGTAAACAAGGCCCTAGGTGCTTGGTCCTACTAGGCGGGTGGACTTGTAGGCTAGTAGAGGGGACGGGTGATAGGTAGAGACATTTTGAGGGCTTGTTTTAGTTCACTTAAAAACTAAAAAGTTTTTAAGATTTTCTGTTATATCAAATCTTTCGGTATATGTATGAAACATTAAATATAGACGAAAATAAAAACTAATTGTACAGTTTACCAGTAAATCGCGAGACGAATTTTTTACTTCTAGTTAGTCTTTGATTAGACAATATTGCCACAAACAAACAAAAATACTATAGTAGTAAAATCTAAAAATCTTTTCACATCAAGCATAAATGACTTGGGCTGCTTTTGCTGCATGCCTGCCAGTGCCAGGTCAAATATCGCCGCAAAGACAGAGACGGTCGCCAATTCGTCGGGTCGCTCAACGCCGACGGTACACCCTGCGGCGGACGGAAGCAATATGTACGTACGTATTACGTACTCCACGCACGTGAAAAGAAAAGGAAAAAAACAATGACCACGTGAAAGAAAAAGGAGAGAGAACGGCGCTACAGAGAGTATGCAGCCGGAGAGCAGTAGTCCGCCGTTTTCTTATCATATCAAATCACACATATATGGAATATTAAATATACAAAAAATAAAAACTATTTGCATAATTTATTTATAATTTATGAGACGAATCTTTTAAGTGTAGCTAGTTAGTCCGTAATTAATACAAACGAAAGTGCTACAGTAAGCAAAGTCAAAAAATTTCGCGAACTAAATAAGGCCTTAGTTCTCAAAAATTTTCAAAATTTTCATCACATTGAATATTTGGACGCATGCATGTAGCATTAAATATAGATAAAAATAAAAACTAATTACATAGTTTATCTAATTGCGAGACGAATCTTTCGAGTCTAGTTAGTCTGTGATTTGACAATAATTATCAAATACAAATAAAAATGTTACAGATAGCCAAAGCCAGATTTTTTTCACAAAATAAACAAGGCCTAACTAGATAGCTGGTTGGACTAGATGCTCCCTTATATCAAAATAAATTTTTTTTTTGAGAAATAATTTGATAAAATATATATTAAATATATTGATATTTATATTACATAATTGGTATCATTGCAAAAACTTTGAATCTAGTTTTTTAATAAACTTATTTAAAGATACAAATATTATATGTATTTTCTACTAATCAAGTTAAATTTGCCACACAGAAACTAAAAGCGATAAATAATTTTATCATACTTTTCTTTTTTTCAAAGCACAACCTTGGCGCGACCTTCCCGGAGGCCAAGGTAAGGTGCGGGGCTGGTTTCCACCCTTGCAGCTAGCCACTAGGGCACTGGCATGTGTGCTTGGTTGGACTAGTACTTGAGGAGACCTAAAATTTTTTTAAATTTGTTTAGAGCCTTTGGTATATATCGTAATATTTACAAAGATGAACAAAAAAAGAATGTATCACTCATTTAAACATTTTCAGGAGTTCAAACGGGTTGAGGTGAGTAGGATCCATTTTTTGGTCGTGTTTGGTTTTGACGAATAGTGGTTAGGTTCATCTTGCAAAGAGTATTTCACTTAGATTCTATTCCTCCAAATCGAGCGGATAGAGGTCAACACACTTCATACAAGTGAACATATTACTGGTATGGGCGAGTAGACGGCCACGTGGCCAAGCTAGGAGCCATGACGGGCGCACCGATGACCAGGATCCATAGTCTCATGACTGTGGCACTAGACCGAGTGAGAAGGGGACCATAGTAGTGCCCACACCGGCACTTGCGAGCAGGGACCACGATGAACGTGTGCTGGGAGCCACAAAAGTGAGTGTAGATGAGGGGTGGCCATGGAGTCTGGCAAGTTGTGGAGGAAGAAAGTACATGGTGAGCACATGACGATGGAAAGAACACTGACGCATGGGTTGTGTGCTAGGGAACTAACTCACCGTTCATTCTCCTCCAACCAAATAGAAAATAAGGGACAATCTAAACCTAATATCCAAAATACGAATTGGAACAAACCCAACCTAAAAAACTAGAATGGAGTCAACCCAACCCATAGTCTTAGAACCAAATTAACACATGATTTTGAGGTGCAGTGGTACGGAAGCAACTTTGAGGTTAGAAGTCGTGAGTTCGAATCTCGGTTTTGTGAGTTATGACTTGTGCAAGCAAGTGTGTAGTTGGTGGCCTTATCGTGATGTTTTTTGGCTCATTTTTAAAATTCTTGGAAATGATTTATAAAGACAACTGGAATTTGGCTGATCTCTAGAAATCAATTTCCAGAGACAACTGCATCACTGATTTCTAGAGACGCACATATAGATGTGCTAAAATAACCACCTCTACAAATAGTTTTTAGACTCCTCTAAAAATGTTGCTACATGTTGTCGAAAGCCGATGTGAATAGAATGTCTGGGGAGCTCCCTGTGTTGACAGGTATCTTTGTTATTGTCCATCCGGTGATGTTGGTTTCGTTCATCATAGCATCGGTGTCAAGGTAACTTGATGTCATTGCCAACAAAGGTGATGAGAATGTGGGACCATTGGGAGTTTTTGGGCGAACCCTCCGTGGCTACATGGTGCACTCTTCTTTGGTCCTTTTTGAACCGGTGCTTGTCCCCATGGTCTTCATTGGACCCCAACAATTAATGGAGAAGATGACCCAAAATGTGGATGTAGGGTTATTGATGATTGTTTGGGTGGAGGGTTCGATTTTGACTTGTTGCTGCTGCAAGGGCTGGGGCAGTGGTAGTGGTGGGGCTAGGGCTAGATGGGTTCACAGGATGTGTTATGGTGTAGGGTTGTGAGGGTGATCTAGCTTGGTGCTAGAAATCATGGAGATGGGGGCTAAGGGGGTTCATGTAATTTTGGTATTGTCAGTGGTAGGGTGGATAGTTTGAGTAGTGATGGCTAGTGTGTTGTAAGGGTATCCTGTAGTTGACGGGTGTGTAGTGGTAGACTGTGTTAGATGGGTATGCGGAGGGTCTTCGAGTGTGGTTCATAGGTTTTGGGACTAAGTTTGACTATTGGGAATCTTTGTACTCTTTTCCCTTGAGGAAGAAGATGCATTGCTTGGTGGGATGGCCCTTGCCTAGGCCATAGAAGTGGCACTAGATCTTGGATGGCTCTTTTGTTTGCCCATGCAGCATCTGATTGCTCCTAGGTTTACTATTGTTGTTGGTGGGATTAGGTCCCTTCACAAGTTGTTGATGTTTCTGAGCAGTGGGTGGATTATTTTCTATGGCATTAGCATTCACTCTTTCTACACATGGGTGGATTGGTATCTAAGATGGTTCTAGCAAGGGCTCGAATTGGGACCTTTGAGCCTTGCTCTTCGTCTTGAAGTCAGCATCAGTTGTGTAGTATTTCTCCATCACATTATGAAGCTTTGTGAGGGGTTGTTGCGGTCTTCTTGCTATTTTGGAGGAACATGGTCCGGATTGCAGGCTATTTATAGCTATGAATGAATCTCCACCTGTATTCTTGTAGTCTCTTTCCACTTGCTTGTAGCGAATTAGGTCCATTAGGTGGCTAGGGCTATGTTGATGACCTTGAAGTTGGAGCAAAGTTTGTCCAGGTGGTGTAACCATGACAAGATGGAACCGAGTCAAAGGTTGGCATATTAGTTTCAGATATGTTTTTGGATATGATGACAAATGACTTGGCCATGGTAGCCTCGTCATCGCTTGGTGCTGCAACGGTGGCTTTGTAGCTCAAAGATAAATTGATGGGGGTCAGCGTTGCTATCGTATCTTGGGAGATTTTTGGGCTTGTAGGAGGGTGGCCATCTTTGATTTTAGAGTATTTGGGATAGCGAGGACTTCAGGATGTATGACATGGGAGGTCAGAGCTTCCTTAGCCACTATAGTGATTGGACAAGCGTAAAAAGATGGGGTTCAGTATGGGAGTGAAGTGGTTGCAGGGTTGGTGTGGTTGGCTGGTTGTTGGGAGCATTAGGGTCTAGCTAGGGGTTCTATTCTTCGAGTCTTGTCTCCACCCTTCTCAGCTATTCTTGCACCTTAGCCTTTTTCTAGTTGATTCTATCGATCCATGCCTACCTCTCTATGGTTTCAACATTGCTCCTCGATCTTTTCATTCAAATCTTCGTATATGGTAGTTAGGGTGGTGAGGCCTTCCTCTTTAATGTTGACACCTTCATCTTTGGTGTCGAGTGCACCTTCAGGCAATTCATCCCTTGGGGGTGGGCCTCTAGCAATGAGGCCTGGCTTGGGGTTCCCTTTGCTTGGAGGGGATTAAGTTCTGGGTGGGGATAGTTTGCCCCTTGGCAGAGGTTGAGCTGAGGGTCCTATCTCTAGTGGGAGGTTGCCTAGTTCACGGCCTTCATGGCATGGGTTAATTGTTCGGTGGTACGATGGGGTCAATCTCCAAGGATGGTGCCAAATTTGGGGATCTCACGTGGCCTCTAGTCCCTCATTGGGAGACAACAGGGTCAAGGCCAAGGGTGTCCCATAGGGACGAGAGAAAGAAACGCTAGCTAGCGTAACACGAGGGGGAGACAATAAATTCATGAGTAAATGTCCATAAATTGACAAAATGAACATTGTAGCATTTTCGCTTGTAATTGACAAATATTGTCCAATCATGAACTAGCAAGGTTCAAAAGATTCGTTTCATAAATTACAGACAAACTATGGAATTAGTTATTTTTTATCTATATTTAATGCTCCATGCATGTGCCACAAAATTCGATGTGACGGGGAATTTTTGAAAAATTTTGCAAAACTTTTGGGAAGTGAACAAGGCCATAGTTCATACCTAGGGCCATAGCAAAATTACATTTTACACTAGAGTTAACTAGGATAATTTGTATATAAACTCGGAAGCATTCTGGTCATTCGACGCCCCACATCTAACTACACATTTGTCGCCATTAGGGTCTCCTACTTGGGAGGGCACACTTTGGCGTGCTCCCACAGTGATCTCGGGTGGGGGTGACTTCGAGGGTTCGCCATGGCTAGCCAATTTTGTAGCTGTCCTTGGATCTTGAAAGATAGAACGTCATTATACCATTTCCAAGGATATCAAAGAATTAGATGCATGTAGTCCCAGTGAGGGTAAACCTCGTCGGGTTGACACAGTTGTCGGAATTAAGCTGCAGCGAATTCACACTAAGGCTGCGTTCGGTTGGCAGGGATTCATGCCCTGGAACCGTTCCTGCTCAAAATCCTTGTGCAATTTACATAGCGAATCCTGACCAGGAATGATTCCTGCCAGGAATAGACACTAAACGAACGCAGCCTAATGGGGTTTAGATGGGGCCACGAGGGTTTCTTTGTATGAGAGAAAGGCCTTGTAGCTAACGAAGGCTCCGTGGTAAAGAGTGCTGGCAAGGGAGAGAGAGAGGCCAGATGGCACTGTGAGAGCTTTCCAACAACATTAGTGTTACTAACTTTTTATGGAAATGTTTTCTAAGGGCACTCACAATGCAAGATTCTATCCTAGAGTCCAAGACATTTAATTACATATTATTTATGGTATTTTACTGATGTGGCAGCATATTTATTGAAGAAAGAGGTAGAAAAAATAGGACTCTAAGTCTTATTTAGACTCCAAGTACACATTCTTCGAGGTAATAATTAAATAACTTTAGACTTTATGATAAAGTCTGCATTGTGAGTGCCCTAAGTAGTAATAGCTTCACTGAGCATGCAAAATTTATAATATTACTATCAAGTACAATATAACAAAAGATAAACTCATTTTGTCTTTCGCCAGTTTACACTTTGAGGCAGCACTATACGTATGCAAAATTCTGTCTATAATATAATATAGGACTTAGGTCCAAGAAGGTCTGACCGGATGCCTCCATATCTATAGGAGATCCACTTATTCTATTTTACTTTATCTATATAGGAAATAACAGTTGACAACAACTGATGCATGTTCCGATGCTCTTATTGTTTTGGATGGCTTTACCGAGCTTTCAAGGATAGAGCTCGATAATAGAACGAACACCGAGAAGTTGTATAATTTTGTAGTCCTTGAATCCAGCCTCGAAGAAAATCTTCTTCCACTCTTGCTCATCTCGCTCGATTCCATTCAAATTCATCATGATGATGTCATGCAAAACCTGTGTCTCTAAGTGTTTGATGTCTGACGGCTCAGATCCAACCACCATATCTATTATTATTATCTTCCCTCCCGCATCTCGTGGAGGTATTGCTTTTTTGCAGTTCTTCAATATCTTGACACACTCATCATCATTCCAGTCGTGAAGAATCCACTGATGAAACAAACAACGAACCATTCAACAAATTTAATGAATAGCTAAATATCGAGCTTAATAATTTGCATCCACAATATCAGGAGAATGTGACGTACGTACCTTGAGGAACACAGCGTTCGCCGGTGGAATACTTTGAAAAATATCACCAACAACGTACTGCACGCCGTTGTCAGTGGGAGCTTTGGCGACAACCTCTGGGCGATCCAGCACGGTGCACTTCATATCCGGGAATGCCGCCTTTATGGTGGCAGCGGCCCCGCCGAGCCCGCCGGCAACATCGACAAGCGAGGTTAGCCCATGGAAGACCTCGCCACAGTCCTTGAGGACGATTGGCATGAGAAAGGCTGTGTCGGAGGCCATGGCGTCGTCGAACGGAAACGTGGTGGTGGCGTCGCGTTCTGCTCTTTCCCAGATCGTCAGGCCGCTGTACGCCAGGGCGAACGGGGACAGACCCGCCGGCTGCGGCTGATCCTGCCGGAACCACGCGTGTAGGCCCCTGCTCACGGGGCATTCTCGGCAAGGTGTGAGCATGAGCTGCGGGTACAGAAAAGGACGCAGCAGCTGCTGCTGGCTGGTCAAGCTCTCGTCGCTGACGAGGAGGCTGGACGCCGTCGTTAATTTGTAGATCGGACCTTCTCCGTCTGACGCCACCGTTGTTGCTACCTGCTTGACGCTGAAGATGCCAGAGAGAATGAGCACGCGCATGATGCGGCGCAGGTCGCGGAGCTTACAGAGGTTGATCCCAGCCTCTGCCATTATCTGGGGAAGGGTGGCGGCACCACCAAGGCGATGGATGGCATCCGGGATGCGGAGGTCTAACACAACCGAGAGCGCCACAGGCTTGAAGAAGCAGAGGGCCTGGTGCCAGAGCTGAAGCTGAGCCTTGAATAGCTCCTCGCTGCTGTACTCAGCAGGCAATGCCATTGTTGTGCAGATCGATGGATCGATCTTGATCGAATTCGTGATAGCTGGTTGTTCTCTGTCAAGGGGTTTATGGGTGGTGACATATATATAGCATGTGTTGACACTTCACTGCAGAACTGGACAAAGTCAAAATGGGTTATGCCGGTTCCGGGAACCTGCTAAAGGGGTATGCGGTATGCCGCTTCCGGGAACCTGCTAGTTTTACTGTCAGGAATCTTATGTATTTCTAATTTATCCTAACTATTTTTATAAATTTATTTGCTCTTATACATTTGTATTAGGAATTCTTTTATACTCTTTACTGTTTTCCATGTATATTAGAGGTTTTTTTAGAATTACATACTACAATGCAGACGCCTGCAACACGCATGCACACTCACCCTCTATAAATACACATACGTAAACTTTATGCTTATGAGCACCTCCGACAAAATTACCAAATGCTTAGCTTTGTTAGGAGCCTCTTCTATATTAATATATTTGCCTAACATTTTATGCTAGTATTTTTCGAAAAAAAAAAGCTTTGTTAAGGGGGATATGAAAACTTACAATGTATGGAGACACAATTTTTTAATCTGTTTTGCCCTTTTTACATATGTGAAGTCATTTACTTCAAGGCCGTTACTAAGTGCCTAGCTTTATTTGTTGTAGCCGTTTCTATTGCATTGCACTAGCATACTCGAATCATATACACAGTCAATTCAAGAGAGATTTTTTGAGTCTCAATTCCGAGGAGATCGTAGAAAACAATGAGCACGTGCCTTGAACGTTATACGTACTGTTTCGTTGTCGGTTCCAGCCACTCATTTAGGACCGCATGTAATTTTGACGCAACTGAAAGATTATTCCAACGTAGCCATCACGTTCATCTCGTTAAGATGAAAGGAGTTTTGCGACTGCGAGCGCCAGACTTGGAGAAACCGAGAGGGGCCTGGCGTGCCAGAGCTGAAGAAGCTGAGCCTGGAGTAGCTCCGCTGCTGTAGATCAGCCAGCAATGCCATTGTTGTGCAGATGGATCGATCTTGATTGAATTCGTGATAGCTGATTGATCTTTGTTAAACCGCTTTATGGGTGGTCCGTGGTCACATATATATAGCATGTGTTTATAGTAATAAAACTGGACAAAAGTCAAAGTTGGTTTTTTATAGATCACCATTCACCACCGAGTCTGGCGCGCAATGCACCTGGCGAGCGCTCCTCCATTGGGAAATTGGCTAGGGCCTTGTTTAGTTCAGCCCGAAAACCAAAAAATTTTCAAGATTTTTCACCACATCAAATCTTTCGGCACATTCATGAAACATTAAATATATATGAAAATAAAAACTAATTGCACAGTTTACCTGTAAATCGCGAGACGATTCTTTTGATCCTAGTTAGTCCATAATTGAACAATATTTGCCACAGACAAACGAAAATGTTACAGCAGCGAAATCTAAAATCTTTTCGTAAATAAACAAGGCCTAGATCGATTTTGGCCCAGTACAAAAACAAGTTCTAGGAAATGCATAAATTTCTTTGGCTATTCGTTTCCTAGTAAGATAAGTCCACATTCTCTGAGCAACTTCAAGAGCTTGGCTATTCTTATTGTGAAGGCTATTTTAGAATTTGTATATCAAAAAGTAGGCTCCAACAGATATGTTATTTGATTTTGTAAAATACAAATAGTTGACAAAAACTCAAACATTAAAATGCCACCATCATAAATTTATTATGTCATGTTTATATATTTATTATCACAAGCATATGATGTTTTTTTTATTATCACAAAATACTAGACCTTGCCATGTGGCAGTTGACATGGCAGCCAGGGACGAAGCTAGAAAAAAATTTAGGAGGGGGGCTGAACAAAAGTGCTACATCCACTTAGTTCTACTATAACCCATCGTAATAGAAAAAATATTAGCTTAAAATAGTCTTATATTAAAAACATCAATAAATAATGAAATTCATAAATTTATCTAAAAAATAAAGATCTCAGTCTATCTTAGCTTATAAATTTGTGTCTAAAATTAAAAGAGAAGCACTAGAAACTCCACTAGCCCAGCAGCAGTTGGGGAATCGGATCAGCTGACTTCAGTCCCACCAATGGCTGGCTGCAGTCACCCAAATCGAACCGTTCATTTACATCTAACGGTTTGGCTGTATATGCTTCCATCTAGTTGCAGGCTACAGAGAGTCCAGCCCATCTAAGCCCACCAGAGCACACAGTCTCTAGTTCGTTCCCAGCAGCTGTACCAAGCCAGAGGCCGCCGCCGGAGCACGCGCCCCTCGCGAGTCGCGATGCCCTGCGCGTCGCTGGAGCACTCGCCCGCCGCGCTGGATCCTCCTCCCCCATCCCGTCCTGAGCCGAAGTCGTCCCGTCCGGAGCCCCCACCCCTCGCCGGAGGACGCGGCCTCGTCGGAGCACACG
>Ga0182004_10002747_pt1 | contig 13805 bp, 9 predicted proteins | sample Sormic07211540_1_FD_120479 | JGI IMG/M metagenome (GOLD analysis project Ga0182004, IMG submission 120479) | Endophyte microbial communities from Sorghum bicolor roots, Mead, Nebraska, USA - 072115-40_1 MetaG | ecosystem: Host-associated > Plants > Roots > Unclassified | place: USA: Nebraska...
CATAAACTGACCTTTCCAGTTCTCTGTCTATTGGCTAAAGACATTATGACTGTTCCTGTATCAACTACTTCTTCGGAGTCTACTTTTAGTCTCTCTGGCAGGGTGATTGAGGAGCGACGACGGTGATTGGGCGCCGACACTGTGGAGATGCTGATCTGCACCAAGGACTGGGAGCTTGGCGAGGGCATGGACAGCACACTATGGTGGACAAAGAGTTAGAAGACTACATGAAGAACCAGTTCCTTAATGAAGATGCCGAAGTAACAGAGGCTTCAAAGACTTAAGATGATTTAGGCAGTGAGATGAGAGACATTAAAAACATTTGAATGTTGACTTGTAATAACTTTGATACTTGATGATTGAATATTTCCATGAGCTGGCCGTACTCTTTTTCTTTCTAGGGTTTTATCTCACGAGGTGTGAGTTTTACCTAGAAAGGTTTTTAATGAGGCGGCATTGCAGACAGCTCATGGAGATCATTTTGGGTACATCTTGTTTATTTGCTCTATTTGTGTTTTCTGTGATTGTGATCAAATCTGGTATTTTAAAATTTGACATTAAAACTGCTTTGTCAAATTAGTGGTGTGGGCTGCGGGCTGACCCGAAGGCCTGCTGGGCCGCGTGCCAAACGGGCTGGCACGGCACGTAAAACGCCCACGGACCGTGCCTGGGCCGTTAGCTAGGCACAGTGTCCTGTGTCGGCACGGCACGGCGGCACGCGGGCCATGCGGGCCCGTGCCTAGCACGGGCCCGTGCCGTGTCGGACCGTGCCAGCCCGTTGCACCTTAGAAAGGCTGAGACATAGATTTACGGTTTACGAAATCAGCCTATTGCTTTGTTGTTAAGTTATTGTAAGAAAATATGTAAGAAAATATGAATATATGTGTCAAATTGAAGAACTAAGTTGTTGGAGCATGTGTCGCTCTCTTTTCAGCTCAGTGGTCTTTTGTTGGTTGTAGTTATCAATCTCAGGGTTGCAATCTAGCGTGGTCTGTTTGACTTTTTGTCTTACTTCATCTTATGTTCTGTACGTCTTTTCTATTATGTTTGCTACTCTGATCTCTGATCAGCCTAAAACTTTGTTGTATTTCCATTATGTGTAATGGAAATGGGGTATATCCCTTACTCGAAAAAGGTTGATGAATTAAGCTATATGCATAAAGAACCCAACCAGTTTTGTTTACATGTTTCTTATCTTTTTGGTCGGCCCTCCTATGCATAATTTTTAGCTCCTCTAGGGTCGGCCTAATAGCTAGTCAATTGCAGCGCAACAACAACCCATAAGTGGAGCTCCTCCTTTGTCTCACTGACGGCCTAGACCCATATGTTAGATTTCATCTTTTTCGTGCAGAGCATTGCCACCTGCTGGGACAGGACTAGCGGGGCCAACACAGCAGGTGTGGCCTCAGCATGGCCGGTGTTGCCAAGGCCCAACGTGGTCGGTCCGAGAGCTCAGGTTCTATGCTGTCGAGGTGGTGTGACCACCATCGACGGTAGGCTCTATGCGAGCTCTACACGGTCGGGGCTAGTATGGCTAGTACGAACTCAACTCATGTATGACTTGGGCGCTCCCAGGACCACGGGCGGTGGGCTCGGTGCTAGCTCGACATGGCCTGCGTGGGCACGTTGTGGATTGAGGCGAGCATGGCGTGGCTAGCAAGCACGACACAGAGAGGGCTAGCACAACGTCAAGAGAATAGAAGGATGTACAATAGGTTTTTTCTTAGTAACCAGTGGCATAGTGGATAATTTTAGCCAACTTTAGAAATCCATGAGCTTTTAGAGCCTTAAGATTTGGAGTTTTCTGGATCTAAATTTTATGGTGCTGAGAGGGGGTTTTGTAAAATTCTGTTTTTTTATAGATCTAGAGACTAAAGACTAAAAGACTTGAAGCTATATCAAACAGAAATTTGTGACCATGCACACTCGGACTGTCCAAGCAGAAAGAGCAAGGCTATGAGTGCTGCTTTGCCTGCTTCTGTGCTCCGACGTGGCTCCAGGCTCCAGAGTTCAGATCCGGAACGACTGCAGACAGCACTGCGGACGGCCAGGCGGCCACAGAACCACAGCTGGGAACCGTATCGGACCCGCGGGCACAATAAGGACAAGGAGTCCGATGCGAACAGTAAAAACATCCTCAGCCCAACAAGGATAAAAAAAGAAGAGAGAAACGGCAGTGCTGCTCCAATTCGTGTTGACTCGTGGCTACAACAACACGATTCGCATCGTCGGCTCCCCGGGAACCAAGTGGCAAGTCGCAACTTCCTTCCACAGCCATCTCGCGCAGGCAGTCTTCTGTAACCCTAATCCTCCCCCGCCCCATCCCGGCCCATAGGCGCCATGGTCGGCGGCAGAGGGCGCTCCCCGTCGCCGTACTCACCCACCCCGGTCGACAAGCGCTGTCGCTCCCGCGATGACGACGACGCACGATCCAGCGGCGCCTCCCCGAAGCGCCGCAAGCGACACCACCGTCGTTACGGCGAGGACGGGGAGATACTCGACGGCGCTTCTGCTGCGGCTCCTGCTAGGAGCCGGGAGCATGAAAGAGGATGGAGGAGCAGCCGTGTTGGTGGTGGTGGTGGATGCGATTATTATACTCCTTATTATACACACGGAGAGAGAAGCAGCAACCACAGTAGATTGGATCGAAGAGGAAGTGCACGCGGCGGCGGCGGCGGCGGCGATGAAATCAGGGAGAGGGAAAGACGGAGCGGTAATTCAAGCCATGGTGACCATGCGAGGTGGGATCCAGCAGGCATAGGCAAGGATAGGTGGGATCCGGCAGGCAGAGTAAGTCACGCTGACAGGCACAGGGATTCTACAAGTTCATCAAAACCTAGCAAATCTGCTGGTTACAAGCAGACATTGAGATTTGGGGACATATCTATAGATTTTGGCCATAAAATCCGGAGTCATGAAGAAATGAAGAAGGGAACTTTCCAGCAGGAAGACCATAAGCGGTGCAAGGTGAAAACTGAATTAACAATATTGCAGCAACAAAATGATGCTCGTGGGAAAGTTGAGGTGGAATTTGTACCAAGTTGCAAAAATGTGAAGGCAGGAGCAAGAGCAATTGATACAGGCAAAGCGCAAAATAGCACCTCTGCCTGTGTGGCCAATAGCAAAGCTGAAAACAAGCAAGATTCTCAAGTGGTGATCACTAACAAAGCAAACATCACCGTGGGAAAGCCTTCTGCTCCTAGCAGTGCCATTGGAAGTGGAAGACCACCTGCTGCTGCTGGGATTGGGAAATCTGCTGGCAAGCCTGATGGTTTGCACAATGAAAGCAATGTTCATCCTGACAACTGGGATGATGCAGAGGGCTACTACACATACCACTTTGGGGAGTTGCTGGGTGGCCGTTATGAGATTATAGCTGCCCATGGGAAGGGCGTGTTCTCAAGAGTCGTTGGGGCAAGAGATCTTGAAGCTGCTGGCACAGATGGCCCTGAAAGAGTAGCCATCAAGATAATTCGCAACAATGACATGATGTACAGGGCAGGTAAGCAAGAGGTTTCAATACTGGAAAAACTCAACGTTGCGGACCACGAGGACAAGTGCCACTGCGTGCGGTTTATTTCAAGTTTCAGGTACCGGAACCATCTGTGCTTAGTTCTTGAATCTCTTCATATGAACCTGCGTGAGGTGTTGAAGAAATTTGGTCCTAACATCGGGCTTAGACTCACTGCTGTGAGGGTATATGCAAAGCAGATGTTCATCGCCCTGAAGCATCTGAAGACCTGCAGAGTTTTGCACTGCGATATAAAGCTGGACAATATCATGGTGAACCAGGCTAAGAAGGTGCTCAAACTATGCGATTTCGGCAGTGCTATGCTTGTCGGAATGAATGAGGTTACACCTTACCTTGTCAGTCGTTACTATCGAGCACCTGAGATCATTCTTGGGCTGCCCTATGACCACCCGTTGGACATGTGGTCAGTTGGTTGCTGTCTCTATGAGCTTTGCACAGGAAAAGCCTTATTCCAAGGAAAATCAAACAATGAGATGCTTCGGCTTCATATGGAGTTGAAGGGCAGCTTCCCTAAGAAGATGCTTCGCAGTGGTGCCTTTACGATGCAACACTTCGATCGAGACATGAGATTTCAAGATACTCACGATGACCCTGTCAAAGGAAAGGTTGTGAGAAGGTTAATTTCTAACATTAAACCAAAGGGCATTGGTTCTTATATTTCAAACATTCCTGGAGAGGATCCAAAAACACTATTCAGTTTTAAAGATCTTCTTGATAAAATGTTTGTCTTAGATCCAGCGAAGAGGATAAACGTCCAAGAAGCACTTAGCCATCCTTTTATTACTGGCAAGTGAAGACAAGATCTGATCCCTTTTGACATTGTTTATAGCTAATAATTAACTAACAGTTTTAAATTCTAATCAACGGTATTTTTGTCTTTGTGTCTGGCGAGCTATGAGATCATCTGAGCACGTGGATGAATTATGCATGGAACTATGGAAAAATGGAGGTATGTTCTGTTGCTTGAAAGAATAGCTTGTGTTGCCTATTCGTGTGGGCATTCTAGTGCGATGCTGTCATAGTGCGCATTGTTTTTAATCCTTATTAAACTTCTTCTACCTTAATACAAAAATCTTTTGTGTATTTCAAGAGTAAAAAATAAAGTTATGCACGAACTAAAATCAACTAGGTGAAAATATGAATGAGAAATTAGCCAGCAACTTAGATCTGCATGTTAGATATTGATCTCGTAGGCATAGCTATTTGTGACGGCTGATCCACGACCCAGTGGCTGGGCCTAACGAGGCAGAGGAGGGCCCTGGCCTGGTCCAAGGTGCCGCCTTGGGCGTGCACACACAGGGGTGATAGCGCCCCTAGAGCCGTCAGCCACCTCCCACCCAGAGGAATTCAGAATAAATGTAAACTAGAGATAGAATTAGATATGGAATGAATAAAAAAGAAATAGTCTTTTTAGAAATGAAGAATCAGTTTGTTTAGAAAAGGAGAGTCCAAATCTCTAAGGACTCTACCTATATTTTGTTTGGGGGTCAAGTCTCTTAGGGACTACTAGTATATTGCCCATGCTAACGCTACGGTGGCGTCATTATAAAATGTTTGCCCTCTATACAACTTTATTAGATTTTTCCACGCCAACCTTTTCCCTGTAGAATCGAGATTTCCACCACGCCTATCACCATCATAATATTATGAAAAAAAGAGCAATCTGCAAACTTGACATGAGTTTCAGGTACTTAAACTTCAAATAACCAAGAGACAGAACAACAGAACAAGGTTTAGAGGAATATAAAGATTCTCATTTGGGTATATGAAACTTTATATCAAATATATAATATATATTGTTTCACTAAAGTTAATAGGGAAGTTAACTGGATGAGTGTTTTCTGTTCGTCTATACAAGCTGCACTGAAGTTAATATGTACAAGAGTTACCTGAGTAACTCTGAATTTGTTTGTGGACATCATATTGGCAGGCGCACAAGCCATTCCTGGACTGATATTTATAATTTGAGGAAACACTATTGGCGGACAAGGTGGAAACATAACTTGTGAACACAGAAACAAATTAACTTCACAGCTGTGAGACTGATAACCACTGTACCGTGGCCTGTATTTTTACCTTGCAACAGCCACATGACTTCACACCTCGAAATGTTAACTCGTTTACCTTTACTGATTTCGACAGTGCATATGGGTGGCATCCCTCCACTAAAATACTGTCAAAAGAAACTATTCTTGTAAGGGTTAAAGAACACAAGAATTACACAATTGGCAGGTGAAAGCTTCCCTAAGCAACCACAGTTGCTATTATCAACTAGACCAACTAAGCCCCCCAAAAGAAATCATTTAGAAAATAGTCAAATACAAGCGCACAGTATGCACAACTCACTTTGGTCTGAAGTAGTTAACTGGTATATGCTCTTTGAATATATCATTTAGTGCATCCAATGTGCCCTGAAAACAAATGTGCATTGTCAGATAAAGATTTATGTTTAGATTTGTAGATAGTGTTTATCTGATAAACATGGAATATATGCAAAACTGGATTCCCATTCCTTCTCACCCTTCATGTGGCTGGTCTGGTGAAATCCCTGAATAAAAACACAAATTTTTCAGAAATTCTCCTGTGAGAATCCAAACATAAGCTTCAGTTGTAAGAGTTGTAGCAGACAACAAAGGTCACAAAATTCCACATATACAAGCAACAGAATTGACCAAAAGCACCACAAATCCCAGGATAGCTGAAGCTCTAAAGGTCAAGGAGAAAATGACAAATAAAGTGAAAACCTTCACAACAGAAGTATTTGTACCTTCTTGCATCTATGATTTTTTGCTTTCCTTATCCATCCAGGCAACAAGAAACAAATCAGTCCTAGGCTTGTTTAGCAGGCAGGGATTTCCGTAGAAGTTTGGACAAATGAAAACACTATGAAGTGAAAACACTGAGCTTTTAAAAAATCCATTAGGATTCATGTGCAAACTGTAATAAATGGTTAGTGATTGTGGTTCACATATCCAATCAACAGTTGATCACAATTAGTCTACCGTCTGTACAGAGATCAGATCATTTGATGATATAGTTAAATTCCACTTCGTACAGGTTTACGGGAATAGGGCTGTATATCCCTTAGGCCTACTTTGGCAGCCCAAATTCCTAGAGGGATCCCTGCAAATTCCCCGTGCAAATCTCCTCCGTGCCAAAATTGGGTGCTCTTTGGAAGCCCACCAACCCGGGGTTTGCAGCCTGTTTCCCTTCCTTTTCCACGCGGAAATAATACACGAGCGAGGAGGCCGGGAGGGTTTCCTGTGCGCACACGAGTCGCACGCGGCTTTTTTCCGCTCACGACGCCGCCCAGTCGCGACGCCGCCGCCACTCGCCCAGGTGCTCTAGGTGCCGCCGCCAGACTCCATCCAGATCGAGACGAGGAAGGAGCACCGCATCACGTTTCTGGAGCAGCCGCCGCCCTCACACCACCAGCGGAGCAGGGGCTCATCGTCTCAGGGCGCTAGCGGGGAGAGCCGTGGTGGCGGCGGGGAGCCGGGGGTCCCAGAGGTCTCGCACCTGGGGTGGAGCTCAATGACGCCACGTGCATGTTCGCCAGTCAGTCCACCTCTATCCACATCTCCTTCCCCATAGAAGCTTCTCAATCTGCTAGGGTTTCATCCACATCTTTTTCTGGTTGATCTTGGAGTTACCAGTCAGCGAGCTCCGAAGCCTCTACCGCTAGCCATTGTGCCGTCCGCGAGCAACACCGACATTGCCAGCAACATGACACAACCTCTGCCTCTACAGGTTAGTCTTCTGGAAGATCCACCGTGCTGTACAGTTGTTTCAGATCCAATTGCTTCATGTAGCTTAAAGAACTTAACTGTTGAATTACTTTACTATTTATTAGCAGGGTGATTCTATGGTTTCTTGTTTGTGATGTGAAAATAGATGTCATGAATTATGATTCTTCAATAATCGGTAGAGATTGTAATGTTCATTGGTGAGCTGGTGTCTGTGTTCAGAACACCACTGCAATAGAGTAGGATGGCATGCTGTGATGGATTTTTTTCTAGCATTGCACAACAACTATATGCATGCTTATAACGATCTAGACATCCTCATAAATAGCTAAGTGTAGGTGTAAGTATTCTTCAAAGCTTCACCTATTAGTATGCATCTAGAGAATGGACAGGTCGTAAGCATGAAAAGATCATGTAAGCATGAAAAGATCATGTAGCACAGCACGGTCTCTTGTTATTAAGTAGTCCATCTTATCCACAATGACCAGCCTACAAACAGCATCGCACAAGTCAGATAACATGATCACAGCAAGAAAATCCCAATAATTTTTTTTTTGAAAACCGCAGGAGAGCTGCGTTTCATTGTATTATAGAGAAGAAAAATAGGGTGGGTCCCCAACAAGATCCTCACTCATACGGGGACCAAATATGAGTGAAGAAAAAAAAAATCCCAATAATCATAGTGGATACAAGCAGTTATTACATCATTCTTCTTGGAGCTGAATCCTTGTTGTACAATTGATTTCTAAGGAATCAGGTGTCTCCATTCCCATATGCATTCACACATAATTAACTACAAATCCAGGTTTTGCCTAAGATACACATCCTCCAGGTTTTTCTGAAACTAGAATGCAATTTATTTAGGAGCTGAGCACCTAGTTTTTCAAGTTTATGGGGGCTTAGCTGTGGCAATCATGCAAGTTTAGAGGAACAAACCGCAACTGCCTTCTCTCTTTTCTGGCAATCATGCAAGTTTAGAGGAACAAACCACAACTGCCTTCTCCCTTTTCTGAAACTAGTAGTTTTTGGTGAAACTACTTATAGCACCACATTTTGAGAATTTTATGTAGCTTTGATCTGTTGAGCCAAGGTTGTCAAGTGGGCATATGAATGTAGAGTTTCTATATTGTGGTTATAGTCGAGACCTTGCTAAGATCCCATGTTCGGAGTCAATGTTCTGGGTATCAAAACTAGGTATGCGCCATAATTTTTTGGCAGCGAAAAGAGACCAATCTTTACTCTTCTCAATGTGTTTTAGTTAGATTGTATCAGTATCAATAATGCTCCATCACGTGCCCAAGTCAGTCAGCCCTCATTTTTGTAGACTTTATTTTGTTTCATGGGCTAAGATAAAATGCAGTTTATTTTTGTATGGAACTGTTTTTTGATATGCTACTATGATGTCTGTTTTTTCACATGTATGGTTTTTTTGTTTGCTGAGTAGAAAAAGCTCTTTCGATTTTGATTTGATTTGTTTTTGGAAATTTCCTAGAGATGATATTCTATGCTGTTTCTGAAACCAGAGTTCTGTGCAATTTCCAGTAACAGCAATAGCAAAGCAAATCTCTAGTAAACTTCGATTTTCAGTTTCTAAAACTTTGATCAGTTTACTTTAGGTATGTCTCAGCTGCTAATTTGTTTCCTTGTGTTTACTTGCAGAGCTTTTGGTGGAAGCAATGTATGTTTTCTGAAGAAAAATGAATGCTGCTACAGTGCCTATGACAAGCTTATGAAAAGGAATTAAATTTACTTTTGGATATATGTCTTGGATATATGGATGGAGATGATCTATGATTTGGTGACGAATGGATTAGCTAGGTTGAATTTGCCACTTGAATTGAATGTTCTATGCATTGGACTATGTCAAAATAATTGCCACAATCTGTTATGTAAACTGACTTATTCCTGAGATTTTTTCATCACTTCTTGATGCTAGAATGGATATGTAGTGACTTTTTTATATTATTTTTCTTTTCTGATTTTTCTTATTTTTAATACAATTTTATACTATATCTATCCATAATGAAGTTATCCTAAGCCAAGATTTATTCATGGAATCATAGGCATGGGAGATGTACAACATAGAAGCCCGTGAGCCATCAGAAAGGACTCATCTATGCATCTATGCTTATCTGACAACTTCAGCCCCGTTCGTTTAGCACTAAAAATTTTACTCCCAGGAACAATTCCAGTCTAGGATTGTTATTTAATTTTATGTAAGATTTTGTTAGCAGGAATGATTCTAGGCCATGATTTCTCTAACTGAATGGGGCTATCATTGTGCTAGAGCTGTTTGATGTTAACATCCATTTCCCCCTTCATATGAATGCTTCTAAACATTCGTAGGGAAATGAGCCTTGTGAAATCTCACATTTAGGTGGGGAGGGAATTAGCATGTCCAGGAAAATCGGAAAGACTAGCAGATGTTCAGACGTCCACGCCTACCGCCCCACACTCGCCACAAGAAAAACGCTGCACGCTGCCACACCTGTCTACTTTTCTTAGATGTACGTGGCCATGAAAGGGACCAATGCACCATGCCTTCACCTCCCACCTTGCCTAGGCAACTCAACAACGCATGCATGCACCTCTTGCTCACCTGCTGACACGTTGTTGCCACGCCTGTCCATGAGCATTGTCGCTGCACGCTGCTACAACCATGCCTACTAGCTCGACCCCTCCTACTGTTGTGGTACGCATGTGGTTCCACATGCATGTGAGGCATTGGGCATCGACCAGCCATTGCGTGCACGCTCGACTGATGGAGCTGGCTTGCATGACAGAGATAGGTAGCGCCGGATGTGTGCATGCAGTGCGTGCATGCCTGCAAGTTAGAGCATGTGGCAGCAGCACCTGCTTCAACATACTGAAATAAAGTGAAACCATTGAAACATACATATAAAACATATGCAACATCCAGATAAAACTTCTACAACATACGTCTAAAATAGCTAAAATATTTAAAACATACAATTGCAACATACATATATAGATGCACATCCAGAAACATACAGTTGTAAGATATGTGTATAGCAACATCTAGATAAAACACCTACAACATACATGTGAAATAGCTGAAAATATTTAAAAAATACACTTACGACATACATGTATAGCCGTTGCAACTTAAATAACATCCAGATAGCCAGCAGTCAGCTGTTATGCAGATATGGGTACATGCTCCTCTCACAAACAGTCAAGTGGTCTGTCTAGCCTTGCAACCATCGGTCGGCTCAAGCAGCAACGCGAGACTATATAGACAAGCTATGTAGATATGGGCCCACGCTCCTCTCACAAACAGTTAAGTGGCCTATCCAACCCTGCAACCACCAGTTAGCTCAAACAGTAACATGATAGGCAGCATTTGGCAGAGACTATAGACAAGCGAGAAAAAGGAGTAGTAGGATAAAAGTAGCAGCAAGCCTAAGCATAGGCAGCAGAGGGTAGGCATGGCAGGGAGGCCTGCGGCGGGTGCCTATGGCTAGGTTGGCCGGCAAGTCCAGCCTATAGCAGCAGAGGCAGCAAGCAGCCAGTCTTCCCTCGCGTGCATGCACAGCCGCTCCTATGCACCCTGAACGAGTGCCCATGCTCCTAAGATGTGGACTCTGCATGCACAAGCCCCCCTTTTAATTGGACATAATGCACGCGGGTTACGTCCATCTGTCTGGATGCCTTAATCCAAGCATTACAGCAAGAAAATCCTCCCCCTCCACTTTCTTCCCTAGGTTTATTACCCTAAGTTGCCAAAGTAGCCCTTACCGGGAATGGACGCTGTCCACGACATGTGTTAGTTCGGCGTGTGGACGCTCCCATATCACCGGCTGCTTCTATCTATGGTATTCGGGTTAGGCACAAGCAAATCTTTGGTTAATGATGAACCCACATACAAACGTAGACAATTCTACCAGTCTTTGTAAGTAGAGATGCATTTTCAGTTGCAAGAGCTGCTGCTACTGTAATTGCATTGCTCATGGTTGGCAGTGCTCACTCAGTCGGTGAAATTGAAGCTGGGCAGGGCGCTGCCAGCGCCGGGTGAGAACACACCCTCTAGGCTCGTTTGGTGCACTACACCAGGGATTGCTACGTCCAACAGTGGTGTGGACATCATCACTGCTCTCCCGCATGAACGCCTCGGCTCCGACACACACACTTCTTCATCCCGCCTGCCAGGTGTGCCATGACAGTTGACCCCGACCACACTTTGTGCCTCCCATTCTAGCATGGTGCTGTTGCCCCGCAGCCAACACCCTGCTTGCCAATGCCCTCCGCTCGGCCGCCGCCTGTTCTGCATCATCCTCGAGCGCCTCAATGCCACGCACCCTAGACTAATCTAGTCGTGGGGCCTAGTGATCTTGGCAGGTGTGACGCCACGTTAGGGAGTGTGAGGCCTTGTTTAGTTTCCCACCCAAAAATATTTCACTCGTCCCATCGAATCTTTCGATACATGCATGGAACATTAAATGTAGATAAAAAAACTAATTATACAGTTTGGTTGTAATCACGAGACAAATCTTTTAAGCCTAATTAGTCCATGATTAGCCATGATTGCTACAGTAACCAACATGTGCTAATGACAGATTAATTATGCTTAATAAATTTGTCTCGCTATTTCCAAGTGAGCTATGTAATTTATTTTCTGATCTGTGTATAATACTTCAAATATGTGCCAACATATTCGATGTGATACCCAAAAATTTTCTTTTCACGAGCTAAACAAGGTCCAAGCCTCTCGTGTGAGTCATGTGCGTGAATAGTGACGACGCGTGGGTGGCTTCCGTTGGGCATGGGAGAATGAGGATAAGGCTAGAATTTATTTTAAAGGTGTTATTTTTCTAGGTATAGTTTTCTTGGTAGAGGGATGAGGGGCTTCTCAGTGGTGGTCGTACTTTTGAGTGGATTTAGCAAAGAAAAGGGTGGTTAATCCCTCTCCTTGTTGGCAGCTCCCTTCTTCCCTGAAGTTCACTCGACAGGATGCCCTAAGGCTCCTTGTTGGTCTAAGGACGTCTATGGCTCCTCCGACTACCTGATACTCTTCGTCAAGACTTCACAATGGCCCGCCTCAAATGGTGTGGGAGGGGGCATGTTCTCCAATGAGGTGGCCAGTGTGCCTATGGTTGATTGGGTCCCGTGCTAGTGCGTGGGGTTGCAGGAGGTCCAGACGTCGTCGGTCATGAGTTGATCGTGTCCCCGCCCTCTAGGGCGCCACATCTACAGCTATGTGCGCATCCTCGGGCACCTTCGTTTGGGCGGCAAGCGCGAGCTGGTGCATCTTTGTCTCAGGTCAGTGGTTTCCTCCTCGCAGTCGGTGTCGCATCTCCTTGTTGGATGCAAGTGGCTGGAGAGAAGTGCTCTCTAGGCAAGTAGATGACTGGGGCCAGACAACCAAGCAGGGGGGAACGACATGCACTAGGCCTCCCCAATGACAGTGCATCCCCTGATGCCTTGTGAGCCAGGTGCTTCAACTGCTTATACTATTCCCACAAGGTTGCTACTGATGGGTCGAGATGGCAGACTAGAGGGGGGAGTGAATAGTCCTTTCTAAAATTTATTGCGCCGGCTAACCAAAAACAAATGTGGAATTAAAACTATCGGTCTGGCCAAGACTACACCCCTCTATCTAAGTTCTCTAGCACCTTGAAAAGATCCTAAACAAGCAAGCAAGGTGCTACCTTAGCAAGAGCTCACCTAATCAACTCTAGGAGCAAGGTCACACAAACCTATGCAACTAGTACTTTGCAAACCGGGGGAGCTCCTACACAAACTAGTGAGGCACAACACACAAAGCCTAAGCTCACTAGCAAGCTCAATAACAAGGAAACCAATGCCAAATTAGAGAGCGCAAATAACTTAGCTACACAAACTAAGTAATGTGACTAACAAGGTTACACAAACCAAATTAGTCACGCAAGGGAACTACTTCTAGCTACACAAGCAATAAGGTAACTAGCAAGCTACACAAGCTAACTAATTACAAGAGCAACTACACAAGTACAAGTATATGAATATAAGAACAAGCTTGTGTTAAGGACTTGCAAACCAACGGGAAGAACAATGTTGACACAATGATTTTCTCCCGAGGTTCACTTGGTTGCCACCAAGCTACGTCCCCGTTGAGACAAACTCCAAGGTTGCCGCCAGTCCTCTTGCTAGTGGTGACCCGCAAGTCACACTCTCCCACGTGGAGTGCTTACCACAAGCTCTAGAACTTGACCCGGCCGAACCATTTGTTGCTCTTCACGTCTCGCTCAACTAGAGTTGCTCTTCAGGATCCCTGCGGGGTGAGCACCGTACCCCTCACAATCTCTTGTCCGGAGCACCGCACAATCTCCTTGTGTGCTTCGACGGAGTCACAAGCCACCAAGCTGTCTAGGAGGTGGCAACCTCCAAGAGTAACAAGCACCACCGGCTTGCAATACGAACACCTAGTGCCACTCGATGCAATCTCTCAATGCAACGCACTAGAATCACTCACTCGCTATTGATTCGCACTCTTGCAAGCACAAGTGAGTTAGAGGCTTTCCTAGCAC
>Ga0182004_10002748_pt1 | contig 13803 bp, 10 predicted proteins | sample Sormic07211540_1_FD_120479 | JGI IMG/M metagenome (GOLD analysis project Ga0182004, IMG submission 120479) | Endophyte microbial communities from Sorghum bicolor roots, Mead, Nebraska, USA - 072115-40_1 MetaG | ecosystem: Host-associated > Plants > Roots > Unclassified | place: USA: Nebraska...
CTTGATAACTTTGCTCCTCGTCTATCACCATGATCTCCACTTCATGCTTCATCCCTTTGTGATCATGTGGCCATCTTTCCATGTCACCATGCACCTTCATCACATGTGTTGCTATGCCTAACTCAAATCACTTAAACACAAGGCATTAGCAACTTGGTGTCATTAACTACCAAAACCAAACTTGGGCTTTCATCAGTACACAAACATATTGCGATAATATATCACCGCTGGTAAACAGAACTGGGCAGTGAAAATAGCATTAGCAAAACCCATTTTAATTGTAGCGATAGCTAGTAAGATAGCTTAGTCTACCGCCCACAAGCGGACAGGATGGCTATGTGTACATTTTTATTACAGAGGCAGAAATTCCATTTTAAGTAAAATTTATTCCATCTAAAAAAAGATGCACGGACGGGCACTCATCCGTATGGGCCGGCCATGGCGGGGTGGGTCTGTTGGGCTTGGTTACTTCGAGTATCTTGTGGGCGAGTAGGCCATTAGGCCTAGGAGCCACAGCGTAGGCCCAACCACACAAAGACGTTTTTTCTTCTTGGACCAAAGAGTAGTTCTCACTAGTTGATTGATATACTAGAAATTTTTGCATACCTTGTGTGCCCTACTAGCCAAAATCTTGAGGAATTTGTAGGAATAGTGCCATCACATATGTTACTTCTTTGATATGACTTTCTCCAAACAAAAATGAATACAAATTACTTAAAATGAATAAGAATCTAAGCTTACATAAACAATTGTCACAATTTCATTCAATTGAAAGCACACACAAAGAGTACAACAGAGATAAGAGGCGACAATGATCTAGAGATGTAAGCATGGAGAACAGAAAATAGGACTTTTTTTACCTTAGATTAGATCGTTCATAAATGTGTTGCACCTCCAAACGGTCAAATGTGCAGTTAATTACTCCAAAATTTAGTTTGACACAACCACTAAAAAAGCATATCCAATAATGAAAATAACATAAGCAGCTTTAGGTCTAGTAATGAGACCTAAGGGCATAGCCCCGAAGCTGTAAATATCTAACCGGACTGTTGGGACATACTCAAAGCACAATAGTCTTTGGTATGATATCTAGAGTCCTGATGCTATTGCAGTAAGATCATCCTTAGCTACAATAATTTTAGTGAGCCCAAAATCACTACATTTGGCTTAGAATCCCTGCTTAACAAAATGTTGTTGTATGATTTGAAGTCCTCGTGATCTTCGGTCGATCTGTATGCCCATGGATGTCGCAATTTTCATTCAAGAATGCCAGCCTACAATTTGGTTCGGTGAATTAGAATTTAGTAAATAATAAATCTAGCATATGCACGTAGCATATAATAAATCCTTCAAAAGTAACAATGATCAAAATGAGAAAATAATGGTTCCCACACAATCAGTAGTACACTCTTACAACAAATTTGCTAAGCCTCTTTGCCATTTTCTCTTCATTTTAACTACAACCACATGTTCACACAATAAATAAGACAATGGGTTTTCAGTTTTATTCTCCTGGAGCTACATTTTTCCTAATCAAACAAACATAGTTTCATTTTAAGGAGTCTGGATTATATCTAATACTATAGCTAGAAATCCAAATTGACCTACCAAGTGGACTATGCAAAGTGAAGAACAAAACAATACAGATGATGAGGAATCAAGTGGTTTAAAATTGTGGAATTGTCTCTATATACTGCCCCCGAGTTCATGAGGCAAACAAAGCAATCCATAAATGAAGAACTGATTGGTGTGCATTAAAGGAACCTGGACAATGGAAGAGTCCACAGAGCTTCCTAAATGGTCCATTTATCGTTTTTTGGACTATTGTCCCATTTTATATTCGGAAACTAAGTCTATTAGAAAGCTTTTATCTCTGAATTCACACTGTTAGAAACAACACACCAGAATAGCTAGATACTGCTAGCATCTTGATTAGTCACATTTTCACGTGCAGCATAAGTTATCGAACCATAGGCAAATGTACAGTCTGCTTTGTTAAATTTATTTTTATATGTTATTAACACTGCAGAATATATGTTTTGTTGTCGCCACACTATGGAACAGACCTAGTTCAGATGAAAATGGCCTATGCATAAAACAATAAAGCTGATATTCAAAAATCAAAACAGGCTAACTCATTGATCTGCCTGCAGAACATTAACAACTTACTCTGATAGGAGCATCCTGCTCAGTTAAGAAGCAAGTTTCCTATGTAATATTGAATTCTTTTTCTTCACGCATCATGACCTTTAAGACTCCTCGTTTGGATATGTAGCAATACAAGAATGCATATTGAAGAATGTAGATACCAACAGCACCTAAAACATTGCTTGGTCCCTCTCCTGATTTTCTGAGGAGAGCCTATTTGGTTCAGATATTTCATGTTCCAATGCTCAACCTGAAATAAAAAACACAAATATTTTCATAGTTTTTCCTTGCCCTAAGCGAGACCTCAAGATCTGTAAAGAGCATCAAGCATTGAACCAAAAATGCATGCAACTGCAGTTCACTACTTGCAAATGAATACACTAACAGTGTAGCATTTTATATTCTTCAATATTTTGCATCAATGTAAGGTCTAAAAAATAGCCAAATTCAAGAAGAGAAGACATGAAGACAAAGTAGCTCAAAAGGTTTCCAATGCCATGGGCAGCAGATATATTAATCAATAAATATCCATGAAAGCAAGAATACAAGCAAAATAAAGCTCAATACTAACACAGGAGCACACTTGTTTAGCTTCTTCTATCATAATTAACACAAGGCCGAAAATAGTGGCCAATCCAGGAAAGATGGTAAACTATGCACACATGGTTAGCTATGGATCTCTCACCATGAAGAATAAACTGGAATTGTAATAGATTGTTGGGTTTAATTTATTCACCTAGGAATCTATGTACCAAAAGAACACATGTATAACTGGCATGAAGGGTAATCCGGGGTTTGCGGTTTGAAGTGTCAACGGTCATCTCGCCAATGAACATGTCCAACTGGCAGTACAACTACGAACAAGCGCACGTGGCGTAACACTTATTATCTAACGTGGTTTAACGTACTCCAATTTAGTTGGGCGTAATTTAGCATATGCTGAAACAGTTCTTTTAGCTAACGCTATGTCGAGCATATTTGTTAGAGACTAAATGTATGTTATCGACCAATGCGGTCATGAATGACATGGCTTTTTTGTACAGTTGTGGTGTTATGTTCCATTTCGGCGTTCTCTGAAGGCAGTGGTAGTAGTCTCATGCTTGTGCATGTTTCTTTCTTTGAACACGACTATATATTTCTTATAAACAACGTACACTTAGAAGAAAGTGATTGAATCATATTACATAGGTAGATTTTTACAATATGTGTAGCATACACTTTTACGTGGGAATAACACAAAAGGTAGGGACTAAACTAAAACTTTAAATTTTAGAACCAATTTTTACTTTGCAAGCATTAATACTCCAGAAAAGAGACCAAGAAGATAACATTATAGATTTTTTCATAATGCATACTATCTACAATAGTTTATAATAAGAAGGATAATTCCATAATAGTTTCATATTGCTAGCCATAGGGCTCTAACCCACCTTGTCACTGAAAACTAGAACTTGATAAAGTCCTCGGAATGGTATCGATGAATTACAGTATCGTCAGACTCACTCAACATTATCATACCATTGGCTAAAGCTTCTTTCATAAATAAAAGTCAAATCCAATGGAGTGACATTATAAGAAATTGTCAATAGTTTACGTGTTTTCTAAAGGCAGTGGTAGTGGTCTCCCGCTTGTGTGTGTGTGTCTCTTTGAACATGACTACACATTTCTTATAAACTATGTACACTTAGAAGAAAGTGGTTGAATCATATTGCATAGGTTGAATTTTACAATATGTATATCATAGACTCTACATGGGAATGACACAAATCATAGCGACTAAACTAAAACATTGAATTTTAGAACCGATTTTTACTTTGCAAGCATTAATACTCCAGAAACAAATTAAGAAGATAACATTATAGGTTTCTTCATAATGCATACTATCTATAGAATTGGAGATTACGTATAATAAAAAGGATAACTCCATAATAGTTTGATATTGCTAGCCATAGGGCTCTGAACCGACTTGTCACTAAAAACTAGAACTTGATAAAGGCCTTGGAATGGTATGGTTGAATTACAGCGTCGTCACACTCACTCAACATTATCTTTCCATTGGCCAAAGGTTCTTTTAGAAGCAAAAGGTCTGCTTCTTGTCCACCAGGCAAAATCCAGTGAAGTGACATCAGAAGAAATTATCAATAGTTTTCGTGTTTTCTAAAGGCAGTAGTGGTCTCGTACTTGTGTGTGTTTCTTTCTTTGAACACAACTACATATTTCTTATAACAATGTACACCTAGAAGAAAGTGGTTGAATCATATTGCATAGGTTGAATTTTACAATATTTGTAGCATACACTTTTACACGGGAATGACACAAATCATAGGGATTAAATTAAACTTTAAATTTTTGAACCAATTTTTACTTTTCGAGCACTAATATTCTAGAAAGAAATTAAGAAGATAATATTATAGGTTTCTTCAAAATGCACACTATCTATAGGAGTTTACAACAAAAGGGATAACTCAAATAGTTTGATATTGCTAGCCATAGGGCTCTAACCTAGATTGTCACTAAAAACTAGAACTCAATAAAGCTTGTTTGAGAAGAAAAAGGTCTCCTTCTTGTGCACTAGGCAAATCTAGTGGAGGGATATTAGGAGAAACTATCAATAGTTTACGCATTTTCTGAAGGCAGCGGTAGTGGTCTAGCGCTTTTGTTTGTGTCTTTCTTTGAACGCGACTACATATTTCTTATAACAATGTACACTTAGAAGAAAGTGGTTTGATCATATTGCATAAGTTCAATTTTAAAATATGTGTAACATACACTTTTACATGGAAATGACATAAATCATAGGTACTAAATTAAAACTTTGAATTTTAGAATTGATTTTTTACTTTATGAGCATTAATACTCCAGAAAGTATTTAAAAAGATAATATTACAGGTTTATTCATAATGCATACTATCTATAGGAGTTTACAACAAAAAGGATATTTTCATAATGCTTTGGTATTGCTAGCCATAGGGCTCTGACCAAGCTTCTCATTGGAAACTAGAACTTGATAAAGGCCTCAGAATAATATTGTTGAATTACAACATTATCAAACTCACTTAACATTATCTTACCATTAGCTAAAGCTTCTTTCATAAGCAAAAGGTCTGCTTCTTGTACACCAGGCAAATCCAGCAGAGTAACATTAGGAGAAACTATCAATAGTTTACACATTTTCTATAGGTAGGGTCTCGTGCTTGTGTGTGTTGCTTGTAAACAATATACACTTAGAATAAACTAGTTCAATCATATTGCATAGGTCGAATTTTACAATATGTGTAGCATACACTTTTACATAGGAATGACACAAATAGTAGGGACTAAACTAATACTTTGAATTTTAGAACCGATTTTTTACTTTTCGAGTATTAATACTCCAAAAAAATTAAGAAGATAACATTATAGGTTTCTTCATAATGCATAATATCAATAGATTTTACAACAAAAAGAATAATTTCATAATAGTTTGATATTGCTAACCATAGTGCTCTGACCTAGATGTCACTAAAAACTAGAACTTAATAAAAGGCCTTGAAATGGTTGGTTGAACTACACAACATCGTCAGACTCATTCAACATTGTATTACCATTGGGTAAAGCTTATTTTAGAAGCAAAAAGTTTGTTTCTTGGACATCACGCAAATCTAGTGGAGTGATGTCAGGAGAAATTATCAATAGTTTACGTGTTTTCTAAAGGCAGTGGTAGTGATCTCGTGCATGTATGTGTTTCTTTCTTGAAACATGACTACACATTTCTTATAAATAATGTACGTTTAGAAGAAAGTGCTTGAATCATATTGCATAGGTTCAATTTTACAATATGTGTAGCATACACTTTGACACAGAAATGACACAATTTGCAGGAATTAAACTAAACTTTAAATTTTTGAACTGATTTTTACTTTTCGAGCACTAATACTCTAGAAAGAAATTAAGAATATAAGGTTTCTTCAAAATGCATACTATTTATAGGAGTTTACAACAAAATGGATAACTCAAATAGTTTAATATTGCTAGCCATAGAGCTGTGACCTGGCTTGTCACTAAAAACTAGAACTCAATAAAGGCCTCGTGATGGTCTATTTAATTACAGAGCATCATAGAACTCACTCGACATTATCTTACCATTGGCTAAAGCTTATTTTAGAAGCAAAAGGTCTACTTCTTGTACACTAGGCAAACCCAGCGAAGTGATATTAGGAGAAACTATCAATAGTTTACGCGTTTTCTGAAGGCAGTGGTAGTGGTCTAGCGCTTTTGTTTGTGTTTTTCTTTGAACACGACCACACATTTCTTATAACTATGTACACTTAGAAGAAAGTGGTATAATCATATTGCATAGGTTCAATTTTAAAATATGTGTAGCATACACTTTTACATGGGAATGACACAAATTATAGGGACTAAATTAAAACTTTGAATTTTAGAATTGATTTTTACTTTATGAGCATTAATACTCGAGAAAGTATTTAAAAATATAAAGCTTTATTCATAATGCATACTATCTGTAGGAGTTTAGAGCAAAAAACAATATTTCCATAATAATTTGGTATTGCTAGCCATTGGGCTCTGACCCGGCTTATCATTAGAAACTAGAACTTGATAAAGGCCTCAGAATGATATTGTTGAATTAAAACATTATCAGATTCACTTAACATTATCTTACCATTAGCTAAAGCTTCTTTTGATAAGCAAAAGGTCTGCTTCTTGTACACCAGGCAAATCCAGCAGAGTAACATTAGGAGAAACTATCAATAGTTTGCACATTTTCTATAGGCAACGTCTCGTGCTTGTACACATTTCTTGTAAACAATGTACACTTAGAATAAAGTAGTTCAATCATATTGCATAGGTCAAATTTTACAATATGTGTAGCATACACTTTTACATAGGAATGACACAAATAGTAGGGACTAAACTAATACTTTGAATTTTAGAACCGATTTTACTTTTTGAGTATTAATACTCCAAAAAAATTAAGTAGATAACATTATAGGTTTCTTCATAATGCATACTATCAATAGATTTTAGAAAAAAAAAGGGTAATTCCATAATAGTTTGATATTGCTAACCATAGTGCTCTGACCTAGATGTCACCAAAAACTAGAACTTAATAAATGCCTCAAAATGGTATGTTGAATTACACGACATTGTCAGACTCATTCAACGTTATCTTACCATTGGCTAAAGCTTATTTTAGAAGCAAAAAGTTTGTTTCTTGAACACCAGGCAAATCCAATGGAGTGACGTTAGGAGAAATTATCAATAGTTTACGTGTTTTCTGAAGGGAGTGGTAGTGGTCTCGCGCATGTGTGTGTTTCTTTCTTTAAACATGACTACACATTTCTTATAAATAATGTTCACTTAGAAGAAAGTGGTTCAATAATATTTCATAGGTTCAATTTTATAATATGTGTAGCATACACTTTTACATGAGAATGACAAAAATCATAGGGACTAAACTAAAACTTTGAATTTTAGAACCGATTTTTACTTTGTGAATGTTATCTCTAGAAAAAATTAAGGAGACAACATTATAGATTTATTCATAATGCATACTATCTATAGGTGTTTGTAGTAAAAAGGATAATTCCATAATAGTTTGATATTGCTTGACATAATGCTCTGACCTAGCTTATCACTGGAAACTAGAACTTGATAAAAGGACTCAAAATCGTATGGATGAATTACAACATCATAAGACTTACTCAAATTATCCTAGCATTCGCTAAAACTTCTTTTAGAAGCAAAAAGCTTGCTTCTTGTGCACCAAGCAAATCTAGCAGAGTGACACTAGGAGAAACTAGCACCAAGCAAATCTAGTGGAGTGACATTAGGAGAAACTATCAATAGTTTACACATTTTCTATACGCAGGGTCTCGTGTTGTGTGTGTTTCTTTCTTTAAGCATGACTACATATTTCTTATAAACAATGTACACTTAGAATAAAGTGGTTCAATCATATTGCATAGGTTGAATTTTACAATATGTGTATCATACACTTTTATATGGGAGTAACACAAATAGTAAGGATTAAACTAAACTTTAAATTTTAAAACTTGTTTTTACTTTTTGAGCATTAATACTTCAAAAAAAATTAAGAAGATAATATTACAGGTTTCTTCATAATGCATACTACCTATAGGAGTTTACAACAAAAAAGATAACTCAAATAGTTTGATATTGCTAGCCATAGGGCTTTGACCCGGCTTGTCACTGAAAACTAGAACTTGATAAAGGCCTCGAAATGGTATGATTGAATTGCACAGTATTATCAGACTCACTCAACATTATCTTATCATGTACTAAGCTTGTTTTGTACACCAGGAAAATCTAGCAGAGTGACATTAGGAGAAACTATCAATAGTTTATGTGTTTTCTCAAAGCAGTCTCGCTCTTGTGTTTGTGTCTTCCTTTGAACACGACTACATATTTCTTATAACAATGTACACTTAGAAGAAAGTGATTGAATCATATTGCATAAGTTCAATTTTACAATATGTGTAGCATACACTTTTACATGGGAATGACAAAATCGTAAGGACTAAACTAAAACCTTGAATTTTAGAACTAATTTTACTTTGCGAGCATTAATACTCCAAAATAAAATTAAGAAGATAACATTATAGATTTATTCATAATGCATAATATCTATAGGTGTTTATAACAAAAAGGATAGATCCATAATAGTTTGATATTGCTAGACATAGGGCTCTAACCCGACTTGTCACTGGAAACTAGAACTTGATAAAGGCCTTAGAATGGTATGGTTGAATTGCAACATTGTCAGACTCACTCAGCATAATCTTACCATTGGCTAAAACTTCTTTCAGAAGCAAAATGTCTGCTTCTTGTGCACCAGGCAAATCCAACAGAATGACATTAGGAAAAACTATCAATAGTTTACGTGTTTGCTAAAGATGGTCTCACGCTTGTGTGTGTTTCTTTCTTTGAATACAACTACACATTTCTTACAACAATGTACACTTGAAAACGGTGGTTGAATATTATTGCATAGATTGAATTTTACAACATGTGTTGCATAAACTTCTAGGAATGACACAAATCATAGGGAGTAAACTAAAATTTTGAATTTTAGAAACTGATTTTTTACTTTGCAAGTATTAATACTCTAGAAATAAATTAAGAAGGTAACATTATCGATTTCTTCATAATGCATACTATATACAAGAGTTTACAACAAAAAAATAATAATTTCATAATAGTTTGATATTGCTAGCCACAAGGCTCTGACCCGGCTTATCACTAAAAAGTAGAAGTTTATCACTAAAAAGTAGAAGTTGATAAAGGCCTCATAATAGTATGGTTTAATTACAACATTGTCAGCATCGTCAAAATGGTATGGTTGAATTTTACAAGAGGTTTGCTTCTTGTACACCAAGCAAATACAGTGGAGTGACATTAAGAGAAACTATCAATAGTTTATGTAGTGAGCTAATTTTCCAAAACAAAAATCTCACTAGTTGCACCTCAGTAGGGTGCATTTGGGAGGAAAATCTATAAGTGGCAGATATATGCTAGCAGCTCATTGAATATGAACATTTCAAAATAATATGTCCAAAAGATACAGTATATTACTTAGATAATTTTGACTACATACTTAATGTAGGTGCATCTACATTTTGTATCAATGGAAAATGGCTAGTTCTGTGGCTAAAATAATAAGTATGGTTATATCACTTTGATTTGGCCCAGAGACAAGAAATGGATGGTTTGGAAGGGCTCTTCTGAGCAAAAGTTTGGCGCAGCGGGCAATACAGGGTTTGCAGTTTGAAGTGCTCAATGGTCATCTCACCAACGAACATGCGCACGCGCACGCAGCATAATGCTCAATATCCTACGTGGTGTAACGTACATTGAGTTAGTTGGGTGTACTTTGGCATATGCAGAAACTATTCTTTTAGATGGCATAGAAGAGCGCCAACTAGGTTGAGCATATTTAGTAGCGATTAAATGTATTTGTTACGTTGTCGACTAATGCAGTCATGAATGATATGGCTTTTTTTGTACCATTATGGCGTTATGTCGTTTTGGCATTTTTGTAGGCAATGGTAGTGGTCTCGTATTTTGTGTGTTTCTTCTGTCGAATATGGCTACACATTTCTTATAAATAATGTACACTTAGAAGAAAGTGAACGAATCATATTTCATAGGTATTGCAATGTGTAGCATACACTTTTATGTGGGAATAACAAAAATCATAGAGACTAAACTAACTATAAAATTATTTAGTAGTTTAGGTGAGAAATGTAAAAGTGACAGATGTATGCTAGGAGCTTGTTGAATACGAACATTCAAAAACAATATATCCAAATGATAGGATGTACGTTTTGACTACATAATTAATATAGAGGCACCTGACTTTTCTGCAGATTTAGTATCAGTGGATATATCACTTTGTTTGCACTTGGAGTGGATATTTGGATCATCCATTTCTGCAAGCTCTTTGAGAGAGTAGAAAAGAGAAAAATAAGAAGAAAATAAGAAGGGATATACATACCATATGATGGCAGGCTTTGCAAATTTTATTTCTATCTATTTTTAATTCCTTGAACGTCTCTTGAAAAATCCTTGAACGCAGGGTTCACAATTTTCCTTTTAATGTAGGCTTATGGCCTCAGGAAAAAATACATTAGCTTCTTAAATTAAAACGTAAAAAAAGGAAAATAATTTTTAAAAATAACCAATGTCCGTTAGTCACCTAAAATCGTTATGTCATAATAGATCCGAACACTTGCCTTGGATTGACTTCAATATATATTTATTATGAAGTATTTTTATATCTTTAAGATTTGTTTTCTTGGTATATACAACTAGGAATCGATGGCATGTCCAGATAAGCCGTGCCTTGACCTTCCGAAAGATGGCTGACTTGTTTTAGCGACCGCGCTGATGACCTGATTTTGGTGACAAATATATTTCCTTTGTTTAATTCCTATAAGACTTCTTTTATCTGCATGAAAAGGGTGCGGGGTGGCCATCTACAAGGACCCAGTCTCTCCTCAACCTTCTTTCTCCAGTCATTAATGTTATAACCTAAAAATGTATATGCAGGCCTTGTACCCTTAATAATAGAATAAAAATAAGTTGGATATGCCATATTGCCACACTTATTTGCAGTAATGGATGATGAAAATACAATTTAATCATGCTGATGGGTGATGATAGCATTTGATTAGGAAATAAAACGAGAACACATGCACCTTTTGTGTTCTATCTTAATCTCATCTAGAATCTATAAATGTATTATCTTTTATCTATATTATTATAAGGTTTCAACGATGTAGTATATGTATGTGCGTTTTAAAGTTATAGAGTAGTGAAGAAGATGAATCGCAAAAAAAAAAAACCCACTAGTGAAGAATAGATGGGCACCATTTTCAATTTTTCATGCAGAATAGATGGAAGTCTTATCTTAGGATTTAAAAAAAGGCAATATATTTGTCAAACTGGTTATCTCCCTGGACTTTCGTTTAAATTTGGACATCAGCAGTCACCAAAATAACTCAGCGAGGGAAGCCATCTTTTGGTGAAGGCACGACTTTATCCGGCCATGATATCATTTCATATCAAGAAAACAAATCTTAAAGATATAAAGATTTTACAAATAGGTAGCTAAAAGAAAAATTATGAAGCCTGCGTGCAAGATATTAAGAGGTAAAAATAAAATCTGCAAAGCTTGCATGACATCTTATCTTATGGTATATCTCTCTTTTTTTTTCTATTTTCTACAATATCATATATTACAATCCGCTTAAAAAAGATGCAATACTAGGTTTGATGCTGCCAGATCCCCATTTAGCTACCAATCATAGCAACGATGAGTCGGACAAAGTTTCCTTAAAACTAGTTTCACATGCATGCAATTGATTCGCTCTTCTTGATAGCTCATTTACTACATGGACGGATCTTCACCGCTGCCTGTTTGAAAACAGGTGGTAAATTTTTTTATTGAAAAAAAGCACAACCGCACCTGCTGCCAGCCGTATGCGTCGCGTCGCCGTCGTCCATGCACATCCCAAACTCGCTCGCCGAGCTCGTGCCTATGCCGAACCACTGCTACTACAGCAATTTTTTTGGTCGGTGGCCAAACCGCTTTACCCAGGCGGGCAAGTAATCTGTACTTAAAGGTCTCCGTTAATTTCTTTTAGTGGAGATCTTCATCAAAAAGACCATCTCCGAAACACTTGTTCGGAGGCAGACGGATTACAAAAGCCTCTGAAAGGCAGATGCAACACCCGCCTATAAAAATCAAAAATAAAAACAAAGCTCGAGGTTATGGACCTTGCTCTAGCTTCTTGAGCCACCATCACCAGGATCCTCCAGCATGCCACCCGCTGCCCTCCATGCACCTGTTGCGGTATTCCCTAGATCTACCTACTCCAGAGCCTCGCCGCCCATGGATCTGCAAAGGGGGAGAGGAAAGAGTGAGAGAGATGAAGAGGGAGAGAGAGAGGGGGGAGGGAGGGAGATGGAGAGAGATGTACCTACCCCGCGCACCACCATGTTGCACCAGATCTAGACCCCATCATCTGAATCTGGCCGCCCTCCAACGGATTCCATCGGATCAATCCCATAGGACGTAGGACGCTGGCCATCAGAGAAGCAAGCTCGTGGGACTTGTGGGGCCCGTCACAGCCACACGCGCTGAAAGAGGGCATGTGCGCCACCACCTGCGCCAGAGGAGGGCTCGTGCGTCCTGCATAGAGAGACAAGGCCCGGAGAGGAGTGGAGAGGGAGAGGGAGCTGCTCTAAGTAGTTGTGTAGAGGGGCAACATGTAGAGAGATCGGCGGCGGCTGCCTTGTTCTGGAATCACAAGCGTAGGGGAGAAGGGGAAGGAGTCACGAGCGCATGAAAGAATGGGAAGAAGCAACGAGTGCAAAAAAGAGTCGAGGGCGTGTGTGCGTGTGAGAGAGAGGCGACTAGCATTTAAGCGTATATATACTTGTGGCTGATTTTCAATACCACCTTGTAGCCTCGGTCTACGTTGGCAGATACTTTGTCATCGTTGTTACTAGCCCCCTCTTTGGTAGATGCTTTACTACCGAGAGCGTGCTGGACCCCTCTATGGTGAATGCTTTGCCATCATGGTCGCCTCTGTCTACTCTGGGGGATACCTTATCACCATTACAACTAGATGCTAGTCTATGTTCTATGGGTGGATGCTTTGCCACTACTGCACTATCCCTTCTTTTTTCTCTTGTTTCTTTGCTTTGTTTCATGTCACTTATCACTGGATTCTCTCGTGGCTGCATCGTGTAACTCTTTTTTTTTTATGAAACATGTGCTAAGTCACACTTGCGAGAAAAAAAGTATCACTTTACGTGTTGAACCAATGGTGAAAACCAATCTATCTAGTATTCATTGATGGTTTGATACACAAACACGTAGTGATATCATTGCCAGTAAATAGAACCTAGGGTGAAAACAGCATTAAAAACCATTTTTGCTATAGCAATGGCTAGTAAGATGGCTTAGTCTAAGCACAGACGCCGGGCAGATCTAGAATTGGGGCGGGGGAGGGGCTAAAATAACAGAAAAAGACTTCTACTTGGGCTTCACGTTGGGCCGCTGGCCTGCTGCGCTATTGGGCTCCTTGTATTTTTAGCCCACCAGGGGTGCTTCTGCCCCCTAGC
>Ga0182004_10002749_pt1 | contig 13800 bp, 13 predicted proteins | sample Sormic07211540_1_FD_120479 | JGI IMG/M metagenome (GOLD analysis project Ga0182004, IMG submission 120479) | Endophyte microbial communities from Sorghum bicolor roots, Mead, Nebraska, USA - 072115-40_1 MetaG | ecosystem: Host-associated > Plants > Roots > Unclassified | place: USA: Nebraska...
GTCTTTGAAACACTAGAGTAGTAATTAATAGATTAGACGTGGTGTTTAGTCTTGCAATTACCTGGAATTGCACCCAATCCTGCGGATTGTTGTGGTAGCCCTAGGGTAGTGACAGCCCTAACGTTCGACGTATTTCACCTCATTCGGATCGGTGTTTGTAGGACCGAAGTAAGAGCTTCGTAGCCCCCTTCTCATCTCTTTCTGTGGTTAGTGTTCTGATGTCCCGAAATAAATAATCTTTGAAGTAATTCTTGATTCTTAGATCAACTAGAGAACTCTCAGAAAACTTCCTCTCTTCCCATCAAAAATAATTATATAGTTATCCTTGGGCGATCTTGAATCTTAATTAGTATACTCACGTTCCTTGTGGAAAATCGATACTCTGGAATACTCCTCGGTGAAAGCTACATCGGTTTCCGTGCGCTTGTGGATTTTTCTGTTTGCGTTTAAAATACCCAGCAGGGATCAACAATAAGGTTTTTGGGGAGTGTCTCCGCGACTGCTTAAACCGCCGCCGCTGTTCGTTGTTGTCTTCGAGCGCCATCACCATCTTCCTCACGGAGGTGCGGGTGGATTTCTCCTTCCCGGTGGAGAGATCATCTTCATCCTCTACATCATGGAAGTTGGATAAGGATCGGGATGCCCAATGCGTAGGGGAGGGTATGATTTGTTTATCTTTCTGCTGTGTTTTGTTTTCTAGATCGTACATGTTTAGTAGTATATCCACGTTGTTTCGCGTACTAATGTTTCATATGTTCAATCATGTCGTTTCTGTTTATATATTGTGTTTGTTTCTGCTATAAGATATATGCTATGTCTACTTGTTTCATTAGTTCAGTCAAGTCATTTCATATGTTGTTGCCTATATGTTTCAGTAGTTATGTTTTGTCGTTTCACATCCTGTCTTATGTTTATTGTTGTTATGAGATATATGCCTTGTCTTGTTGTTATGTTTCATATATTATGCTTTTATGCTTTTAATAATAACATGCTTCACATGTTAATTGATCACATGTTCTATATTGCTATGGATATGTGTGATATCATATTTTCTTTGATTAATAATCTTTTATATGTCATCATCGTAATGTCAATTTATAGAATTAAAATAATATGAAAATTGTCTATTTCTCTAACAATCCAAAAATCTAATTATAGGCATTTTTTGTTAGAGGTTTTGCTGTTGTGTTAAAACCTAATCATTTTGATGGTAAAAACTTCTTGATCTAGAAAGCTAAGATGGAATTGTGGCTAACTATTATGTCATGTTATCATACCACTCAGGGCAAGTCTGCTAAATTGTCTCGTGAGGATGAGGCTAAGTTTAAGGCTGATGACAACCTCTTTCGAGGTGTAGTGATTAGCACATTTGAGATAAAGCTTTAGAAAAGCTATATCATTCTCTCTACAGGGAAAGAGCTATGGGATACACTTGTTGGAAAGTTTAGAGTTACTGATGTTGATAACGAGCTGTATCTCATGGAGCACTTGTATGACTAGAAGATGATTGAGAACAGATCTGTAGTGGAACAGGCTCATGAGTTTCAGTCACTAGCTAAGGAACTTGAGCTTTTTCCTTGTCCTTTGTTTGACAAGTTTGTGGCTGGCGGTATAATTGCCAAGTTACCACCCTCTTGGAAGGAGTTTGCCATCTCCCTCAAATACAAGAGACAAGAGTGTAATGTGGAAGACCTCATTGGTACTCTTGATGTCGAGGAAAGGGCTAAAGCAAAGGACAATGGAAAAGATGTTGAGACATCTACTGCTAATGTGGTGTAGAAAAAATTTCACAAGTTCAATAAGAAGAAAAACAAGAACAAATAAGAGAATACACCTAAGTGGTGGCGACAAGGAGGGACTACCGAGGGAGAGAGAAAAGAAGGTTGCGGGGTTGCGGTAGAGTCCGGTTGCAGGAGTGCTCTATAATGGTTTTAGGAGGTGATTTGCAAATGGCGAGCTGATATATTTGATTGTGGTTTAATTATATAAAAGGCAAAGTGTTTTTGTACAAAAGCTACACAGACATGTGTCACCAGGTTGAGAAGCTACCAAAACTCCAAATGGTACTTTGCGAGAAGAATGGAGTGGGTTTAATCGACCCTGATCTGTATTTCTCGTCCAGTTTTTGTACTATTAGCTAATTTATTGCGAGAGAAAAACGTCACATATAATAAATTAATCTCGTTGTTTTTTTAAAATGAAATGCTCTGTGACGCTCCCTCGAGAACGGCACTGGTGGCGCAGCGCTCGAGACGAACGCACGTAGCGCCGTTCGCGTGACCCCCGCTCCCTCCCGCAACGGTAGGCTCGTTTCGTTTCCGCTGACTGGTGGGGCCAGTCCGGCCAGAGCCAGGGGCGAGCTGCGACCGCGAGCGTATTCGGCGGCAGATGACCGAGCCCATGCCCCGGCTGGCATCCGTCGGTGGGCGGTGTGCGGTGGGGCCAAGGCATCGTGTTCCTGACGACGGCTGCCGCACTCTACTCCTTCCTTCCTTCCTTCCTTCCCACACGTCACTTTTTCCCGTCGTCTCTCTCCTTGCGCGTCGATAAACCACGCACACTCCTCTCCCAGTCCCCCCCTTCTCCACGCCCCCTGCTCGACTGCTCCCGTGATCTGATCTGATCTGATCGGCGATCAACTCGGCATGGCGGACTGGGGCCCCGTGGTGGTGGGCGTGGTGCTCTTCGTGCTGCTGTCGCCTGGCCTGCTCTGCGAGCTCCCGGGCACGCACCGCCACGTCGACTTCGGCGGCTTCCACACCAACGGCAAGGCCATCTTCGTGCACACCCTCATCTTCTTCGCCGCCTTCACCATCCTCACGCTCGCGCTCCACGTCCACATCTACACCGGCTAGTACTAGTCTATATGTATGTGTGGTGGTCGATCTGGGACTTGCAGAGGTCAGATCAGAACCAGATCGGATCATGCCGTCGTTGCTGCTCTTGTTCCTCTTCAACTCGATCGATTCGACAAGTGCTTGTACTGCCTTCCTCAATCCTAGCTATTATTACTCATATCTATCATGTAAAGGCCATATGGCCGTCGGTCTGTAGCTAACGCTTGCAGGAACTAGTGCCTGCCCTTTTAATCGAATCTGTTGGTTGGTTGGTTGGAGCAAATCTATTAGTATTTGCTGGTTAATTGATTGGTAGCGCTTTTTTGTTCATTCCGATTTCCGATCCCTTGTGTGTTTCTCCTCGCGTGTTCCAATTCCGTGCTAGTACTAGTAGTGCTGCTACTCCCAGCTTATTTCCGTCTCTCGATCCGCAGCAACAGCAGGTAGTAGCTGCCTCCAAGGGACGATCACTCGAACCTCGATAGTTGGTCGTCAGGGTGCCTGGTGTTGGTCGAATCCGTCAGTGCACATATGTACTTTGTGTACTGAATTAAACGAATTTTACATCTTAATTTATTTTAATAATCTATGAAAAGTATAAATACGACTGTATCCAAACAGCCCTGTACTTATGCTGATGCTAGAAAACAGTGTTCATTGATTTTTTTTTTTATGAGAGAAAAAAAAAATACAATTCCAATCCTGATGTTCATGTGCTCTGGATTCTTAACGAACCTGATGCTGATGGCTTCAGGAAGTGCTAAAGCTACAAACATGAGAATCCTTGCGAATTTAATTACGATCTCATCTCCGGCAAGCAGACGACGGTGATCTCCTTGATCCGACTGATGAGTGTGTCTGTTTGCTCAGTGAGCGTGTGTCTGTTTGCTCACCTCTGACCTCTCCTGTGCCGTTGAGGAGGAAATGGCATCCGTCGGTTTGGTTTGAGGTGGACGTGCACGTGTACTCCGGAACGGGGTCGATTTTCTTCGTTCCTCAGCTGTGCTGGCTGCCTGGCTGGGCGCCACGTTGGCGTCTACGCATGGCCGTGGCAGCACGGCACCATGTCTGCCTACATATCCGACATCAGCAATTCAGGAAAGACTCTCTACGACTATATACCCCAATGATGCAATGCAAGCTTTCACTTTTATTCATGTTATTTATCTGCAGGAGGCAGAAACTTTTCACCGTTGAGAATAATTTTGGAGGCCAACCACGTCTAATCGTCTAAGGCCTTCTTTAGTTTCCAAAATTTTTCAAGATTTCCCGTCACATCAAATCTTGCGGCACATGCATGAAGCATTAAATATAGACGAAAACAAAAACTAATTCTGCAGTTCACTTGTAAATCGCGAGACGAATCTTTTGATCCTAGTTAGCCTATGATTGGATAATATTTGCTACAAACAAACGAAAGTGCTACAGTAGCAAAATCTAAAATTTTTCTCAAACTAAACAAGGCCTAGTCTTTCTAGTTCTTTGTTCGTATTACCAAGCAACCTAAAGTCAAAAGGAGGGGTAGTATGTAACTTGATGGTCGTGCAAGGTCGACGATTCCTGTCTCCTCCTCCGATCCTTCATACGCACACAAAGGAATCTGTAACACTGTAAACGAGTACTGCGCATGTTTGTGGGCTTTTGGCGATCACATTCTCTTCAGAGTTCAGACCATTCTGCAATATTCAGCGATTTGCTGTCGCAGAGAATAATACGCTTTTGGAGAGGAATGTCCACATGTGCAGTCTGCTGCTCTGCCACCGGCTCTTGCACGATCGAGTTGGACACCAGTCACGAGTCCAACTCGATCTTTTCAATTTTACGTGCTACTATATTTTGTTTGTAAACAACTGCCTATATACTTTCTGGAGAACGCCGGATCAAATGATTCACAAGCTTTGTGTAAAGCGCATTTATTTGCCCTTCCTTCTTCTTCCTTTTTAGTAAATAAAAAAAGTTGGGGCTGATCTTCAATTTTACAGTGAAAAAGCACGCACACCTATATAGCTTTGGATTGGATGCTGAAAATGGCCCTTCTTTTCAGCGTGATCACCAGCTCCTGATTGCTGAAGAAAAAAAAAGGCGCGCTTTACGATCCATTGCTGAAATAAAAGCATGAAACAAAGCATCATTACATTAGCCGGGAAAAAAGCTGGAAAACAAAGCATCATTCCACTCCTCTCAGCGGAAGCTTCTTTAAATTTGCTTTGCTTCGCAGGAGGCGGCACGTAGGGGATAAAGCAGCCTGTTTTTATTCTGCAGGAAGGTATAGGATCTGATCGTGTTTCGTGCATGTCGACGACGGTGGTGATGTGACTGGGGATTCATCAGGCCGTTAGTACGTACCATTCCGTCGGCTCTCACCAGTCACCCCAACTGGCTGAAAGAGCTAGCAGAAAGCTGTGTGGCTCCGTTTTAGCATTTTCATTTGTTTATGACAAATATTGTCCAATTATAGACTAACTAGAATTAAAAGATTCATCTCGTAATTTACAGATAAACTGTGCAATTAGTTTTTATTTTAGTTTATATTTAATGCTTCATGTATGCGTTGAAAGATTCGATGTGACGGAGAATCTTGAAAACCTTTTGGTTTTCAGGGTGAACTAAGGGCACTCACAATGCAGACTCTATCATAGAGTCTAAAGTTATTTATTACCTCGAACAATGTGGACATGGAGTTTAAATAAGACTTAGAGTCTTATTTTTTCTATCTCTTTCTTCAATAAATATGCTGCCACATCAGCAAAATACCATAAATAATATGTAATTAAGTGTCTTGGACTCTGTGATAGAGTCTTGCATCGTGAATGCCTTAAAAAAAGACCTAGGTGAAACAGTTGGGGCCAGGCCAGGCGACGCGGCGCGACAGGTGGTCTACTCCACTCCACACAATTGCACGCTGTGACACGAGGAAGTGCACGATGCGACACGTACGGCGATCCTGGATCGAGGGAGGAAACGGCCAAGCCGAGAGGCGGCCGCACAAAGGATTCGAAAACCGAGCAAGCCGTGGACGGCTCCTTGCATTGCATCGGTTTTCCACGCATCGACAGTGCGACGACCGACGAGGGCGTCCTCAACGGCGCCCAAGAAATCGCAAGCGATTTGAGCCGCGCAGAAACAATAAAAATAACAACGTGAGATCGAGAGTGCAGCGCTAGCTTTGCATGCATGCTATGAGATAGAATTTGTTCTTTTTTCTTTTTTTTCTTTAACGGAGAAGAAAGGTAGAGCGTGAACGTCGTCTGCACGATCGATCTCGACGATACATATGCATGTGTATTTTCCCCCAGCCAACAGAAGACGTACATGTACGCACTCTGCCCGCGGCGGGGGTGGTGTGGCAGCGTCGTCGGTTCTCCGGGGCACTGCGGCTCCCCATCTCCCCGTCGTCCGTCAGGGGATGGTTTGGTGCAAGCCCGAAGCAAAGCATCCCCTCGTGTCGCGCGCACTTGCGTGACAATTACTAGGAAGCACGACGCGCACAAGGAATTCTTGCCTGGTTTTTACTGGCTGTATTCAAAACGCATAACAGATCCCCTCCTGTTCCTTCAAAACAAAAAAAAGACGCATAACACGATGTGGAGAGATGATGAGAGTGGGCTGATCTCTTTCCCGTCGTCGTCGGCAGCTTTATTTCCTACTTGACCGGGCGGTGCCAAAGTCTAGTGCTACTACTAACAAGGACGCGTAGGACAACTAACGGTGTGTGTGTAGCTAAAGCTGTTCCTTGTGTTGTGGCCACGTCGGTACTCACATAACATGTGGGCTAGCTTTTGGATGGTGTGTGTGCGTGTGTCACGAAAGACCAAAGGCAACCAGCAGGAGCACCTACCGCTATATACCGTGCTGTACCAAAGGCAACCGGCAGCCGCACGAGACCAAGCGGCGCCGCGACGCGAGGCGGAGAGATCGACGACGCTGACTCGCCCGAGGCCGCCCTGCCCGGCTGCCCGGGCCCGGCTCCTGCACACGACACGGGTGGGAACGGCCAAACCGAAATGTTAACCGGCTACTACAGCTGTGAAATCTAAAAAAAATTAGATCTAGATGGTGGGGGAAAAATTTTTGGGTGTCACATCGGATGTGTCGGAAGGATGTCGGGAAGAGTTTTAGAAACTAATAAAAAAATAATTTACATAGCTCGTCAGGAAACTGCAAGACAAATCTATCAAGTATAATTAATCTATCATTAGCATATATGGGTTACTGTAGCACTTAAAGCTAATCATGGAGTACTTAGGCTTAAAAAATTTATGTCGCGATTTTCAATCAAACTGTGTAATTAGTTTATTTTTTTTATCTATATTTAATATTTCATGTATTTCTTCAAAGATTCGATTGGATTGATGAAAAAAAATTTTTGGAAGTAACTAAACAGGGCCTAAACGAAACCCAGGGTGGATACCGTGTGCTGAGTACTCGAGGCGAGGGAGGAGAGACCAACCGTCCAAATGACTCGAGAAGTGGACGCGGACAGGCGCGTAGCCCGAGCACGAGGCCTCGCCACTCACGTGCAACTGCCGTCCGGCGTCCGCCCGCCCGTTCCTGGCTCCTTTTCGCCCGCGGCCCGAGTCCGTCCCTCGTGCAGGCGTCCAGCCTGCTCGTCCGTCCCCTGTCACAGGCAGGAAAGAAAGGAAGGCGGCCCGCCGCGCGTCCGCCCACGTGGCTCTCGGTAGCGACCGAGGCGGGGGGTCCCAGGGGTCAGCCACTCACACTTCTTGCCTCTTCTCGCCGACCGTTTGCTCTGCCCAGTGGGCGGCAGTGGTAGTGGTAGCGACTCCTACTCCTCCTACTTAAACGCAAAGAAGAGCAACGTCGCCGGCACTCCTCACCTGCCGTGCAGCCCATTTATCCCCATCCCCACGCTGCTTCAGAGAGAGAGAGAGAGAGAGAAGGGTGAGAGGGATTCAAGTTTCAAACACACAAACAAAAACACCCACACACACAGAGTCAGAGAGCGATCGATCTAGCGAGGGGGGAAGGCCGGAAGGGAAGGGAAGGGAAGGTCATCGATCGATCCGTAGCTCGTCGCTCGTCCTCCGGAGCAAGCAGGGAAAGCATGGCTGACTGGGGCCCCGTGGTGATCGCGACGGTGCTGTTCGTGCTGCTGACGCCAGGCCTGCTGTTCCAGCTCCCCGCGCACGGCCGCATCGTCGGCTTCGGCACCATGCACACCAGCGGAATCGCCATCCTCGTCCACGCCGTCCTCTACTTCGCCCTCATCACCATCTTCCTCATCGCCATCGGCGTCCACATCTACGCCGGCTAGGCTAGCTTATTAGGCGCCTGCCCTCTCGCCGGGCCACAGGACAGGACGGTTTCTTTTCTTCAGCCCCCTTCTTTCCTCATCATATACTAGTGCTACTCTTGATGTCTTTGCTCATCGCGTTTATTATTGCCTACTCCTACAGTCCTACTTGCGTCGAAATGGAATGAACCTTAGCTACAACAAGTACTAGTTGTTTGTTGGTGGTGTATCTTTTTTTTAAAAAAAAAATTGTTTAAACTGCGGTGAACAATCCGATCATACCGCAGTGTGTTGTATCTAGGTGATTGATTATGGTATTTCTCTGTTCCTTGTTCCGTCATCTGCTTGTGCATCGATTTCAGACGACATGATGATGATGATGCTCCGGGCTCTTGATTCAGTCTGAGCAGTGTGTACAAGGCTCAGAAGGAACACCACTGGCAATCGATTCGATTTCTCATACTACAACGTATTTTATATTTTATTTATGGCATCTATTTATTTATTGGTTTGTTGGTTCGTTCATCCGTGCATATCCTCAGGGCTCAGGCCCTCTTCTAGTCTTTCTCCTCAGACATCCGCTTGCCCGAACGGCGAACGGAGAAATCGAACTTGTTCATGCCAACATCACTGTCTTTTTTGGCACTGTGTGCTCACTGACGCTACACATCATGCGTGCTAGTACAGCTACACTACTGACAGATCCGCCCTGCCGCCGCGAAACTCGCGATCACTTTGGGTGCTGCTGCTAGAGCCTAGAGGCCACACGCAACACAAAATTGAACATTTTGTTTTATATAAACACAGAATAACGCAGCCTGAAACACGCTTTTCATATCATCCGTCCAGAAACTCCTCCAGTTCTCTGTGAAGGACAAAGGTAGGTTTCTATCAGATTCAGGTCCCATTTTTGCTGCTTCATACGGCAAAGCCACTCGTTCCACACGACTACTGTTGACGATGACGGGTACTCCTACCAAATCTTGATTCGTAATCTGCTGTATTAGAAGGAAAAGAACTTCTTCCATCACACTTTTTTATTTATCAAATTGCTCTGACGCTATCTATATCTCATATATGATATATGACTAATTTGAATGGTACCATTACAAATACCATGGATTAAAAAATCAGTAATATTCATCTATTCCTAAATTTGCCATTAGGAACAGAGCCCCTCCCCTCTCGAGCGCCCGTAAGGCGACTCGAGAAACGCCACCGCCGCCGTTGAACTTCCCTCCTAGGCCTCCTCCAGCAACCGTCGCTGACCTTCCCGTGGTGGCAGCGGCGGCGGCTCCCAATAAGGCAATAAGGTGCCCCATGTGCAACTCCTCTCCTCTCATACCCCCAATTCTACCACCCCCCTTCACCTCAACTCCGGCAGCAACCACAGCTGCAGATGACGGTGTTTGGCCAGATCCAGCCCTCTGTAGGCCGGATCAATCGTCAACCTACCCCTTCCTCGTCCGGTGAGCTGGGGCTGACCAGGCAATGGTCGGCCGATGACCATGGCAAGCAGGCACCACTATGGCCCTCCGACGATCACGATGGGTGCTGGTTGGCCGAATCCGGGCCCTTGGGCTCTAGAGCTGGCGCACGGCCAGCCCACCCACCCACCCTCCGTGGTGGCAGGCGACGTGGTCCTGTGCTCCGACGGGAGGGGCGCCTGCTTCCTGTCTGGGCAGTTTCCAGTTGCCGAGCTCCACGGCGGACGCCCCTCTCTCCAATGCTGGAGGCCAGGGCAGGGGTAGTCGCCTGGCGTGGCCATACGTTGGGGTGGCCGTGGCGAGCATGTGGCCGTGCGCCCATGGCCGGGTATGGTGATGAGCGCCTCCCAAGCCTAGCAGTGTCCCTTGGTCAACGGGGTTTGTCCTATTGGCCAGGAGCCCGCTGGGCGACGACGGTATAGCCAGGCTTCCTCTCTAGGAGGTCTGCAGTCCAGAGTGCTAGGGCAATCTGGTGGTGCTTGGCAGGTTGCACAAGGTTAGGGCAAAAGCTCAGCCCGGCTCTGCCGGGTGAATGACGATGACGCCTTTGGCGCCACTTACCTCCTGGGAGGCATCATTTTCTAGACCTCATGCCCTTCGCTAGCTTCACCAGATTCTAGGTGAAAGCCTCGTCTTAGAAGCCTCTAAGGCCAGCGACAATGGCGTCTTGGGCGTCAACTCCTTCCTAAAGGCGTCGCTGAAGAATCCCCCACAGCTTGTTGCTCACTCCATGTATGGTCGTTGCAGTCACTGCTCTGCTCCTAATTATGCTTCATGTTAGGAGAAAATCACTTGATTGGTCCAGCTGGTGTTGTTGTAGCCGTAGTCGTTGCTTGGTGCTTGGGCAAATGCTTTGCCACTAGTGTTGCTTGGCCAGATGCTTTGCTGTCGGTGTCAATGTTGCCTGTCTTGCTTGGGTGGACGAGGAGTTGTCGTTGCCGCGTGCCTTGGTCTTCTTGTTTGTGCTCCTCGCCCGTGGTCCTAGACCTCAACGACTCAGAGGAGTACTTGGAGGGTGACTTGGGAGTGCTCCTCATCCATGGTCCTTAGGGTATTGCGTCCTTAGTGACTTGGAGGAGTACTCCGAGGATGACTCCGAGATGTTGCGCGTGGGTTAGCCCCCATCCACGGATGCTTTGCCACGTCGATGGTCCTCGTATTTAGGCGGATGCTTTTGCCGCTGGTGCCATGGGGGATGAGTTGTCGTTGCCGCATGCCTTGGTATGGAGCTATTCCTCGCCCTTGGTTTAGAGGGCCCTTAGTGACTCGGAGGAGTCAGTTGTCACACGCGGGTCGGTCACATTTTCTGGCGGATGCTTTGCCGCCAAGGGGTTTTTGGTGGATGCTTTGCCACCGAGGTCGTCATTTCTTTCGGCACATGCTTGCTGCTGAGGTTGCTTGGATAGATGCTTTGTCGTCTAGAGGTTTTTATCTACGGCTACACTTCACTACTAGCTACCAACGTGTTGAGTTATTTTGTATTAGGTTCAGTTACCTAGGGTTGCCATGTGGAAGGTCCCCCCACCTCATGTATCTTGCTTTTCGTTTGTGTTGTGGACTTCGTTGGTAATCCATGGATTACTTGCGAATCCATTGTTTCGATTACTTTGCCGTTCCATCAGCTCTCTTACTTAATGAAAAACGCATGAAAGTCGCGATCTCGAAAAAATTGCCATTACAATTCACGTGTTGCTCAGACATGCCACTTTCTACATATTTGATGCAAATTTATAACTCATGCTCCTATGAATTACAAGAACTTACATCAAACGACGGTACGATGTCTGATTTTCTGAGATGTATTAGGTTTTGTACACTACACATGCACGTTTTCCAATAATAAGCTACAAAAGTATAGAGTGTTTGTTTGGATCCCAGACCTAGACATGAGTCCTTGGCAACTCTCACCAAGAGCCAATCATCTACAAGCGCAAAATTCACATATTAGGTCACAGAGCCACCTCCACTACCTCTTGTTACCGAAGCCCTATGTCTTTCCGCATGATCATTGATCTATCCTGTTCGCTTGAGCTTATCTTCCAAATCTGTCAGTCGAGAGCCTGTTCGCTTGTCTTATAAGTCGTACTTTTTCTGCCAGCCAATAATATTTTTCTCTTACAATGAATCAGCGAATAATACTTTCAGCCATGACTTTTTAGACAAGCGAACAGACTTAGCAGTGTTTTTATCCACAACAAATCAGCTAATTCAACCATGACTTTTCACCCAAGCAAATAGGCTCTCAGCAGTGTTTTATCCACAACAAATCAGCGAATAGTATCAGACAAGCGAATAGGCTCTCAATAGTGTTTTTATCCATAAAAAATCAGCGAATAGTAGTTTCAGTCATGGTTTTTCAGCCAGCGAATAAAACCGAACAACAAGCTTGCAGGTGGTAAGCAGTAGCGAATACTCTTTTTCATTCAACTAGTTGTGGTAGTTAGGGTTCCCTCCCGTGCAGTGGCCTTTGCCAGTGATAAATAGTAGCGAGGACCCTTTTTAATTTGACCTAGCCATGGTAGTTAGGTTTTTGATTGAATAAATTATGCACTATGGGCTATCGAATGACGTTGTCTTACGAATCCTTGTTGGTCTTGTTTCTTATGGGGAAACCCGGTTCAAATGCCTATCCAAGCATCCAACTTGGTGTTCTTCATATTGTTTTTGTCTTTGCAAGGTTTTATGAGAATGGTTGATGGTCATGTTGCTCATTTGCATCGTGATGACTGGAAAGTTATCTCAATTTAAACATAGACGTATAATTATTGTCTATTAGTCTATTCTACCTCTATTATATAAAGTAAAATTCTACAAGTTCTATTTTGCACCACCAATAATCTACGTCAATGTTGTGTAAAATGTCTAATTATCTTCCTTCATGTCATTAAGATTCCATAGCCATCTAGTCTTTGTTTCACCGGTTGGTACGACCTTCTACTACCCTTCAATTGGAACCTAAGGAACATTTCCATCATGCATTCATGCTAAATTCATTGATCTCTTACCACTAGACAACCTCTTACCCTTCTCCATCAACTACTAGACGATTTTGTTTTCTCTTAATTCGGTTTATAATGTGTCACCTATGTTTGTTCAAACTTGAGGGTCTATCGATCAATTCTATGTTCTTCTACCAAGCATTTCGGAATGTGCAACAAAATCATATATTGCTATGTAATGGATCGTTTGTCTCTGTCCAAAGTGAGTGCGTTACTTTTCCAAAAAAAAATCGTGAGCACGTTGCATCCAAAAAACATGCTCCATCCTTTTATAATTTGATTAAATATTATACTGTTTTTTATTGAATTCTTTCATTATCTTGACAAATTTTGACCGGAACCAATGCAATAATATAGATCTCAAACTCAAACATACAACTTTATTTCTAAAAAATCCCACAACAATATGTTATTAGAATCCATGTTCCCTCGCAAAAGAAAACTTCTACAAGCATGAATACAAGACGAGCTCCTTCTGAAAATAGGAAATAGGAGATTTACTTTTGGCGTGTTTAGTTTCTCATGAAATGTAAAATGTCAACTACTTTGGAATGATGCAATGCAAAATGTTAAAAATGACCTCTTAAAGCACTTTGGGGCTTTTTTTGGCCACTTGAGATCAAAATATAAAATGGAGAATGACAATTATTTTAACAAAAATTTTACATGGTGTTTAGTTCTATTATGCAAAATGATAAACCAAAATCCAGAATTTTTTTTGGAATGGAATGGGAACTGCACACCCCCTTTATATACTCGGAAGAAGTCCACTTTAGGTCCCTTAACTTTCGCGAAAATCTACTTTTCATCCCTAAACTTCAAAACCGGGTAAAATACAACCCTCAACTTTTCAAACCATGCATATTACGTCTCTGACATGGTTATGAACGGTTTTCAAGGCAGTTTTGTTTTTTTATTTTTATTTATTTTGGCTGAATATTTGTAAAATTATAGTAAATCACATAAAATTTATAAAATAGAAAATCTGATTTTGTTGCACTCCAGATAAGTAGATCTACACAGTAAACATATAAAATGGTATGCTTTAGTACAAAGTTTTTGTTGTAGCTTTAGATCTGTGTTTTTCTATAATTATTAGAATAATTCATAGCTATAATTTGTATAGTCTAATTGTGGTGATTTTTTATGTTGGGCTAATTATTATATGTGTTAAACTGTGGTAAAAATTTCATAATCATTAGATCATGTGTAACTTAGTTATA
>Ga0182004_10002750_pt1 | contig 13793 bp, 16 predicted proteins | sample Sormic07211540_1_FD_120479 | JGI IMG/M metagenome (GOLD analysis project Ga0182004, IMG submission 120479) | Endophyte microbial communities from Sorghum bicolor roots, Mead, Nebraska, USA - 072115-40_1 MetaG | ecosystem: Host-associated > Plants > Roots > Unclassified | place: USA: Nebraska...
GAAGTAATCCAGAAGCAAGACCTGCCGATGCCTCGGCAGATCACTTTTGAAGCCAATCCTGGTAAATTGCAAGATATGGTTGATAACGCTATTAATCGTGCTTTGATCAACCAATCCAGTGTGCTGTCCAATACTGTTTTCAACGCTGTGGCTAGAACTTTCAAAGAAGGACAGGCACCACCGTTATACATGGGCCCGGCCTATCATCAGCCACGGTTGTCATCGGTTACTGCTACATCGGCTCCTCCGGCCGTTGTGGGTACGGAAGCTACTTCTCCACCAAGCACATTAGGGATGACTAATGGGCAATCTACACCGATGAGAACTAATCCAGCAACATCAGAGGGGCGGGTTCAACTCAACACAGATCTATCGGCAATGGCAATGTTAGGATCTGTATTCTAGAATTGCCAAGTTCCTCCCAATTGATGGGGATATGGTATGCCCCTAGAATTTTTCGCAAATAGTTGTAGAACATCTCAGGTGGCTGACTTGACAGGAAAAGCTCCTATGACATCGGCACATCCAGTTTCGCCGATGACTCAAAATCCTTAGTTTTCAACTACTACTACTGCGAGGCCTATTACAGGGAACTTTCAGATGCCAACGTTCTAGATGCCTAATGCATCGACGGATCCACTGCCGGCGCACGAGAGGTTTATGACTCAGACAGGGTATGTCAACCCAATGATGACACCCAATTATCAGCCATCGGCAGGACCTGCGCCGATAAATGCCAACAATGGGTGGACAGGGCAGTTTATCTTTCCATAAATGACACAACAGAATCATCAGGCTACAGGATTCCAGCAGGGGCAGATGTAGGTTGGATTTTAGAATCAAGGACTAGCCAATCAGCCGATGAATCTTGCTCAGCAGATTGGTGGCCCGCAACCTATCGCCAACGCCATGTTCCCTGGAGATCGTGCACCTCAGAGACATGTGGAGGTTTATCAGCAGGTGCCGGAACCTCAACCCCCACATCGGTAGGATGCCGATGCCTATTGGGCCGATAAGATAGCTGAAGTAATGAGGGATCAGTTTGGGATAAAGCCCAAGGTCAATACTTATTCTTATCGGACACCATATCCTCCTGCATACGATTTGATTCCGCTTCCAAATCGGTACAATGTGCCAGATTTCACTAAATTCTCTGAACAGGATGACACATCGACTATGGAACATGTCAATCGATTCATCATCTAGTGTGGAGAGGCTGCTAACAGAGATGAATTAAGAGTTTGTTTGTTTTCATCATCTTTGTTAGGGTCGGCATTTATTTGGTTTATTTCACTACCTCCAAACTCAGTGATTACTTTGGCTGATCTCGAGAAGCAGTTCCACAAGTACTTCTTTTCTAGAGTCCATGAGAAGAAGATTACCAATTTAGTAAGGCTGAGGCAACGCAATGATGAATCGGTTGAAAGTTTTGTACAAAGGTTGCGGGATGTCAAGAACAAATGTTACAGTCTGATTCTAGATGATCGGCAGCTAGCCGATTTGGCTTTCCAGGGATTGTTGCCACACATCAAAGACAAATATGCCTCTCAAGAGTTTGAAAGTGTAAGTCATCTAGTGCAGAGGATTTCTGATCAAGATATCAAGACTTTTGAACCTAGGAAGGCTTGGAATAAGAAAGTGTCATTTGTCGATGAGGCAACAAGTTCAGATTCTGATGAAGAACCAGTCATCGGCTTGGCAGAATGGGTGAAGAACAAAAAGCCGATGTCTTGTCCCTTTGCCAGAAAGAACCAGAGAAGTTCACTTTTGATACTACTAAGGCCGATAGGATATTTGATTTTCTACTTCAGGAGGGGCAGATTAAATTGTCACCAAATCATGTGATCCCATCGGTAGAAGAATTGAAGAAGATCAAGTATTGCAAGTGGCATAATGCAATATCTCACAGTACAAATGAGTGTAAGGTGTTCAGGCAACAATTGCAATCGGCTATTGAATCTGGGAGGATTAAGTTTGATAATTCCAAAGCTCAGAAGCCGATGAAGATTGATCAACATCCTTTCCCTGCAAACATGCTGGATGCCAAAGGCAAGACTAAAATACTAACATTAGAAGCAGTTGAGGAAAACGCATCGGTGGATCCCCAACACCAGGTAACTACCGATGACGCCAAAGGCAAAGGCTTGATCCAGGAAGGAAGCAGCTCTAGGAAGCCTCCACAATCTGGTATTGTTATCACCCATAGGCGGCATTGGGAGACATGGCAACAACGTGAAGATCAGTATCACCGTCAGCAAGAGGATCAAGGTCGAGAAGAAGAAAGACGCCGACAAGAGTGGAATCAGCATAAAGATCACTGGAATTGCCCGTTCTTTATTCACTGTTGGGAGCAAAATATCAAGTTACCGACTGTCGGAGACTGCCCTGAGTGCAATGGTTATAATCGGCATGATCGGTCAAATCGACGATTCCAGAACAATGATCGACGCTTTAATGAGCCAATCAGGGGGAGGATGTTAGTTCACGATCGGCTAGGGGGGCAGGCTTAGCGTGCATGACATGCTTGGTGGACGTGTTGGGCATTTTCCAAGGAACCAAGAGGAGCTCGAAGAAATGGCAAATGCACGGGTGCCCGATGAATTTATTTTCTGCAGGGATGCTAACACTCATCGGGTGGAATCAAGGGAGGTTCGCTATCAACCAGTGCGAAAGACACAGCTTCCCCAATGGTGTCTGGAAGGGTTAACCAGGACACAAAAAAGGAGGATGCAGTAGGAGAGGCAAGAAGAATTAAGTATCGAAGAAAGTTCTTCTAAGTCAGAGAATTGGAAGCAATCAAATCTCAAGGGAAAAGGACCATCGGCAGATGTTAACATGGTGTTTATGTTACCGATGGAGTTTCTTGCACCTTTCAGTGATGATGAGGGGGTAGATTTCCCTGACCAAATAGCTCAATTGGCTCTTGATCCAATGACGGCTATCTTTGAGAAACCTTTTTATGATGAAAGACAACATCTTAAGGCTCTGTTTGTCAATGGTAGGGTTGATGGGCAGCCGATTTCCAAGATACTCATTGATGGAGGGGCTGTAGTCAACATTATGCCATATGTGGTATATCGGAAACTTGGCAAAGGAGATCAAGATTTCACCAAGACCGATATGATGTTGAAGGATTTTGAAGGGAATGTGTCTCCGGTTAAGGGGGCCATATGTGTTGAACTGACCATCGGCAGCAAGACTTTGCCGATGACTTTCTTTGTCATCAGTGGGAAAGGTGCATATAATTTGCTACTGGAGAGAGATTGGATTCATGCCAATTGCTGTATTCCTTCTACAATGCACCAGTGCCTTGTTCAATGGGTAGGTGACAAAATTGAGATTGTCCCTGGAGATTCTTCATATGTCATTGCATCGGCAGAATCATATACTTATGAGAGGACCAGATGCATTTCACGGGAAGTTTGGGAGAAATATTTTTTCAAAGTTGCCGATTATGAAATTCCACCGATCCAAGCAGTCAGTTCTGATGAAGAGTTTTAATGGATAGGTTAGTCGATGATGGAAAGTTAGGACAGGGTTTTACATCAGCTGATGATCTAGTAGAAGTAGATATAGGTAATGGTGATAGACCAAGGCCTACTTTCATTAGTGCTAAGTTAGATTCTAAATGTAAGCAGCAATTGACTGATTTGTTAAAGGAATATAAAGATTGCTTTGCTTGGGATTATATAGAGATGCCTGGTTTAGACTGATCAATTATTGAACATCGGTTGCCTATTAAGTCAGGATTTCGGCCGCATCAGCAACCAACACGCCGATGCAATCCTAATATTCTTTCTGATATTAAGGCCGAAATAACCAAACTTATTGAAGCTAAGTTTATTCGGTAGTGTTGGTACGCCGAATGGATTTCTAGTGTTGTCCCTATTTATAAAAAGAATGGGAAGCTTCGTGTTTTCATGGACTTTAGGAATCTTAATAAAGCTACGCCGATGGATGGTTATCCGATGCCAGTGCCGATCTATTGGTTGATGCTACGGCTGGACATCAAATTACTAGTTTTATATGATGGTAATGCGGGATACAATCAAATATTCATGGCTGAAGAGGATATTTCCAGTACTGCATTTAGATGCCCTGGTCATGTTGGATTGTTCGAATGGATAGTCATGACTTTTGGTTTGAAAAATACTGGTGCTACTTATCAGAGGGCCATGTATTTTATTTTTCACGAGTTCATCGGCAAATTGGTGGAAATCTATATTGATGATGTGGTGGTTAAGTCTGAGGATTTCGTAAAGCATCTAGCCGATCTGCGAAAAGTGCTGGAATGCACAAGGAAGCATGGTTTAAAGATGAACCTTAATAAATGTGCATTCGGTGTATCGGCAGGGCAGTTTCTTGGTTTTATGGTGCATCAAAGAGGAATTGAAACTAATAGAAGATCTATTGATGCCATTAACAAAATAGTTGCTCCCAGCAATAAAACTGAACTTCAATTATTGATCGGCAAGATTAATTTTATCAGACGATTTATATCTAATTTGTCAGGTAAGATTCGTGCTTTCAGCCCTTTGCTTAAGTTAAAAGCTGATCAAGAGTTTGTATGAGGAAAGGAGCAACAATTAACCTTGGATGAAATCAAGAATTATTTGGCAAATCCTCCAGTTTTGGTTCCACCTCAACAAGGAAAGGCCTTCAGATTATATTTGTCTATCGATGATATGGTCATCGGTTCAGCTCTCATTCAAGAATTTGAGGGAAAAGAGCGTGTAATTTATTATCTAAGTAGAAGATTGGTGGATGCTGAGACAATGTATTCGGCAATTGAAAAATTATGCTTATGTTTATACTTTTCTTGTGTCAAATTGAGACATTACTTGCTATCGGCTGAGTGCACCGTTGTATGCAAAGATGATGTAGTCCGGTACATGTTATCAATGTCGATTATGAGTGGTAGAATCGGCAAGTGGATATTAGCATTGTCGGAATTTGATCTGCGCTATGAATCGGCTAGAGCGATTAAAGGGCAGATTATGGCCGATTTTGTAACTCAGCATTATGCTATGGTGGATGCTTTGGAAATTGTTCCTTGGACGCTCTTCTTTGCTGGATCTACATGTGATAGGGGGGCAGGTATCGGCATAGTGTTAATTTCTCCTCGGGGGAAGAAATATGAATTTTCTTTGCTGATTGTTGCCACGTTGACAAATAATCAAGCTGAGTACCAAGCCTTAATCAAAGGATTAGAATTATTAAAAGAAGTTCATGCTGAGGCTGTTGAGATTTTCGGCGATTCTATGCTCGTTATAAATCAATTGGCTGGGAGTTATGAATGCCGAAGTGAAGTTTTGATAGCATATTACGAAAGATGTGTACAATTGTTGAAGGAATTCAGAGATTTTTGGTTAGAACACATCCCTCGGTTGCATAACGAAGAAGCTAACCGATTGGCTCAACATGCCTCGGGATATCAACCTATCTTGGAAATCTTATCGGCAGATAGTGCCGATGATTAGAGAAAAGAAATTATTGATTATTTAAAGATCCATCCAAGAAAGTTGAGAGGCGTGTTAGGTTTCAAGCTACAAAGTATGTACTCCTCAAGGAAGAATTGTATTATCATACGATAGATGAGGTTTTGCTTAAATGTTTAAGTGGTGATGAGTCCAAAAGCTTGATGGGTGAAGTTCATGAGGGAGTGTTTGGAGCACATCAATCGGCTTTTAAGATGAAATGGATGATTCAGAGGAATGGGTATTATTGGCCGACAATACTTGAGGATTGATTTAAGTATTTCAGAGGATGCCAAGGATGTGAGAAGTTTCGCAACATTCAAAGGGCGCCCGCATCGGCTATGAATCCTATTATTAAACCTTGACCGTTTAGGGGTTGGGATATTGATCTCATCGGTCAAATTTATCCACCATCAAGCAAGGGGCATAAGTTTATCCTGGTTGCCACCGATTATTTCACCAAGTGGGTTGAGGCTATTCCCTTGAAGAAAGTAACATCGGCTAATATGATTGATTTTGTAAATGAGCATATTGTTTACCGATTTGGTATTCCCCAAACAATTACTACCGATCAGGGCACTATGTTTACATCAGGGGAGTTTGATGAGTTTGCAATTGGTATGGGGATTAAGGTGTTGAATTCTTCTCCTTACTATGCTCAAGCTAATGGGCAGGCCGAGGCTTCTAACAAAGGGATTATTAAGCTCATTAAGCGGAAAATTGAAGAAAATCATAGGAGATGGCATACATTGTTAAATGAAGCCTTATGGTTGTATCGGATGGCGTGTCATGGTTTAATCAAAGTATCACCCTATCAATTGGTGTATGGACATGACGCGGTATTGCCATGGGAAAATAAAACTGGTTCGAGGCGCGTCTTTTCTCAGGATCAACTAACTACTGATGACTATGCTACTTTGATGAAAGATGAGCTGGATGATTTAGCAGGGCATCGGTTGAGAGCTCTAATTAGCATAGAGGAGAATAAAAAGAGAGTTGCTAAATGGTATGATAAGAAAGTAAAGGCCAAGGAGTTTGCCGATGGAGATTTGGTATGGAAGCTGATCCTACCGATTGAGACTAAAAGCTCAAAGTTTGGAAAGTGGTCTCCTAATTGGGAGGGTCCTTATCGGATAAATCGATCTGCTCCTGGCAATGCTTATATTTTAGAAACTCTTGAAGGAGTTGAATTCCCTAGAGCTTTAAATGGAAAATATTTGAAGAAATACTAAGCGAGTATCTGGATTGATGCATGAAAGTTTAAATGCCGATAACAGTCCTATCGGCTGGACAAACTGTTAAGTGTATCTGGAGCCATCTATGGAGTTTTAGTGCCGATAACAACCCTATCGGCTGGACCAAAATGATTGAAGTTTGAAGACAAAACTAAATAAGTTGCCGATGAAAAGTTCACAGATTCAGCAAAGCCTGGATGGACGATATTGCGCACAGACGAATCTGATTGGCCTCTTCTATTTCTCGAGTGTCTTCGTCGGTAGAGCCCTCCACTGGCTTCAACTTCTTCTTCATATACAACGCTTTGCGGGCTTGGACATCTCTTTCTTGCTGAAGAGTCTTGAGTGCATCGGGCAGCTGGCTTTCTTCCTGTTGAGCTTGAGTCAGGGCCTCTTCCACTTGCTTAAGTTCAGCTAGCAGAGCTTCTCTTTTTGCCGATAGATTGGAGATCTTTTGTTTCAGCTCATCCCCTGAGGACTGCAAAACACCGATGCTCTTGTGTTTCTCGTCGGCAACATGCTTTACTTGCAACATCTCCTCTTTGAGCCGGGCATGAGCAGCACTATCGGCAAGGCGCTGGGTAGCCTTCTGATACTGGAGTTGGTGACTCTCTAGGTGGGCAGCTTGGAAGAGGATTTCTTCTGCATCGGCTGGAATTTGGCCACGGAGGGTCTTGATTATGACTTTGGCCAGATCGGAATCGTCCACTAGTTGGGCCGTGTCTTGGTGCAACAGAGCTAATAAGTCTTCCAACTTGGCCTTAATCTCTGCCGATGTGATTCCAACTGCCTGAGAGGAGCTTGCTTCTTCGCCTTCATCATCAGAGATGTCGATAGCAAAGGAGAATAGGCTATCTGGGGAGTCTTGCTCCTAGAAAAGGAAGAAGATAAGTTACTCAAGATTAAGTGTTGATAGTCTGGAAAATTGGATAACTTACTTGCTTCAGGGCGATTTCCTATCTCTGACGTGGAGATGCAGCTGGTACTATAGTTTGATCGGCTGGAGTTGTCGATGGAATGACTTCAGCTGAAAAGTTACAAGGATGATTATAGCTTATAAATAAATTCATCAGTAATAATTCTGTGATCAGTACTTTACCTTGAGGAGGTATGGTAATTGTCTGCTCTAGAGGGACGACCGATGATGTGCCCAGATCAATGGATCGGCAATCCGTTCAGATACATCAGCTGGAGCTTCTTGCGGCTGGGGTACTGATCGAGGGGGAGAAGGTACTTCTTGCGTCTATGGCTCCGATTGAGAAGGAGAGGATGCTATTTGGATCGGGCATACTGGACGAGGTGGAGAGGATGGCGTTGTCTTCTGACGCTTTGGCTGGGTCTTGGTGCTTTTCGGACCCTTTCTCTTGGCTGGGGCTTGACTGGGCTGGGGGCATCGGCACCTGATGTTTGGGCGCTCTTGGTCTTTGCTGGTTTGCCAGTTTGCTGTTACAACAACTAAAATTTCATGAGTTAAAATACAAAAGGGTACTGATAAAGTTTTGCTAAAGAATAAACGTTACCGATGAAGTTCCCATCGCAACCGACGTACCCTGAAAAGATAATGTGAGTATGGGATGGAATCGGTATAAACAAAGAAAATTAAGAGTACCTTAAAAGCCTATGCCAGAGTGGCAGCAACGACCGATGGAGATGTTTTCGACCATTTGGTGGTCGTCTTTTTGAAGCACACGTTGCGATGCATCAGAGCCGCTAGACTTGGCGCATTGCGTCCGATCAGAGAAATTGGGTCTGATTGAAGAAGTTCGATCGGCCTCCCACTTCTGCTAATTGTCGGCACTGGGTCATCGACCTGTTGAAATGAAAATAAATAAGTTGCCAATAAGGTTAAAGATAACGAAGGAACTGAGGTTTCGGTAAAGGACTTACAATGTTATCGGGAACTTTGTAGTCAGAGTCAATCATGTCATGGTATGTATGAGCCGATACACTGAACAGATGCTCCTTCCATTCTTCCCACCAGTGTTTATACAACTGAGTAATGAAGAGAGCCGAAACCCAGGCCGATAGATCGATGTCTATCGTATCGGTGTCTGGCTAGAGTTGAGCAATCCTAATCCACTCAAGTCCCCCTAGTTATTGTCTCTCTTGGTTTTACCACATCGGCATAACAAAGTCTGATCGGCAGTTGACCAAACGCCAGTTGGCGAGCTAGTGCCGATGGGTTGTAAAACTCATATGTGGTATTAATGTTTTTCCTGCTGCCAAAGCTATTCACTGGAATTGCTCTCGGAGTGATGATTGCCATAATCAAATCATTATCTTTGTTGAGAGCGTTGTCAAAAGGGTGGAAAGTGAGCGGAAACCTGGTTTCTGGGTCTTCATAAGGCATCCATGCCCGCTGATCTTTGGAGAGGCCATCATACAAGGTTTGGAAGAATCGGCCGATCTAGTTTTCATTGGAGGCGGTGCCAGGGAGAACTATAAAAGCTTCACCATAATTGAGGGGTGAGCAAGTTGCCGATTCATCATCTGCCAGTTCATAATCTTCGGGGATACCTCTGGGAAATTGCTGTGCAAAGAAATCAAACCGTAAGCGTTTGTGCATGTGAACATTGAGCCACATGTTGATGAACCACCAAGGGCCTCCTAGATTGCCGATAGGTTCACCTAGCAGGAGTTTCTCAGTTACTTGATGGAGGAGATGATAGACGGAGCCTAGCAAGTATCGACCCAGAGGGAATCGGCCACCATCGGCTAATCTTTCTGCTGCCGATAAGTAGACAGAGGTTGGTCCTACCGATCGGCCGCAGAAGATGAATTTATCTAGCCACATATTCAGGAAAGTGGCGTGTTCCCGCTGACCAACCGGTCCCGTTTTCTGATACTTCTGAATGTATCCTGGCCAACCACCAATGTTGCGGGTCTCTACTTTGCGTTTGGCTCTGCGGCTGAATAGCTGGCCGTCAGCGGCGGTTGCGATATCCAAGCCAGTGAGCATGAATACATCGGCAAGCGTGGGAGAAGCTGAGCCATGACCAAAAATAAAGGCGTTGAACGTGTCTGACCAGAAATATGAAGCAGCTATCAGCATTGATTCATTTCTTTCCATATCGGCAATGGACAGCCTGATGCACTGGTCTATTTTGCATTCACCCCAATATACTTCATTTGTGTTGCTAACCCTCAAAAACCAATCCTTCCATCCTTTGGTGGGGTTTGGCCAGGATCGGAAGGTATCGTTCCATAGATCTAAAGAAAAATTTTCGGCCCTAAAAGGTATCCTATTGGTTTCCGCATTGATCGAATCGGTAGGATCTAGGTCACCTAGTGGACCGAGGCATTGAAGGTGGGGTTGTTCGGTAGGAATAACAATTAACTCACTCAGTTCCTAAAATTCAAAGATTGAAAGAACAGAGAGAAAGAAGGAAGGAGAAAAATGTTAAGTAAGTAGATTTGCGAAAAGTAAAGGGTTGCAGTAAAGAAAGAAAAGGATGGGAATAGATTAACCTCGGGGATGACGAAGTAGACGACCATTTCTTCCTGAGGAAGAGAAGATTGAAGACTTGAAAGATCGTTGGAGGAGATTTTGCTGGTGTTCTTGAGCTTTTCGTCAGTACCGCCGCCAGAGAGATGAGTTTGGGGGGATGAAGGATGGAAAGATGGAGGAGGGCTGAGGAAAGAGGTATTTATAGGATAAAGTGAGCAGGGGTATTTTTGACTTATCTCTTTGCCGTATCCATGGAAATCGAGAGTGTTCAGGTGGATATGGTAATTGTTCGCATGGTAATCAAGGGATTGTGCAGGTGATTTAACAGCAAGTAATCATGATTTTAAGAGATATTTCACTGTACGAGATCTCTTGGTCGGCTCATCGGCAGTCAACTCTAACAGAACGGTTGTCGATGAGCGAGTGTTTAGGAGATTTGGTTTGGGTGGTTGAGAAATTCGAGGAGCATGCTGGAAACCCGAATTAAGGTTGTTTGGATTTGGTAATTAATTGCTATCAGAAAGGGAATAATTGTAAAAAAGCATCATTATCAGGAGAGAATTTCGGAGCATTAAATGATTTTATACTCCAAAATTGGGGGGCATGTGTTGACATCGTGTTTTGACACGAGTTAGGAAGGTTAATGAAGCTTGGATCGGTAGATGGAGAAGTAATGGCTGGCTAATAGAAAAGTTGTCGATGGCCTATGATATCGATGATATGGCCTAGGGAGGGAGGTATGATTAAGTCTGGGAACAGTGGTTGATCGGTACCGATAGTCGATGTTGACAATTGCCGATGGAGGATGAAGATGCCGATGACGGTGCAAGGAGACGTGGGAGTCATCAGCAGGAATAATGGTGGTGTGCCGATCGTCCAAGATAGATAAATTATTGTTTTCTATAATTGTTAGAGTTTATTTTATATACGAGTTCTATTTGATTTGGAATTAGAATCCTAGTCGTATCTGGTTGTAAATCTTTGAGACAGAGTATAAATATAGGCCTAGTAGCGATGTAAGAGGACAATCCAATCAATCATACACAAAGTTCTTACATCTATTTTCGCATCAACTTTCGACGACTTCGTCAGCTCGCATATTTTCTTTTACTTACGAGTTCTTAAGAATTCTTCGAGTCATACTCGACGAGTTCTCGAGTTCCGTATGAACACCTCTTGGCCATGGCATTGGGCGCATCGTTGTTGTCGGCACCAAAGTGTTTGAGTTATCACCTTTGTCGATTGTAAGGTCAAATCGGCTGGCACGCCTTAACGTTGAATCGGGTATTAGCCCTTTGTGTTTGCAGATCTACTTTTGCACCAACACGGGGCATCGTCGCCCACCGATTGTTGAGGGCAGCGAGGCAGATCTATGGTTAGAGGGGCGCAAAGTGGGCTCAAGCTTCGTCTATGGCGCATTAGAGTCTCGTGTTGTGATTTCCAGTGGCAATGAGGTGGTGGAGACGAACCCTTCTTCTTCAAGACAACATTTACGTTGTGTTGCAAATCTTGTGTTGCAATTATACTTATACTGACTAGATGCTCTGTTTTGGGTCCCTATGTACATAGCATGGCTAGATTCTGAAACTTGTGTTACTATACTCCTGAAACACTAAACCACTTTGATCTACAACAAGAATTTTGGGTGCTTGCCTGTTCTATGATACCCTGTTCTGTACTTTTTTTTGTTTTGATAATCGATAATGTAAATCACATCTATAAAAGAATTGGAACTAAACCAAATTTCCAATGCCTTGAAAATATGCAGGACAACATGATACATGGGAAAAGAAACATCAATGTAAACCATCAGATTGATCCCACTTCAAGTGGATATCATCAGATTGCTGCAACTTCAAGTGGACATCATCAGATTGTTACAAATTCAAGCGCTAACATGGCTGATGTTGTTTCAGAAGTGTGTTTCTAGGCACACTTTAAATTTGGATGTTTCCTTCTTAATAATTAGTTGGTGTTGACTGAATGCATAGTCTGACAACACATTTGCAATGCAGGGTTCCATAGGCCCTAATCTTGATCAGAATCTTTCTCATGGGGCAAAAGTTGAGCCATTTGAGGATGTTGAGGTGGAAATAAGTGTTCAAAATGAGGTGGTGTATGAAGAATAAGAGGACGTTGTAAGCTCCCAGCCAGTTGCTCCATTTGTTGGAATGGAATTTGATACAATAGATGAAGCCTTCAGGGTGTAAAATAACTATGCATTCAAGATGGGATTCACTGTCAGAGTAGGATCATCGAGAAAAAGTCTTGTGACTAAGGAGTTGATACGGAAGGAGTACGAATGTTCGCATGCAAGAATTACACCCACTGAAAATGAAGACAACACATCAAGTAATGCATCATCAGCAGCAATGGAAGGATCCAAGAAGAAAAGAGTTGGTGCTGTGATGACTACTGCAACAAGGAAGTGGAGTACGTTGATGAAGGCCGATTGCAAAGCACACATGGCAGTGGGTCTGTGTGAGGGAGGTGGAGGGTCGTGGTGTTTCGAGAAGAACACACACACCCTATGGTGAAGATAAAGGGCAGGGTAAGGCAGCTGCGGTCTCACAGACGGATATCATGGGCTGATTATGAGTTGTTGAAGACACTACACCATCGAAACATATCCACATCATGTCAGTACTAGGAGACTTCCATGGAGGCATGGGAAACCTCACGTTCAACAGTAAGGACATCTCCAACTTGAGGACACACTTGAGGGTGGGTGTACGGTATAGAGACATGGATGTTGTCCTCGAGTACTTCCAGAAATTGCAAGCTGAGAGCCCCAACTTCTTCTATGCTGTCAAGCTAGATGCTGAGAATGCTGTGAGAGGGTTGTTTTGGGTTGATGGCAGATCAGGGGAGTTGTACAAGTGCTTCAGGGATTGCATATTCCTTGACACGACGTTCTACACTAACCGGTACAACATGCCCTTTGCACCAATTGATGGGATCAACAATCATGCCCAAAGCATCCTACTAGGTTGTGCTCTGCTTCCGGATGAGACTACTAAAACATTTCTGTGGGTGCTTCAAACGCTCAAGGATGCAATGGGTGAAATAGCACCAACCAACATCATGACTGACCAGGATAGGGCCATGAAAGCTGCAATAGCACAGGTATTCCTTTCTACAACACACAGGTGCTGCAAGTTTCATGTGGTCAGCAAAGCTTGTGAGAAGTTTGGTTGGTTAATTAGAAACAACCCAGAATTTGCAGAGGAGTTTGACTATTGCATCAACTTCACCGAGTCTCCAAAGGAGTTCGAGACGTTGTGGCATAACATAGGGGTGAAGTATGATATGCATAGCAATGATCACTTTCAGAACATGTCTTCAACCAAGTCTTTGTGGGCACCTGCATATTTCAAGAAATGCTTCTTTCCCTTCACAAGCACAACAGGAAGATCTGAGAGTATGAATGCATTATTCAAGACAATGATGCACCCACAGGACTCAGTGTTGCAGTTCCTTACCCAATATGAGTACATAATGGAAACAAGGTGTTGATGCAAAAACTGATCTGCAAACACAAAGGGCTAATACCCGATTCAAACGTTAAGGCGTGCCAGCCGATTTGACCTTGCTATCGGCAAAGGTGATAACTCGAATACTTTAGTCCTGACA
>Ga0182004_10002751_pt1 | contig 13792 bp, 16 predicted proteins | sample Sormic07211540_1_FD_120479 | JGI IMG/M metagenome (GOLD analysis project Ga0182004, IMG submission 120479) | Endophyte microbial communities from Sorghum bicolor roots, Mead, Nebraska, USA - 072115-40_1 MetaG | ecosystem: Host-associated > Plants > Roots > Unclassified | place: USA: Nebraska...
GCATTTTCATAGATTCACTTTAACTAATTTGTGTGGTCTAGTGAACTAAAAATTCTTTTAGGTTGACTAAACTTTATAATATTTTAGAAAAACTCTAATAGTCTCTTTATATCTGCCCTAATAGACACAAATATAATTTGGTGGAAAAAAGTCTCTACAGATTCTTTCACTTCTATATGTTCCACGTTTCTCATCTCACTAGGTAAAGAGAGAGCGGAATTAGCTCTCTAAAGCGCGCATAAGATATAAAAATATGTTAGATACGAAGAGCAATTTTTAGTCAAATGGTTCTTCGAATAATAATTAGACAAATGTGTCTAAGAGTGAATCTTGGAGATGCTCTTAGACCACCACTTTAGAACCTTGAGATTTAAAATAGTTCAAAGTTTAGTGGCCAAACTTTAAATCACAAAATCCAAACAGATCCTAAGTCATCAACACGGCACGATATTGAGTCGTACCTTCGCAAATGCTTCTAGGTAGCTGAATCACACCAAAGTAGATGACATGACCAAGTAGGTGAGTCATACCACCATCTATGAGGTGGTACATATTTTCGTCCGGTGGTTCTTAGTTGTTTAGGTGTTTCGATTTCTTTTTAGTTTTTTTTCAAAATAAAGGACCTACATATTTCTAGTAGTTGTTAGCAAATAAGCATGATCCATTTTACTCACTACTCATCTAAATGATCGTTTAGCTCATTTACACACTGTTTAAACATTAAACAATGATATGTTGTTTTCATTTAATCGGTTATTTATCTAGTTCAAATAGTTGTTTTGCCCAAACAATAGCTAAACAACAAGTGATCAGCTGTTACTATTTAGCATTTAGGATAACAATAATTTTGCTTGCATCTAGCATCACACCTCTAATAGTTTTTGAATTTATAGTTGTTTCCGTATTGTTGTATTTGAGTCATAGGTTAACCTAATTATCCTCAAAATTGACTGCAACAGTCTAGAGAAACATCTAGATTTATGGTTTGGAAAAGTAGAATTTGGCATGTAATTGCTCAACATATGTATTCAAGAAAAAACCAAAGTTTCTTAGGTAACAAAGCACATGCACAAAAGCCATAATACATTGTACATTGAATGTCTCCAGACACCAAACTTACACACATCCTATAGAATTATTAGTGTTCACGAATATCCTTTATACCATAATTCATCACACATCTTCGAAGACAAGACACCGTGCCCAATCTTGTGACAAACCAATGTGATTATCTGCTACAAAATACATGTTAGTCCACAAACACTTCTGTTCATGATCCACAAGCACTTGCGTTCAATGTGTGGGTTGTGAGTAGGATATTGACTTGGAAGTTAGAACCAATCCAAGTGATTTGAGGCCATGTATAAAGATTACAGATAAAATATATTTTGTTTTTAAACATTTTAAATCATAAAATTTAAATCTGTACATGTCTCACGCTCTCTAATTATCGAAAGTGGACAAAATAGAGTCCCATAGCAACTCTACCTTAGTTTCCATCCCATGCGGTGTTTCACATGGAGTGCTTTAGATAGGTGGGCTATTGTTTTATAAATTGAAGGTGGTAAATTGAACTTTAATGACAATTGGATGATGAAATCTTGATTTCATTTTAGAGCATCTCCATCATATTGATAAAAATCAATCCCCCTTTTCCTATAACCAGTGATAAAGGAGAATTGTAGAAAAACTGGCTCTAATAAATTCCCTTTTCGAATTCTCTCTCCTTATGTTTTCCCTCAACCCTCAAAACCTCCACCACAACCCCACCAAGAAAGGGGTGAAGCTTAGAATTCTCTCAATCCCCTTTATTTCATCGTCCATGAGCACTATTGGATTTTCGCCATCTACGGCCAACATTCACATTAGTGAGGGAAAGAGAAGGGACAAGAAAGGGGATTTCTAATGATTGATAAGTGGGTATATTTAATAAAGGAGATAAGATTTCCTCAATTTAGTGCAACAACATTCCCTCATAGCTCACAAATATTCTTTCTCAATCTCCTACAACATATTTTAAGGAAAGGGGATTTCTCTTAGAATGGAGGAGTAAGCATGTAGATTTTGCTTCTGAAGATTCACAATGACTTTCAAACAGTCTAAAACTGTCATACAACTGCATACATCAACATCTAGCACTAAAGGTATCGCTTCATTGCAGGGCAATGCTTCCAAAGAGGGTGGATCAACAAGCCCATTAATGACATTAGCACTAGCAACTTCGCCTTGTTCATAAAAACACTGCTGCATGGCTGGCAAATTCGGCTGATAAGTTTAAGTGATTAGGCCGAATGTAGTTCTCTGCAATGTCCCTACAAATCACTCCAACTGCTCCTTTATCACCCGTTCGCGTCACTGCACCATCAATAATATTGAATTTCAAGAAATCTTTAGGGAGAGCTATCCATTTGAGAGCATATTGTTTAGTCTTCGCTGGCATTGTTGCTAAGCCTAGCTAGTTCCATATCATCAAGGTATTTTGAAATAAAACCAAAAAGATGACTCAACCGAAGAGAGCATATTGGACTTGTTAAGATGGCCCAGTCCGTGGTGTGCCCAGAGCACCTAGGACTGGCCAACGAATTTTACATATTTACCATTATAATGGCACTTACATCTTTAGCATTTTTAAGTTGCACATCTTTTATTTTTAACATATTTGTCTATGTGGCATGCCATGTTAGACTAACACGCTCAAACACAGTTAGCACTGGCTCGCGAAATGTCCTTACTGCCTCTACCTTGCTCATCTCTTTCCCTTTCTGACAACTAGGTCCCACTACTCCTATCATTGCCAGGTGGGTCTCACCTATCAGCAGTATCTTCCACCTCCAGCCAACCAATTAGGCAACCAATCCAAAGGTGAGAGATCAATCCACCCGCTAGGCTAGTTGGATCACGACGGGAAGCAATCAATCAGTCGAATAGGTTGAGCACTCGTGGTACTTGTTGAAGCAATCCCCCAGGACAGTAGGCACGAGCATGAACGAGAAGTCCAGCGTGCAAGGATGTAGCTGGAGTAAGCAACTGGAGTTGCAGATGTGCCAGTAAATGTTCCCAGCGGCGTGGACACATCGGGCCTTGAACAAACACGGGTCGAAGTCCACGACGACCCCATCGGCCCTCGGCAACGCGTGCCAGGCGCAGTTGCCTTTACGGATGAACGTGACCCAAGCACGTGGGCGGTCGCCGTCAATGGTGAGGCAGACGATGTCGAAGGTGAGCCTGGTAGGGTGCGCGCGCGCGAACGGTGACGCCGATGACGCACCTGTCGCGGCGCCAGCGATCGTCAGGTAGCCCGTCGTCGTGCGGTGGCGAGAGGAGCAGGACGCGGCGGCGCGACGCCAGGTCGACGACGAGGATGGCGATCTCGCGCGTGATTTGCCGACACTGCCCGACTGGAACAGGTAAGCACCCAGTTGAGCACCCATGGCGGCGGCGCTGCGATGCCCACCATGCCCCTAAACCACTCCACCAGGTTCACCTCGCCGACGCTCTGAACCACTACCGACCGGAGGTGGAAGACACAGTTGACAGGTGGGCCTCACTTGACAGTGCAGGAGTTGCAGGATCCAACTGTCGGAGAGGTAGAGAGAGGAGAAAGACATGGGCAACAAAAACATTTCTCGTGTCCGTGGCATGTCACATAGATAAATGTGGTAAAAATGAAAAACATGTAATTTAATACTAAAAATATAAGTGCCATTGGTAAATATGTAAATTCGCCCAGCTGGTCTTCAACCTCTGACCCTTTCGCCCCCTGCTGAACGCTTGTGTCTCGGGAGGTTGCCGACCGGCGGTAGGGTAGGGGCGATACTCATCGGAGAGGAGACCGCCCAACCTCGCCCTATAGGTGGCTCCGCCTCTGCTGCCAATCTCCGAGATCCACAGAGACGCTGCCGATGGCGAAGCCGAGGAAACCCCGCACCTTGGCTCCAGATCCGTCCGTCGCCGCCGCTCGGCTTCCGTGGCACCCACCGGCACCGCCGGTCCCCACTGCCGTTCTGATCTCGCTGGCCGCGCTCCTCGTCCGCGTGCTGGTCTCCGTGGGCCCCTACTCCGGTCAGGGTGCGGCGCCCAAGTTCGGCGACTACGAGGCGCAGCGGCACTGGATGGAGCTCACCCTCCACCTCACGCCCTCCGACTGGTACCGCAACACCTCCGACAATGACCTTGCCTACTGGGGTCTGGACTACCCGCCCCTCTCCGCCTACCAGAGCCTCCTCCACGGCCGCATCATCAATGCCTCACTCCCCGAGGCCGTCGCGCTCCGCTCCTCCCGTGGCTACGAATCTATGGAATCGTACGCGCCCGCTCCAGTAGATTTTTTCTGCTCGTTGAGTGTAACATCGTGTGTTGTTAAGACTTGCTGTTGATTTGGTCCGCTAGGAAGTTGCTGATGCGGTGGACGGTGCTGTCGTCGGATCTGTTGGTGTTCTTCCCTGCTGCTTTGTGGTTCGTGTGGGCTTACATGAAAGTTGGAATCGGTATTAGTGGGGAGGAGAGAAGGGAGGGGTGGATGTGGCTGCTAGCCATGGTCCTGATCAGTCCTTGCTTGGTATTGATCGACCATGGCCATTTTCAGGTGAGTTTTACTGCACTAACTAATAATGTGTGTGATTTAGGTGGAGGCAAGTGCGCAGACCAGCAGAGTGCTTTGCGTTTCATTTTGTTTGTAGGCTAACAACTACGTGTTGTATTACAGTATAACTGCATTAGCCTTGGACTTACGCTTGGAGCAACTGCTGGTGTGCTGTCGAGGAATGAGCTTGTTGCTGCAGCTCTCTTCACTCTTGCAATCAATCACAAACAGGTTTGCCTCGTGTCTATAAAGTTATGTTCATTCGGTCATTCATAAGCTTTGTTACCACGGACAAACATCCTGGACAATGATATGCTTTAGTAAGCCCACGTCTTTCCAATTACACAATCTTGTGAAACAGTAATTCTTGTGGTGGATACTTATTTAGATCAGGAGGTTGTCAGTGTGAATACAAACCAGACCCTATGATCCAACTGAAAATCACATCAACAACCAACAAAATTGTTAATTTTATTCTTTACCTTTATGCTTGAGTCCTAGTAAACAGTGATTGGCAACAGACTGTTAAGATTTGATGCTGGACTGTGAACTATCTTGTTTATTATTTTTTTACGTTTCATCCTGAAATATTAGTTAATACAATATGCTATCATAAGGCATGCATATGTATTGGTGCAGTATTAGTTCTCAACTTTTGATTGATACATCATACTTACTGGATTGCCAGCTCACTCAAATTGGCAATAGCCACTGAGTGGGAAGTGGTCATCATTATTCACTACATCTTGCCAATTATTTTGAGGAGATCATGGGAAAGCCACAATGAGACACATGCATGGTTGCACACATACCCAATCTATACATGAACTTTAGTCTATTATAATGTTTACGACCCTTCCAAGTGACTAATCTAGGGCACTTTATGCCCATTAATACAAAGAATTTGTTGGATATAGTTTCATGTTCTAATATCCCATGACTTCCCTATATATCTTACAACTTTATGATGTGCTGCAGATGAGCCTGTACTTTGCACCAGCTTTTTTTAGCCATCTTCTGGGGAAGTGCCTCAAACGAAAACATCCTATTGTCGAAGTAACAAAACTTGCTTTCGTGGTCTTGGGAACTTTTGCTCTTGTCTGGTGGCCATTTTTGCATTCTTATGAGGCTGCCCTACAGGTAATGATCAATTGTGCCTCCTATTACTTTATGCTCAAGGAAACCATTTTATATTGCTGAATTACATCAATAGAGCCAGTAGAGTTTCGTTTTCAACTATCTGGTGCTATTCCTCATCATGAAACTTGTTATATATTTTTTGTATAGACTTACTACACTGCTTCTCAGTTGGTACTGAACTTGTGAACTCTGTAATATCAGGTGATCTCTCGATTAGCTCCATTTGAGAGAGGCATATATGAGGATTATGTTGCAAATTTCTGGTGTAGTACTTCAGTTATTATCAAGTGGAAGAAATTGTTTGCGATAAAGCCTCTGAAACTTATGAGTCTCTCTGCTACCATACTGGCTTTCTTGCCTTCATTCGTTCAGCAAGTCAAGTCTCCAAGTAATCTTGGCTTCCTTTATTCTCTGATGAACAGCTCTTTCTCTTTCTATTTATTCTCGTACCAAGGTATGCTTTACTATGGCTTGTTCTTTTTTTTGGTGCTCTAAGTATATTAATTTTGTTTTTCTCCTTTGTTTTCTATGTGCAGTTCATGAGAAATCAATTTTGCTTCCTCTTTTACCTGCTAGTCTTTTAGCACTGGAAGAACCTCGGATGTATGGATGGTTTGTGTACTTTGCCCTTTTCTCAATGTACCCTCTTATCTGCCGTGATCAACTTCTTCTACAGTATATAGCTGTTCTTGGCCTATTCTTTCTTATACACTATTCACCTGGTGGAAGCTATGGAAAGAGATCAAACATGTCATGCAGGGCAAAATTAGTTCTTAGCTTGCCATTTTTATGCTCACTTCTACTTCACATTACCTACCTGCAAATAGAGCCTCCCAATAGGTATCCCTTCCTCTTTGATGCACTGATAATGTTCGTCTGTTTTTCACAATTTGTCATCTTAGCTCTGTACACCAATTATAAGCAATGGATGTTGGACACACATTCTAGATCAATAGGTGTGAAGAAGGATCTGTGATTGAAAAATTTGACTGCTAATTTTACGGAGAAGGTCACTGCACCTTTGTAACCTTGTGTGTAGTCCCTTTTAACATTGTTTATTGAATGAAATGTGCACACGGTGCAAATTCAGACATTTCTATACATTCAGAACTGGAAACTAGAATTTAGGCGATGTAGACTCAACACTAGCTTTTGTGGCACAACATATTAGGATTTGTGTCTTACTGTCATCTTTCGAAGTGTTTTTGTGCCCTTGAATCTGCCAATGCTGTTGTCCTGTTTGGTGTTGGGTGAATGTGTGGAAATTGTAACTTCTGCTGATCTCTCCCAATTTGAGGCAACTTTCTCAAAGCCTGTTTGCTTCCCGTGTTCTCTGAACTCTCCCTTTTGGATAGAGCTGTTTAATTTGCCCTAGGGGGGAAGGTGTTCAATTCAGACAGCGAGTTGCGCTGTTCGATTTGGGCGGAAAGGAATTCAAATTGAGTTAAGGACTCATTGATCGGTTCGTAGCTCGATTTTCAGGCGGCACGTGACCAAACTGGCAATCGTTGTAGGTGTCTGTAGTATTGAAAGCAGTGAGAGTGAAGCTACTAGCCAAGCCACACAAGAGATCAAACTTTCTCGAAGCTTGGCGAGGCCAGCTGTTGCCCATGGACCAAACACGCCTGTTGCCATCTTTGTTCTATGATAGTAGTATTCCTCTAGTCCGTACACAACAGCTAGCAGCACTTTAGAGGCAGATGGGTTTGCTCTTGATGTGTCTCTCCTAGTAACCATACAGAATCACTAGTCTCCCACAAATATTAAGCAAAATACAATAACAAAAAAGGTTGTCGGTATCTCTACATTTCGTCGAGCCACTTGCTGGGGAAGAAGGAAAAGGCCGAACGAAGAAGATAGTCTCAATCCAGAAATCAGCTACTTCGGTTCGACCTTGGATTGGAAAGAATATCCTCCGCTGTAGTCGAACGAGTCAGTGCTCACGTCCTTGTCCTTCTTGGGGAGAGGATCATTGTACGGGTGGCGAGGAGCCCCCTTGGTGACGTCGAATTCGGTCGCGGACGTCGAGGCAGACGTGGAGGCGCTGCTGAGCCCCTCGCTCTGCAGCATCATCTCGATCTCCTTGACGACCTCGCTCATGGACGGCCGTGCCGTGGCCACCTCGTCGACGCACCTGAGGGCCAGCTGAACGAACTTGCCGAACGCCGCGAGATGGTTGGTGTTCATGATCCTTGCGTCCACCATGTCCTTGAGCCCGCAGAACTCGGCGTCGTCGGCGTCGAACACCTGCTTTGCCTCGCGGACGATGTACTTGCCCTTCTCGATCGGCTGCTTCGCGACGATGAGCTCCAGCATGACCACGCCGAAGCTGTAGACGTCGCTCTTCTCGGTCAGTTGCTGAGACATGTAGTACTCAGGGTCCAGATAGCCCTGCAGGTGGATGAAACGATCAATGCAAAGTCAGGTCAACGAAGGAGTCGGTCGTTGGCGGTAGCGGATGACGACAAGGATGCAGTGACAGCCTGCGTACCAGTGTTCCTTTCACTTGTGTGCTGACGTGGCCCCTCTCGCTGTCGGACACTAGCTTGGAGAGGCCGAAGTCGGCGACCTTGGCCGTGAGGTGCTCGTCCATGAGGATGTTGCTGGACTTGACGTCGCGGTGGATGATGGGCGGGTCGGCGAGCTCGTGGAGGTAGGCCAGCCCGCGCGCCGCGCCGAGCGCCACCCGGAGCCGCTTCTTCCAGTCGAGATGCAGCCCGCTCTTACCGGCGAGGCTGTCGCGCAGCGTGCCGCCGGACATGAACTCGTAGACGAGCATCTGCTCCCCCTGCTCGAAGCAGAACCCGAGGAGGCCGACGAGGTTCTTGTGGTGCACGCGCGAGAGCAGCTCGATCTCCGTCTTGAACTCGTGCCCGCCCTGCATGGACCCCTGCTGCGCCCTCTTGATGGCGATGAACTGCCCCGTCGGCAGCATGCCCCTGTAAACCTTGCCGTACCCTCCGTAGCCCAGCTCGTTTGCCTCGGCGAAGTTGTTGGTGCTCCGCTTGAGCTCCTCGTACGAGAACCACCTCGCCCCTTTCAGCCGCGGCGCGCCGCCACGGTCTTCGCTGCGAGCCCACGACGCTGCATGCCGCAGTTGACAGTTTGACACCAGCCAGCCCTCAGTCTCAGACTCTCAGTGTGAGGCATTCTATTGTCAGACGAACTGGAACATGACACAAAACATACCAAAAGGGCCGCCAAGCTCCTCCTTCGCCTTCTGCGCCCGCCGCCTCTGAATGAACGCGTAGGCCGCCGCTCCGGCGAGCGCAACGAACAGGATGCCGCAGCCCACTGCTATGCCGATGATCACGCCCTTGCTCTTCGACGATGGCTCGCTTTCTGCAACCGTAGAAAATCGAATCCGGTCAACTGTTCTGCAACCATCGGTAAATCACACTTCATTCTTGATCTTGTGTACCTGGGAATGGGTAGGGCGAGGCGATGAAGTAGTAGGGGCCGAACTCCTTGGGCGGCTTGAACGTCTGGTTGCTGAGGTCGAAGCCGATGCGCATGACCTCGGAGCGGTTGAAGTAGGCGCCGCTGCTGCCGGCGGCGGGGAAGAGCCTGACCTGCACCTGCATGTAGGCGTCGCTGTTGAAGAAAGGGTCCTGCAGGTAGACGGAGCCCGGGGTGAGGGCCAGCTTGGTCCACAGCATGCTCTCCAGCGCCTGGAACGCCGTGTCGTTGGTCACGTCGTGGAAGAAGGGCGCGCGGAAGTACATGACGCCCTGGTACGGGTACGCGCACAGGCAGCTCTGCGGGCTCAGGCTCTGCCCCGCCGGGCACGACCCCGAGTAGCACTTCACCAGGCTCGTCGAGTAGGGCGCCGACAGCGGCCGCTGCGTCACGTTGCAGTAGGCCGTGTTGGGCAGCCGCTCGCACACCGGGTTCCCGGCCAGCCTGCGGAATCCACAAGGGATCAGACCATGGAGATGTCATCGTCACAGAAACCAGAATCCAGAAGCAGGACTGCAGGAGCGGGTCCGTGCACTCACGCAAGGGTGCCATTGTAGCTGGAGGTCACCGTCAGGGAGGAGAACTCGTTGTCCTTGAAGCTCACCAGGCTCAGCTCGCTGCTGATGCTCGTGCCCATGTTCAGGGTGCCGTTGAACGCATTGCCGTCGAGGATCCTGCAAAAGGTCACCAGTTCGTCACGTCATTTGATCATTTCACCGAGGGGTGGTGAGTGAGCTCTTTCTTACACTTGATTCAACTGCGAGCTGCTGAAAAGCTTTGGCGGCACGGTGCCGTAGAGCCTCCCGGACTGTATGATCCTTTGATGAACATACAGACATCATGTCAGTTTTGTTCAACATATATGTGAATATGATGAATATGCAAGGTGTGAGGAAGAAACTTACAGAGCTGAGAGCTGTGGCAGCCTCCAAAACCACGCTGGGCATGGTGAAGGATCAAATGTGTTGTTGCTCAGGTCGCTGAGGTGTAATTAGACCAGAATAATTTCAGATTAACCTTATGCAGTGGTGGGTTTAAATAACATACTTATAGATCTTCATAATGCTCATTATTACTTACACGTAATTGAGAAGATCCATCCCAGTTAGATCTGGTAATGTTCCGGTGAGCTGGTTGTTGGCTAAGTTGCTGAAAAGCATACGCATGCTGTGTTTAGTATGACCGTATCTTCTCGTACACAAAAATGCACTGCTACTAAGTGCTGTGCGAGTCTTGAACAACTTACAGCTCATTTACTTTCGTGAGGTTTTTCAGATTTAAAGGAACTTCGCCAGAAAGGGAATTTCTGTCCAGCCGTCTGCTCAAACAACATGCAGAGAAGGGGAATGTTCGTCAATTTCATATCAATTTGGTACTAATGAAAAATTATGTATATGATGCACGATTTCTTCTAACAATATGAAACTTACACAACTTCAAGTGTACTAACAAACCCAAGAGAGTCTGGGATATTCCCGGTGAATTTGTTTCCATCAAAGAGCCTGCGTCAAGTATCTTAGGGTGTCAGTGAACTTCGCGGAATTGCAAAATTAGTCTTGAAACAAGGGGGTTCATGAGCTCACAAATGGATCAAGGTCATCTCTGGGCTGAAGAGAGCGTCAGGGATCGGACCAGACAACTGATTCTTGTTGAAGTGGCTGCAGAGAAACATTCAGAAGAACAAATAAACCAGAGCACTTTGGTTAGCCATTCATTCGTTTCAGGTCAGTGACTGATATAGGAACAGCAGTCAACAAAATCATTGGACCTACAAGTGTTTGGTTTTGATAAGCTTGTCTAGACCCATTCCACCGCTTGTCGAAACCGGCAGGGGACCGCTCAACTGATTGTCGGCTATATCAAACCAGTAGAGGCTCGAGAGATTTCCCAGCGAAGCTGGTATTTTTCCAGAGAACTGATTTGAATTCAGTGCCCTGGAAGAGAATGATGACAAAAAAAAAAACTTTATCCAAAAACAGCGAACTTCAGAAGCACAAAAAGGCCGAACAGCTGACCGATACACCTAGAACGAGAAACTCTTACATGTAGGACAACTTTGGCAGACTTCCTAGCTCATCAGGGATGGTGCCATGGAAACTGCAACCGGCCAGAATCCTGCAGAAACAAGCAGTTTCTGTTAACATCTCAAGACAAGCCAGGAGAAACAAAGAAGGAGAAGAACACAGGACGCATCAAGAACTCACAAGGTGGTGAGCTGCTTCAGGTTTCCGATGGTCGGACTGAGCACGCCGCTGAGGTCCTTGTTGAATGACAGGTCCCTGCATACCATACGCACGATTAGCCAATGGTTCACCGTGGCAAACTGCAATAACAGAAAGGCTAATTAATTAAAGTAGTTATTTGCTGGCTGAGTGATTCCACATACAGGGATTGCAGGTTACTGAGCTGGCCTATGTCAGCAGCTAGAGTTCCTTTGATGCCCATGGTGGAAAGTTTTCTGAAAGAGTTGCGCATGCATGGAAGTCATCAAGTAGGCTCATCAGTATAGCAGAATGAGTGTGCAATGGAGTTTTTTTGTCAGAGTTGTGCGGACACCTACATGGAGATCACTTTGTCGCTGCCGCATGTCACTCCTTCCCATGGCGAGTCTCCGCAGGGATCGTCGGACTGTCCCCAGGACGGCGGCGCGTTCTGCCACTGATCCATCAACGCCCGGAGCACAGAAGCTGCAACAAAGCTCCTCAGTTCATTTGATTTCCCTACTTGAGGTAAATCTTTTACTTTTTACTAAGAGAACTATTAGCATCACAGTTCCCTGATTATCGACAGAGAAAGAAGCCAGAGCTCGAAGCTTGAAGCTCAGACTTGTTAAACACAGTCATGAACAACCTCGCTGCGCTTCACACTTCACAAGAGAGAAGAGAACAGTACGTGACTGAAAGCAAGCGAGTGAATGCGTGGTACTCACTGTCCTGGCTGTCGGTCATGGCAAGGCACTCTCGGGCGCACGCCGAGAGCAGGACGGCCACGGCAAGAAGGAAGAACCCCATCGTCGCCGTCCTCCCGCTGCCGCTGCACCCAGCTGCTGGTGGCTCCATGCGCGCGAAACAACCCCTGGCGAGCTCGCGGCCCGAGGTGCGGTTTTAGGTCGCCCAGCAGACACTGCCACTCATCAGCAAAAACAAAAAGCTCTGCTCGGGGGGCGCAGCGGAGAGCAGCAACCACCTGCACCACAACGACCGAACTCCATGATGCGCCTCATGATGGGGTGTGCACCCAACGGAACCAAATTCGCAAGCCCGTAGGGGGGGACGGGGAGGTGGCGTCGACTTGACTTGAAAGCGAAGCCAAGCTCCGATGGAATGGAGCACTAGCTAGCTCGCTGGCTAGTCCAAGCACGCACGCCCAGCCGGCCAGCGCGCGGCGGCCGGACCGAACTGGGTCGTGCCGTGTCGTGTCGTCCCCTCTCGCTGTCTGGACAAGGAAGAAAGGGCAGTCATCAGCACGCGGCAGCATATAACCCTTGTTCTACGGCAAGTCCTGAACACTGAGCATGCTCGTGCTGCGCTAGTGTTTGTTCGTGTGATGCTGCCTGGAAAGTTTGTTTCCGTGGGGATTAAAGGCGAGGATGGGGAAGATTAGCGATGATGACGGGTGCGATCCAAGGGACGTAAAGTGGAGAGGCAATTAGGTGTGGGGATTAAATAAACACTATTGCCCATCATTTGGCGTGCCTCTGTAGAATCTCAATCTTTTGCTTCGGGAAAATGTACCGACACAAAGGATTTCAGAAGCGAAAGGCGGTTGTTCATGGTGACCCTAGCTAGAGCATTAAGGTCTTTGAGCATGTAGGAAAATCCATACGTGTTTTAGAAGCAAGGAAGGATAGTGACAAAGGCTGGCTGAAATTACTGTAGCGTGACTTATCATGCATGGCGCCGGGCGCGCAAGAGACTTTGGCTGAACCGGAACGCGCCGATCGAGAGATTGGTCCGGCGACAGGGAGCCACGATTTGCGAAGATAGCCACCGGCCGTTGGAACGTGACTCGCTGACGTTGGACTGATAGTCCTCGTGCCGACACTGAAGTCAATTTGATGCTGCCGGAATGGAGTAAAACGAAAAGTAGATGCATGGACCTGGTAAAGGTTTTCTCTGATTTTTCTCGGATGGAGAAGAGTTGCCTGCCTTATCAGTGCCTGGTCTCGACTCTGCTGTTTCTGATCTACACAAATCACTGTGGCATACACGCATGGCGCATCTACACACTGCTATTTTGTTCAAAATTTTTTTCGAGACTGCAGCCTGGATTACTTTTGTTTTGTTCGTAATTTACAAGTATTGTTCTGAACTCGTGTGTTCTACTCGATTTGAGAACTGTAGAGCTAAACAAGTAAACATAGAGGTCCTCTGTGCTACCACTGCTTTTTCATGCTTTTTAAGGCCATGATGGGGATTTGTGATGATTGAAGCCTGTAAAATTACGGTGGCAGGATAGTTGTCCGAAGAGTGACTTCGTGGCACCTAATATCCTGCTTAGTTTCTACTCAAAAACTTTTCATCTTATCACATCGAATGTTTAGACATATATACGGAGCATTAAATATAGATTAAAAAATAATTATTTGCATAGTTTGTATATATTTTGCGA
>Ga0182004_10002752_pt1 | contig 13792 bp, 10 predicted proteins | sample Sormic07211540_1_FD_120479 | JGI IMG/M metagenome (GOLD analysis project Ga0182004, IMG submission 120479) | Endophyte microbial communities from Sorghum bicolor roots, Mead, Nebraska, USA - 072115-40_1 MetaG | ecosystem: Host-associated > Plants > Roots > Unclassified | place: USA: Nebraska...
CAAACTGTGTAATTAGTTTTTATTTTCGTCTATATTTAATACTTCATGCATGCGTCTAAAGATTCGATGTGACGGGGAATCTGAAAAATTTTGCAAAATTTTTTGGGAACTAAACAAGGCCTATGCTGAGTTTCGTCTATCAAAAGATTATAAGCTACCAATATTGGCATACCCCTCAGCCAAAATGCATGCACAAGTTTATTTAAAGTAACAACTTACAAAATATATTGTCATAGAGTTCTAATAATTTTAAATGAATTGGCAAATGTCAATGATATGTGATTTGCAAAGTGACAACTTTTTATACTATTGAAGTTGGTAAGTTTTTATATAAAACAAAACAAAAAAAATCCGTTGGCTCCACTGAATTTTGCTCTATGCATGGGACCTAAGGCCAGTCTCGATGCATAGTTTCATGACACAGTTACCAAGATTATAAACTAGGTAACCGAGCCACATGAGTTTTATGGGAATGAAACTTCTCTCTCATCCGATGAAATCTGTCAAGTCAGCAATTTTTCAAGTCGGAGTTCCTCGCCCTGCGCTAGCGTGATGGCGATGGGACGATGATGTACAAACTGTTCGTAGACCCGTGCAATAATTGACATCTGGTTGATGCGTAGTGTATGTGAAAGAACAGTGCACGATGCATGGTTCTGAACCACACGTCAATGATCTCGATGATCTCGACGTCGATGCCACGCAGAGATCTCGACCGGACGTCGACGCCCTGGTCACCATGGCCACCACGATGCTCGACGACTTGAAGGCTTGCAGCTTTGGGTCCATGTCCATCGTTCGCACAGTCGCACCCCACGACGCGTACTGGCTCGCTTCTCTAGTTCTCCATGTGGTGAATGCGCTTGCCGGGCCACACGGTACGTACTGTCCTGCTCATCACTCACTGCCATGGCCGCTCAGCTCACCGCCGACCGTGTGGCCACCAAAAATTATCAAGGAGCCCGCCAAGTTGGCGAATGTTCAGATGCTGGTAGCTGTAGAAACACTCCGACTGATACGTATTCTTCCAACATCACTCTTTGACTAATGTTTGGCCAAGTATACTAGTAAGTGTACTATGTAGTACTAATGGCAACTCCGCTGGGTCTGGGTGCATTCTAGAGCCAATTTTGCTTTCAATATTTGGCTAACGAGAAATATGAAAATATCTGAAGATCTAATTAGAGAAGCTCTTGTATATACTTTGGTCAAAATTTCTATTTCTATATATCAATAATTAAGGAAGGATGTTTTTTTTTTGAGGAACAGTTAAGGAAGGATGTAGAGAGCTGAAGTTGCACTATGCAAGCACACAACCTACTCTCTAATATTATCGGCCTTCTTGAGGCCCACGTATTCCCTACCGAATCAGCAGGCCCAAAGCCAATTTCAATAGGCTGTGTTAAAACCTTCCCTCAGCCGATTTTATTTTCCCGCTCCGAAAGATAAGAGCATTTGCTTTTTTTTTTTGAAACAAGGTCGGAAGGTCCTTTGCTTGTTGCTGAGGCATATATGGTGCACCATTGATGTTGATCACGCACACCTTTTCTTTGCGAATGATCACGCACACCTTATCCAGGATGAGTGGAGTCATCATCGAAAGGAGGCGTCATCCACCATTAAATATAATAATACTGACATAAAAATACAAGCACACATCTTAATCTATCTATAACTTTTATAAATTAAAATCCCATTATCTATCTATAACTCTTATAAAGCAAAACCCCACTATCTATTTCTCTTGAAATGCAAGACGTCCACCTCAACCCTACAATCTATTTCTCTTAAAATGCAAAGCAGTCCACTACATTTGTCACTATCAATTTTATCTTGACATGCAAGGTGCCCACCTCAGCAATCCTCACTATCTATTTCTCTTGACATGCAAGAGGTCTACCTCAGCAGTTCACCATTAACTCCACAATCTATTTCCCTTAAAATGCAAAGCGTCCACCTCAACAGTTCACTATCATTTGTCACTATCAATTTCTCTTGACATGCAAGGTGTCCACCTCAGCAATCTACTATTATTTATATTAAAGTTTATTAGCATAAGAATTATGATATCCACATCAACAAGACACATCATTTACTATGGATACAATCTCCATGATTATGCTAATAAAAGAGTTATATATTTATATACCTCCTTCGTACCCGCGGCAACGTGCGGGGAATCCTTCTAGTTTCTCTTGAAGTATAAAATATCTACCTCAGTAGTCCACTATCATTTATCACTAGCAATTTCTCTTGACATGCAAGATATCCACCTCAGTAGTCCACAATCATTTGTACAAGAATTATGATATCCTCGTCAGCGAGACATCATCCATTATTTATACAATATCCATAATCATACTAATAAATCTATACATATATTAGACTGTCTCCAATAACGGTTACCTAAAATACAAGACTCATTTCAAGTTTAGGTAGCGCTACAGGCAAAGGGCTCCATACCCATTTTTAGTCTTCTCCAACAACAAGACCCAAAAGAGAATCCTTCATGCAAATGGGTCTCAAGGAGAGAGGATACTCATATTTGGGTTATATCTCTCCTGATACCAAAAATAGGTCTTCCTTATAGGTACTCTGTTGGAGGCTATAGGTATTGTGTTGGCGACCCATTTTGGTTTTGGGTCTCGTGATGAGTTACTTGTTGGAGACCGCCTTATATCATGTTCTTGCATTACCAACACCATAAATATAGATTCCTTCTTCATATTCGCGGCAATGGGAATCCTCCTAGTTTAATATATACTCAAATTGAATGAACAAAATTCAATGAATAGCTTAGCTCAAGAATTTAAATATATTGAGAAAATTTCCTATTTGACACTGAATAAGAATATTGCCTTCTTATCTTACACCCAAACTTAAATCCTTTCCTATCTATTCTTGTCTTAAGTTTTTCTTTCCTATTTGATATTTCCTTTAGTTTGGAGTTGGAATGGTGGTATTAAGCGGAGAAAAGACTATTTTACCCTGACAACCCCAGGTGGACATTGCTATCTTTTTTTGAACATACTGTTATGTTTTCATCTTGCTTATTTCCTATCAATTTGCACCTTTTCGCCTTGCCTACGTGACTAGAATGTCTATTCTTTCTTTTTTTTTCTTTCTTTCCTTCTTTTTTAAAACTAATGAGTATGTCCATTCCTTTAGGTTCATTCCTAGCCCGCTCAGTTCAAGAATGAAAGTAGTATTAGTCAAATCATTAATTTTTTTTATTTACTCGGAGATAGCAAGATACAATACGTACACTCGCACACTCGGAATTACAATGGTAATACTAAAAGAAACACAAGGAAAAATGGAAAAGGAAAAAATTCACTAGGTTTAATTACAGAGGAGAAATCAATCAATAACCATGCACACAGATGAAGTAGTGTTTTGGAAAGAACCGTCTTTGAGGGGGAAAACCTTCGAATACGGAACACCAGCAAGAGTAGCAATGTCGAGCTTGCAATTGACCCCTGCCACTAATCCTCCGCCCACAACGGGGTCTCTTGACCTGATCTCAATGGCTACAAGTGCAAAAATCACAAATACAGAGGCACGTAATACGTCAGTAACCAAAACACAAAACCTCAATCGACGACAAACTAAGAGGCGAGATTCTAGAGCAGGACCTGGTAGACATTTGGTAGCTTGGTGGTCTCTAGCACATCGTCCTTGTCTCTGCTGCTGCTGGTGCCACAGCCACCCTAGCCGGTTACGCGTTAGATGAGGTCGAGAAACTTGTCCATGAGCTGAGCGACGAAGCTAGCCATCAAGCATACATACATGTATGTGTAGCTTCTATTCTTGTCTGGCTACCTACGAGATTACCAATGGAGATGAAGCTGTAGTGCCTAGCAAGAACATTGTGACCCTCCGCTAATGCATAGGAACAGAGGACTTCAAGAGGTACTACCCCGATGTGTCTCTCACCCCTCTTCCGTTTCAGATCGAGTTTCATTCTTATCCTTCTTAATGCATCTTTCATTTTTGTTTTGCCCCTTTTTATTTTTTACTCAAAGATTTTTTTGTGAATATTTTTTCCCGAATGAGAATTTCCCACAAAATGAGTACAACAGTGCTCCTACTATACCATATCAAGCCAACATCCTAGCTGCTGAGAGAGTGAGAGACAGATATCGACACCCCAAGACGTACGATCCCAGCGTGCATGGTGGACCCTTAATCTGATGTTTCTAGAGATAAAAAAAGTTATGGAGGCCTAAAGACTTGAGTTGGAGAGATTTGAGTTTAGCAGAACATTGGAGACATCATCAGCTTCTTTAGATGTGGGTTTTGTTGGTTTATTCATATACTTATGTATGGTTGATAATACAACATAAAGGTTACACATGTAGTCATTGCACTAGTTTATTCAAATACTTGTAGATGACAGATGGTGTTTTGGATAGTGTTTGCTTTTGAGTTTGAGGGCACAACTTTCAAATTTTTAGATTTGTGAAGAAATTTAATGCGACATAATCCTTACACCTATTTTGATCCACCGACATATAAGTTTTGTTAGTATGTATTTGCATTTTTTTACTATGGTCAATGCTAGTTAGTGGTCTTGATTAATGCAACACAGTCTTTGATTTTATATAATAAGTATAGAAGTAAAATTTCTTGTTGGGAAAATGGTTCCTGAACGGCTTTAGTATAGGAGAGTAGAGAGAGACGACTAGGGTTTTTTGACTAGTGTTGGAAGGGGTGCCCCCTTGCCCTTATGATCATGGCATTATATAGGCAAGCAGAAATTTTTAAGCGACTCCTCAGTGGGGGTGGATTTTACATGCCACTCTAATGGCTCTAGTAGGACCTCTTCTAGGAGACTTGGCCCATTTGAATAGGACATGTCCCAATAGTTAGCCCCTCATCTACTATGTTATGTGTGGTACTACATGACCTAGTAGATGCTAACACTAGAAGAGGCACAATACAACTCAAACCTTGGTTGCGAGGATTGCCCTTCACGAACCACACATACACGCCTCACTAAAAACTCCATCCCCAAAAACCCTGTGGGAAAAAAAGGGCATGGATAAAAGAGCATGTGCATGACTCTAACCAATACGTGTTCTAAGTCCTGAGCCATCTACCCTGGAGTGCCTCGTTCTTGCAGATGTCTTCACCTTTAGGCTTTGCCTTTTTACGCACTTCTATGGCATGGTTCATTAGCTTTTCTTGGTGCATAGGCCTTTATCCTCAATTCCTTCTCCTCCAATATCTTCTCAATGTGAAGTTCTTCAACACTGAAGTCTTCTTGGCACAAAGTTCTTTATCTTTGAGCTTCTCGGTGTGGAGGTCTTCATCTTCAAGGCCTACTCAGTGTGGAGGTCTTCATCTTCAAGCCTCCTTGTCATGGAGGTCTTCTCTTGAGTCTTCTCAATGAGAGAGTCATTGTCCTCAAGGCCTTCTCGTGAGCACCGGACAAAGAGTCTTCATGTCCGAAGTTGTTGGTCCTCTGATAGCTCTCCCAGCTCTCTTGGTCGTTCTCATGACGAAGTTGTGGTTGATGTAATAGTAGTAGTGGAAGTAGATGTTCGTTGATGTAGACGTTGAGTAATATGAAGGCCCAATGAACAAGGTCCATCGCTGAAGGTGTTGTAGAGCTTGGTGGTGAAGGAGTTGGTGTAGCCCCTCAAGCTTAGCGACGGGACAAGGTGCCATCAATGTTGATGTCGAAGGAGTTGAAGGCTCTTGAACCATTGTAGTAGTCGAGGATGATGGTGAAGCCCCTCTTGTTGAAGACTCTCTTGCAAAGGTGCTTGGTGGAGTAGTTATTGGTATGGACGACGAAGGTGTCGGTGGAGCCCCTCGTGCTGGTGTATCAACAGAGGTGAGGCATCCTGGTTTGCCACGACTATAGGCGAAGACCCTCCTGCATAGGTGTTCGGTGGAGGCGAGGTTGGTGAAGTCACTAAAAGTGATGGCGAAGGCCCTCATACAAAGTTGTTTGGTGATGGCCCTCCTAAAAAAGTTTTTTCAGTGGAGACGATATTGATGAAGTCACTAAAGATGGTGGCGAAGCCCCTCATGTGAAGGTCTTGGAGAAGGCGATGGTGATGTAGACACTGACGCCATTTGCTGAAGGCTAGAGAAGTCGCGTGAAAATGCACCTGAGTTGATCTCCTGTATTTTTTAGGGACTTAGGTTGGACGTTACAGCTCCATCGAATATCGACTTGTTTGACAGTCTTTCGACACTTAGAAAGGCACTGACTTTCTACTTACTGCAAAAAATTATTAGTCATTTATATGATATGTGAGGGTAGCACGAAAGCCTTAGCTTCGTGACCTGGTGCCTGTGTAGATTCAAGGTTTCTTTCAGGATTTTGATGCATAGAGTCCTGGTGCCCATGTTTTTTGGGAAATTCTTCTAGGTGGCCTGGGCATGTATCATTACTTTTTATTTACTCGGAGATAGCAAGATACAACACGTACACTCGTACACTAGGAATTACAATGATAACACTAAAAGAAACAAAAAAGGGAAAAGTAAAAAAATTCACCAGGTTTAATTATAAAGGAAAAATCAATCAATAACACTACACACTGCACCAGCATTAACCTTGGAATACTAAACACCAGCAAGTGTAGCAATCTCGAGCTTGTTTGGCAGTATGAAACAATTGGCCCCTGCCGCTGATCCTTCGTCCACAACGGGGTCTCTCGACCTGATCTCAACGGGCTGCAAGTGCAAAATTCACAAATACACAGGGGACACATAATAAGTTAGTAACCTAAACAAAACCTCAATCGACGACAAACTGGAAGGCGAGATTCTAGAGCAGGACCTGCTGGACACTTGACAACTTAGGTCTCTGGAACATCGTCCTTGTCTCTGCCGACACCGATGCCACAACCATCCTAGCTGGTTACGCGGTAGACGAGGCCGAGGAACTTGTCCTTGAGTTGTTCGACGAAGCTAGCCATCAAGTGTACAGTGCGTGACGGCTACCTGAGCTCACTCAGTTGCCTTGCTCACTGTGGCTTAGCTCGGAGAGTGCGAATGCCATAGGCGATCGCCGGGGCGCGCCATTTATGCTTGGCGTGGCAGCTCACCAAACACGTTAACTTTGCTGGACGAGGGGCCATGACAGAGCAGAGTATACTCATTGATCGAGCAACCGCGCTGCGTCCTCCATTCCATGGCATGATTACTCTCAGTCTCTCACGACCACGGGGGTTGGCCGCACCGGCACTACATCTTATTTTAGTTTCCATTTTTGCAAAAGGAGCACGTACTGTACGTGCTATATTCGTAACTGTGACCTGAACCATTGTATTGATCACATTGTTCATCAGGTTAGCACGTGTTGGAGCCCGCCAAAGATGCATTGTGTTTTCTTTCGGTATCTTTTTTTTTCTCCTCTGCATTCATTTGGAGACCAAACTATTAACTTTTCATAGTTTTTGTTAACATTCTTACCTTTTAGCAATTGTGCTTTACATGGAACCTATATTTAGGCCGTGTTTCAATCCGTACACGTTAGGGTTGGATTTAGGTGAAATTTAGTTCAAATTCTACTCCAACACATATAGATTGAAGCGAATTTGATTACATCCACACAAGGCCTTAAGCGTTTTCTTTCCAACTCGAATGATAATCAAAATCTTTATTTTTTTAAATTTACTTATTATTTTTATTTTTTTAATCTTTCTAAATCAAAACTATGCATCTTGACATAATGTATATTTAGGTGTTTTGCAAAAGCAATATACCTAGAAGCTAAACTGACTTATCATTTTGGAATGATGGAGTATCAATTAATTGTATTAGGCATGAATTCTGTTTATTAATCTAAGCCTTTTTTTGACAAAAAATCTAAGTCTTTAAATTATCATAATTCTATGTTGTAGATCTTTTCCATTTCTTGTTTTATCTACAGACATAACCTCTTAGATTTAATCTAAATCCATTAAATTATCATAAAATTCAATGATGTTGGTTTTGTATCTTCTTTCCCGACTAATCTCATAGTTATATTAGGCATATATATTTTTTTGTTTAATCTAAGCTATTATACCATCATAAATCCAACAATGTAGATTTTTTTTATTTTCATTAATCTCATAATTGCATCGGGCATGGCAATTTAATTACCTCTAAGCTATTAGACGTAAAATCCAATGCTATATTTTTTTCTAACTAATCTTATAATTTCTAGTCTCTCTTGTGGTGGCGTCTATTGTTTGCTACATAGTAAATACCACTACCCACAACAGACACAAAGCTACTCCCTCCTTTTTCTTGTGTGCACACATATCAAGAGTTAAACTTTTAAAATTTTGACCAATAATTTAGCTAACAATTTTAATTATGATACTATAAACTTGATATGGTTAGATTGGTAATTAAATGTACTATCAAATTGTTATGAATTTATAAATATAAATAATATATTATAAATAAATAAATGGTAAAAGTGTAGGTTAAGAGATTGTGTCATGTCTACTTAGGCCTTATATATAGGGGTTGTTTAGAGCAACTCCAACAGATATGTTATCTATGTTATCTAGGCTACTTTTACAATTTTTAAAGCAAAAAATAAAGTCCAACAAGTGTGCTATCTGGTTTGCTAAAATAGCAAGTTTACTATTTCTAAATTTTCGCTTGTCATATATAGCATGTCATTCTCACTAGCTATCATATACAAGGCTGTTGTAGAACTCTATGCTTTGAGTGAGTTTTTTATTTTACACAATGGCTAAATCTTATAGTTTAGAATATAATTTTACCTAGTCTCTTGGAGATGCTCTTAGTTCCCATTTCACCCCAAAAAATTATGGGTTTTGGTCCATCATTTTAAATAATAGAACAAACACCATACAAAATTTTTGGCAAAATGATTGTCATTCTCTATTTTGGATTTTGGCTTTAAGAGGCTAAAGAAAAACCCAAAAGAGCCTCAAGAGGCTATAATGAAGACAATAAATTCTGGATTTTGAATAGAACTAAACGTAACCCTAAAAATTTTGGTATTTTTCATTTCATCATTTCAAAGTAGTTAGTATTTTATATTTCATGAGAAACTAAACAGGCCATAAAAGAGAATGAATGTAGTAATTAGCTAAGGGACTCCATTTCACCTTGAATATAGTTATTGTGGTAAATAATAATTGATAATACTTTATTATAACGGAGTAGCATCTCATTATTTTACCAACAGAGTTAATTTACATCACCACCAACAACAAAAAGTAATGACGATGGCATTGTCAAGAAACAAATTTACCTATCGATTTTTCATTCAAATGATAACAGATCTTACCTTCACAAAAAGGATGCACTCTAGACCTGTAGGCTAGTAGACTTTAAATAGGCTATTTTTTGAACAACAAAAGTGTTCGCTAGAGCTCAGAACAAAATTTCACACAACACTTTCGACTTTTTCTTATCTGCATTTTCAGATTTGTAGCTGTAGGGTGAACAAAGACGTGTTTGAAAATTTTCATAATCAAACCAATACTCCCTCTGTTCTAAAAAAAATCCTCACTTTTTGAATGTTCAAACAGTTTCAAGTTTGACTATATTTATATAAAAAATATAAACATTAATAGAACCAAACAAAGTATCACTAAATTAGTTATAAAATGTATTTTTATAAATATATTTAAAGACATAAATATTGATATTGTTTTTAAAAATTAGTTTGAATTTAAGAAAGTTTAACTTACTTGTTAAATCGTACGACGACGTACAGTAAAAAAAAACAAGCGCTTCGAAGAAGGACCGATGGCCATGGCATATATACGGCTTTCTCTGACATGTGGCCCAGCCCAACCGACCGGGTTCCTCACTCGCCTCGCACGCACACGGCACCACCTGTCTGCATCCTTACCAATCCCCCGTCGCAGTCACAAACCCCCAAATTCCAAAACCCTCGCCGGCGGCGACAACGGCCATGGAAATCCGTGTTCCGCCCGTCCCCATGGACCGTCCTACTGTGGCCCTGTGGCGGGACCGGGGCATGAACCCGCAGGTTCTGGAAGACGACACGCGCACCGCGCTCTCCCTCGTCCACTACGTCCTCCCCGAGCAGGCCGTCTCCCACCACGCCACCCTCTCCGCGCTCCCCGCCCCCGACGGCGCCGACCGCATCAGCGGCCTTCCGGACGCGCTCCTCCGCGACATCGTCTCCCGCCTCCCCATCAAGGACGCCGCGCGCACCACCGCGCTCTCCTGCCGCTGGCGAGGCGTCTGGCACTCGACTCCGCTCATCCTCGTCGACGCCCACCTCTTCCCTCCCGGAGGCGACGCCGCTCCGCTCCAGGTCGCGCGCTCCGACGGGCGGGGCGTCGCCTCCGCCGTCTCCCGCGTCCTCGCCGCGCACCCGGGGCCCTTCCGCCACATCCACCTCACCAGCAGCCACATGGAGGCGTTCCCGGGCCTGCTCGCGCGCTGGCTCCAGACCCTCGCCGTCAAGGGAGTCCGAGAACTCGTCCTCGTCAACCGCCCGTGGCCGCTCAACATGGACCTCCCTGCCACGTTCTTCGGCATGGCGACGCTCACCCGCCTCTACCTTGGCCTCTGGAAGTTCCCTGACACGGCCGACCTACCGCGCGCCGTGGCGTTCCCGCACCTAGCTGAACTCGGCCTCTCCTGTATGGGCATTGAGAACCAGGACATGGACTTCGTCCTTGCCAAGAGCCCCGTGCTGAGGTCCCTATGCATCCAAGCTAATATTTTGCTGAGGCGCCTCTGTCTGGTCAGCCGCAGCCTCCGGTGCGTGCAGATCATCGAGAGCATGGAGCTAGAAATAGCCGTGGAGAACGCGCCGCAGCTCGAGAGACTCATCATCTGGTCATCATCGGCTCGTGACGGCTTGCCAAGGAGGGTCAAGATTGGCCATGCCCCTGCGTTAAGGACATTTGGCTATTTGGACCCGAAATGGCACGTGCTACAAATCGGCAACACAGTCATCAAGGTGCATCCAGCACTATGAAGTTCCCAATCGTCAAATTTAATGTCAGTTGTGAACCTGACTCACCAAATTTGCTTCACTGCAGGCTGGGACAGGGGCCAGTCCGAACACCATGGTGCCAAGTGTCAAGACCCTCAGCTTAAGGATGTGCTTTTCAGTCCGCAACAATGCCAAGATGTTGCCGAGCTTCCTCAGATGTTTTCCGAACCTTGACAGGTTGCATCTTGAGGTGAAAACCCCTCACTTAATTCCGCATTAATTAATTTCTATTTTTTTTCACACTGTCATCATCGAATAAATATTGCTTCCCTATCTGTCTAGAGCTGAAGTTTGTGCTGTTTGAACCAATTTACAGTCCAGCAAAACTGATGAGCCCACTGGCAAGCTCAACTTCAAGTTCTGGCAGGAAGCTGGTGCCATCGAATGTGTCCAGTCGCACATTAAGCTGATGATCTTCCGTAACTTCCGAGGGGAGCGTGCCGAGCTGTCCTTCCTCAAGTTCTTCCTGGAAACTGCACGGGTACTCATAAATTTGGTGATTGTGTTTGGCAAAGGAAGTTTCACATCAATGACGGAGGCGCGCTCCAAAGTGGAACCTTTGTTCGCTGCAAAATGGGCCAGTGAAAGCTGCTCAGTGCAGCTCGTTGAGAGTGCATTGAAAGAAGGAGAAGATAAGTGGTTTCTGAACTTCAGAAGAGGATCTGATTTTTCTGTGAGGGACCCGTTTGCTTTCATCTACCAGGATTGAATTAGTGCTCCGTGCATTATCTACAAGGAAGGCACTGTTTTGGGTCGTTGACTTGTGTGTCTGTGTGTGTTTTGAGACTCAGCAGGGTTCTTGGGTTCTGTACTTCTGTTTACATGATTACAAGTATGGCTCTCGTCTCTTTTTCTTTTGCTCTGGTCTGATGTGGATCATGCTACCAGCACCACACAAAATTTCGGCCAAATGATTCACTAGATATTGGTGAGAAGCAGATATATCATCCTTCTCACGCTTTGCTTACTGTCCTGCACTTTCCTTGGTATGCTCCACGGAATATTTGTTCCACCATGATTTCGATTTTCCATCCTGGCTGATTATGCAAATTTAGAAGGTCAATTATCATCAAGGCTCTGTGTGGTCTTTATCGTTTCTGCTAGAGTAGTTTTTTTACATGTGGCAGCACTGCTTACTGCTTTTGATTTTCCAACTTTGTCTATGTGCAGTTATTTTGTGCAATGCAGGTTGATTAATTTGGCCATGAATTCCCTATAGCCAGGCATTGAACCAAGTGAAGTGAACATGAATTTGTATGCCAAACTTTTCTTTTTCTGGTGTAGATGTTAGGAGCCCATGCTTGTCTAGTAGAACCTATAGGAAGGGGTTACCATTGCATCAACGCAGTGGTTTTTACAACTAGGAAGAGCACTCCTGAAGCAGGGTGAGTTTTTTGTTGAAGGACGAAAACAGAAAAGGTAGCAACTAACACGCCGCAGGAAATGTTGAGGTTTGATAGAAAATAGGGTATCAATATGTTCTGCTTTCATTTAAACAAAAGAAGAATGCTTCCAGATGTGCCTAACCATGATTGCAGGACATAGATGAACCTTTATATAAGACAACTGTTTTATGATTATCAAGTCATACAAGAAACAGCTACTTGAATTTGTATTTTGTCTGTTAGTACGTGATTTAAAGCTGATTCTGACACATTTTAAACCACCCATTTTTCATTCTCGATGGTACCTAGTGCACATAGACTCTTCTTTGCAGTTAAGTCCCAAAAAAAATGGACTCTTCTTTGCAGCATCGTATCGCATACATTAGCTACGAGTCTGAGTTTTTGCTAGGAAGGTTGTTTTCTGTTGTCATCTTTTGTTTGCAGCATATATTAGCTATGAGTTTTTGTTTGCAGCATCGGATCGCATACAGAAACAATACAAACTTTATGTATGTTTGAAGGCAGACGATTACTATTAAGTATATGTTTTATTTGATGCCCTGTCTTGCTTCATGGTCTCGCATTCCAAGTCTTCTTATTCCTGCTTCACGGTATGAACTATGCTGTAGCAGGCTAGCAGTAGCAGCAAACTGTTTGTGCTTTACTTCCAAGCTTCATATCACTGCATTTTGTAGCTCTTGAACAGTTGAACATGTGGACAAAAACTGATGCTTCGCATATAACCTCAGCTTTTTTACTTGAATTTTCGGTGCTTTACTTCCTCACTAGTGCATTGCGCGCGCATCTGCGCGCGTCGTGAATCAGCTGGCGAAAATGCAGAAGAGGTGTTTAATATAGATATCTCATACAAAGAAACCAAAATACTTTAGTTCTTTTAAAATGGGCCATAGCATATCATTGTGCATATTCAGTATACATCAAAAGGAGCATGGGTATATATATTTAGAGCGATTACATAAGTTTAGCACTGAATAGATACGGCATACAATGGAAGGCCAAGAATTTGCTTTGTGGAACTATAACACTTGTTGGATAAGGACCGTGGCAAGGCACATGCTGCAAACGCAGAAGCTAATTTTGAGCCCTGAAAGTATGTGGATAATAGGATCATAAGAATATAGTTGCTATCTCAGAAGCATGGAAGTAAACAGAGGGGTAAGCATGTAAAGCATTGAGAATAAGGCTGGGAACATTAGAACCAAACCAAAGTAATACGTGATTATAAAAGCACAAATGGGTGATAATATATGGACGTATGCAATTAGCTCATGAAAACATATGAATAGAGCGCAGCAGCGATGGGACAGCCGAGGAGCCCCCGCGGCTGGTGCCCCCGCCGGCGGGCCTCTGCCATTGCCGCCTCCTAATCTCCTCCTTCCTCCTTCCTCGTCGATTCTTGGGTAAGACCTTCTTCCTC
>Ga0182004_10002753_pt1 | contig 13792 bp, 18 predicted proteins | sample Sormic07211540_1_FD_120479 | JGI IMG/M metagenome (GOLD analysis project Ga0182004, IMG submission 120479) | Endophyte microbial communities from Sorghum bicolor roots, Mead, Nebraska, USA - 072115-40_1 MetaG | ecosystem: Host-associated > Plants > Roots > Unclassified | place: USA: Nebraska...
AAAACAAAACAAGATCTCCCGCGAGGTACACCGTACACGCACTTTTACATGATACTCCTATGCTAGATTCGCCCATGACGGTCATATGTAAGCACTTTTTTTTTTCCCTTGTTATGGATATCAAATTGACAAATTGTATATAATCCTATCCTTGGCACAAAAGTTTATTACGTACTGTAGATCGATCCGGGTTTGGTGTCCGTCCGGATACCCTGAGCTTAATCTCTTGTAGGCATTAGGAAAACAAAAATGTTTGCGGATAAACTTAGACCACGTACAGACGCCGCTGCTTAGCTAGGTGCTTAGGGCATATACAACAATGGGCATATCGCTCGCCAAGCTTGTCGCTGCTTCCGTCGATCCGTGCAATAAGGTCGGCCCCAACGCAGGCTAACAAGTCTGTTAGTCTCAAGAAAAAGTCGTAAACTCCTAGAACTATATTGACATCTCTCTTTCCTCTAGCTTTTTCTGACCGCTTTGTAGAGAAGACCACCATTCTACAGTTGCCCAACACACGCTAGACTACAGCCCAACATGATTTCAACCGCTGCCTATTTCTTTTATCAGGTGAAGCCTTGGTATTTTTGCAAAAGGCATTGACACCCTACGGGGCTACAATACACCGTGATGTGGACAATTGGTGCCAATGTGGCCTTTGAGGTAGTACTCCATGCTGGAGCGTTGGGGAAGGCCTAAGGAGGCCAAGACTACTTTACAGGTAATGAGCGTTATGCCATCTTCTTCTCTTTCCTTCTCATCTAAAAAAACCGTATTTAGACCCTGTTTGGTTTCCCTAGCTAAATTTTAGTCGACTAAAAGGAGCTAAAATAGTTTAGTTCCATTAGTCATCTAAAAGTAGCTAAAATAATTTTAGCTAGCTAAAATTTAGCAATGGAACCAAACATATCCTTAAAGTAGATAAATAAAATAGTTATTGTATGTGTCAGGCTATAAACTTGGCTATTGATAACTTTAGCTTGGCAATAACTCAAGAAAGGAGGGGAAAACAAACTGAATCCCCTAAACTAGCAGTTTTTCTTTACATACAGGATACGGTGTTGTCTATCGTGCAACAATTGGAATTTGGAGACAAGCATAGTACACTACAGTACTCCGCACTTTACAGGTATTCTTCCCTTTTCAGTTGGGCATGCCCCGCATGGAGCAACCTCGTCGTAGGATTGGGGCCATTTTGTTCTCTAGAGTCTTGATTCTTAGATTCCTCAAGATCTCAGCTCAAGCACTACGCTTTACTTAGCAAAAGTGAAAGTAAAGGCTAAAGTGTCAATGGAAGCAAAGGTTCTTTTTGTCCATGTCCAATGACTTTTCTTTTCATTTGCTTTTATATTTTATTTTGACGTCAACTTGTCACTCACTGTATGTTACGCAGACGCTGACTCTTTCAATGCCTTTGCGGACTCGCTAGGTTTGGGTAGAACACACGACTTGGATAGAAAAATGCTCAAAACAGATACAAAAGCATGATCATAAATAAATAATTATTTGAATACGAATCTTATAGCCCCGGCCGGTTTTGTATTATAAAATCATGTGTGGACAAAAGTGGTTAGTCCAAGCCTTTCGCTGGCCCCGCATTCTTCTTCAGCGAGAGATCGCACGTTCATCCGAAAGGTGCAGACCTGCAGCCGGTTAGCTTTTAACTAGTCGATGCATTTTCAAAGAATCTTACTAGATGCAAGGAGAAAGTAAACTTAGACCTTGTTTAGATCCGAATTTTTTTTAATTTTGACATTTTAGCACTTTCGTTTTTATTTGACAAATATTGTCCAATCATAGAGTAACTAGGTCTAAAAGATTTATCTCGTGATTTACAGACAATCTGTGTAATTAGTTTTTGTGCTCATCTATATTTAATGCTCTATACATGTGTCGCAAGATTCGATATGATGAAGAATCTTGAAAAGTTTTTGGTTTTTGAGGTGAACTAAACAAGGCCTTAGACGCCTTGTAAAAATCAAAATCGGCTTATTCATCATTATAGTTCGTACATTTTTTATCCATAGTGTTGACTTATATCAAATTTCCTAACCTATTATAATTTTGTCCAAATAATTAGGACGTGTTCTTAACATAAAAATATAATGTCCTGTATCAGCTCACAAATTTTGAAATATAGGATCTATTTGGTAGGGATCCAGATTCTTGTAGAAACATTTTAAATTCAAATTCTCTCTAGAAACGTTTTAAAATCAAACTAAACATTAGTTTAAAGGGTTATATGGACATAGGCCAAACAAAATTAGCGTGAGTAGTCTAGACTTTTACCTGCCGATTACTACCTTGGTTCTTTAATAAATTAATTCCTAGAGTTGTATGTTTGATCGATTTTCTAGAAAAGAGCACAAATATTTATGACACAATATAAAAAAAAATATATTTATGGTGTATATGATTATACTAATTCGGTTTTATACTCTTTACACACTTTTTTTATAAACTTTTGATTTGATGATTGTTTTTTTATAACAATGACAATGATTGTACTAAGAGTCTTATAAATTTTATCATGGGCCATGTAAATCTCGGGCCTGCGTGGAATCAAAGGCTCGCCAAGCACCAGTCGCAGAGATCCAGCCATGCGAAATTCGCCGTGACAACTGACAACCTTCTCACCAATCGCACGTCGGCCCACCATCTCTCTCTCTCTCTCTCCTCTTTATTATTGTTACCACGCGAAAAAATCGGTCCCAAATGCAGCGTTAGCAGTAATAAACAATCTGGAGAGACAATCGTTATCGATTTGATCCAAGAATTTCCGTATGTAATTGCTACCTTTTGACTTCAAATCTTTTTCTTCCTCCCTGGTTCCTTCTCTTTCGTGGCGCGTTGAGAAGAGGACAGAAGAAATGGGGTTCATATCGGGAGTCATAATGGGGATGATCGTCGGCGTCGCCCTGATCGCGGGCTGGGCGCGCGCCATGGCTCGCCGCGCCGCCAAACGCAGCAACAAGGTAGGTGCAGCTGCATCATTCCTATAGATTTGATCTACGCAATCTTGAAAAGTTCTGATCTTCATATCCCCACCTCCAGTTACCGGGTCTTGATTTTTCTCTCTGATAGATTTGACAGTACGGTGTATATCTTCGATTTGGTGCAAACGGTTTAATTGACACAGCCTATGTGTTAGTGTTACATTTTCGTGTGTTCTCTGTTGTTGATTTGTGTGCAGCATGCAAAATGTACCTTGAAAGTGGACGCCGCTTCACTGTAATTTTTGTTTCATCTGGGTTTATGGAATTAAATTTGTGCGTCTTAGTTTGGGATAAATTTCAACATAGTGACACATTTTGGAACAGGCTGCGGATGTCAGTGCACTAGGATCTCTCAACCGTGAAGACGTGAAGAAAATATGTGGAGAAAATGTTCCCCAATGGATATCATTTCCAGAATATGAGCAGGTGCAATGCTACTTGACTTGATGTAGCTATAATCATGAAACTGTAAAAATGATGTTGCTGTATTGGCTACTGTGTAAATTTGACCATTTCCTGTCCCAAGATATCAAGCTATTGACTATCGCACATGAATTTTTACTGTTGTAATTGCTAGACAAAACTTCGCAAAGAGAGAACTTTTTGCGGCCCACGTATGAACTTCAGAACTCCTCGATACATAAAACCTGGAAAATGAAACATCCACTATTCATATTATGCTGTTGTTTCTCCTAGAGTATGTCCCCTTGATTTGATACTTGCATGCTTCCCTTGATATATATTTTTCGTTTTCCTTTCAGGTCAAATGGCTCAACAAACAATTGAGCAAGCTTTGGCCCTTTGTGGAAGAGGTAAGATGATAGCTTTGGTTTCTTCAGAAAACTTCATTATGAAGGCAAACAATTTAGAACGAAGCTACTCCCATTTTAAGAAACATACAGATCTTACCATTTTGCTGCCAACAAAACCGTCCTTATTCACAGTTGCATCCATTTACAGGCAGCAACCATGGTCATCAGGGATTCTGTCGAACCTATACTGGATGATTATCGACCACCAGGGATATCCTCACTGAAGTTCAGCAGACTCTCCCTTGGGACTGTTCCACCGAAAATAGAAGGTTGCTAAGACAAAATGGTGTCAATTTAACAGTTTTATGGTCTCATAGGATCTCGCTTTGACATGCTATTATGTGCTCAGGCATTCGGATTCAGAGTTTTAAGAAAGGGCAGATTACAATGGACATGGACTTCCGGTGGGGTGGGGATCCAAATATTATTCTTGCAGTCGAAACACTTGTTGCTTCGCTTCCCATTCAGGTTTGCAGATCGCCACAGGCCCGTGACCAAAAGGGATATTTGGTTTAATTTCCCACATTTTTTTTCTATAAACGCATGTTAATTTTTGTCGTCAAAGTACCTACGCGTATATAAAATAATTTACCACGTGGAACGATGTTGGTAGTTACAGCTTAAGCAAACCAAGTAAAAATGGATCCTCTTAATTGTATCCTTTTAGACTCCATTACAATTGTTTGCCTGCAGTATAAGATTTCATGTTTAGACTTCAATTTTTGTTTTCACATCTTTCTAATTATTTTAACAATTCCTGTGTTTATTTGTGTATATATATGTATACAGTTTAAGAACCTTCAAGTGTACACCATCATCCGTGTTGTCTTCCAATTGTCGGACGAGATACCATGCATATCTGCTGTTGTCGTTGCTCTTATGGCAGAGGTGTGCTTCTTTTAGCTACTGAAACTCCTCTAGTCCTCTGTTATCCAGGCTTTGCTTTGGCTTTTGAACTCTAGTTTGCAAACACTTCGTTGTCAGAGATGTTGCATATGAGAGCATTCTTTCTTTTGTTTCAATGTCAAGGAGACATGCTTTATTTCTCTTGATATATTTGTTTTTGAGACGCGTGGATTCCCTGCAATTGCAGCCAAAACCGAGAATCGACTACATACTCAAAGCCGTGGGAGGAAGCCTGACCGCAGTGCCTGGCCTTTCAGACATGATTGACGTATATGAAATGAACTTTCCTTTTTTTTCGCCTTTGTTTTATTCCTATATACAGTACGAATCTGAGAAGGAAAATATAATGAAATTTCCCCGTTATGTTTCTGTAGGATACAGTGGCGTCAGTGATCACTGACATGCTCCAATGGCCACACAGAATCGTTGTTCCACTGGGTGGAGTCGACGTTGACGTCAGGTTAACACAGTCTGCTCTGCTTCATCAGAATCATGTTCATGAAGTTAGTTGCTTGATCCGTCGACTTGAAAAAATTCTTAGAATGACAGAAAGGTGATGTGCTCTCTTGTGCAGTGATCTTGAGCTGAAGCCACACGGGAAGCTCACGGTCACTGTGGTCCGCGCGGAATCCCTCAAGAACAAGGAACTCATCGGCAAATCCGACCCCTACGTGGTCCTGTTCATACGCCCAATGTTCAAGGAGAAGACCAGCGTCATTGACGACAACCTCAACCCTCATTGGAACGAAACGTTCCATCTGATCGCGGAGGACAAGGAGACGCAGTCCCTAGTTCTTGAGGTGCACACGAACTGATAAACCTCACTGCCTGTTCCCTTCCAGGGAGTCATCTGATGTGCTTGTTTCTCTGGACCTTCAGGTGTTCGATGAGGACAACATGAAGCAAGACAAGAGGCTTGGCATCGCAAAGCTGCCCCTTAGCGACCTGGAGATGGAGACCGTGCAGGAGGTGAACCTGCAGCTGCTGTCGTCGCTGGACACGACCAAGGTCAAGGACAAGAAGGACAGGGGCATGCTCAGCATCAAGGCAGGATCGATCAGCCTCGTCCTTTTTCGTGTTCAGTTGGCAGCAGCAACAAGTCCCCGGTTGCCTGACGTTCCTTTTTGCAAGCTACTATTGCAGGTGGTGTACCACCAGTTCACCAACGCAGAGGCGCGGGAGGCCCTGGAGCTGGAGAAGCAGACCGTGGAGGAGCGGCGGAAGGTGAAGAGCGAGACGGCGGCCGTCAGCGGCGCCGCGGACGGGGCAAGCAGCGGCACGGCGTCCACGGTCACCCACGTGGCCGGCACGGGCGTCGCGGCGGCCGGCACGGGTGACTCCCGTGCCGGCTCCAGCGGTGGGATGGGCATCGGCGCTGTGGGCTCCGGCATTGGCGCGTTCGGCAGTGGACTCCATAAGGCCGGCAAGTCAGCCGGCAAGTTCGTCGGCCGGACTGTCACGGGACCCTTCAGCAGCGCTAGGCGCAGCGCCAGCAACGTCCCCAACGTCGTTGACGAGTGACGAAACTAGCCTAGCAGCTGCTAGTTTGTTACATTAATTAATTAGAAATTGTCCACAACTCCTTTGTTATATAGGCTTTGCTTCGATGTCACATGCAGTCAGACGTGTTTAACACAACTTTTATAACGTGCTTCTGGTTTAGCTTTTGCTTTGTGGTTACGTAAGACACAGCTGGTTCAGGGTAGCAATGAGATAAGACGAAGCACTGACAATGCTTAGCAACAGACCACGAAACGACTATAACAAGCAGCGTAAATAGCACTCTTTATTGACAATGAACGTAGTGGGAATGTTTAGCCTTCAATACAGTGCTTATTTATATCCAACATACTACCCAATCGGCAACTACTTATTAGCATCATACAAGGGTGATATCACCCCATATTTGTTGCCAGCTAACCAAAAAAATCCTCTGCATAGCTAAGGAAGGAAAAATGATGCTGTTCGTCCCATGCTTAAACAAAGGGACTGAGGTTTATGATCCATCGGAGACAACAGATGAAAAAATGATCTGTTCTGGGAACAAAGGCCACCAAAGATAGATTTTACATCGGCTACAATAAATACAAATGTTGGGGCGAGCTCAATCTTCCTCCTCACGAATCAGTGCGAAGGAGAATGGGGCGAACTTGTAACCATCACCTTCATAGAACTTGTTCTGGAACTCCACCCAGTGAAGCCTCAGCGCGTGAAGGAATGCACTCAGGGTCTCCATAACAAGCAAGACACCAACCGTGGCAAAGACAAAGACAATGCCACCGATAATAAGGGCAAAAATATTGTTAAGCCTACAAGAAACAACGGCATTTCAGAAAGTGCCAAAATGTTTATTTTAATGGCTCGAGAGACTTGTTTGCTTACCCCAATGCCGTTAGTAGTACTTTATCATAGAATACAGTGGACAACTCGGAGTGTGCAAGACTGAAAGGAGAATATCCATAGCTCGTTAGTAGCCAGTGAGGTCAAAAAAATGACTTGTTTGGCTGCACTCCAATGCACCTATGTGGATTAGGTGCAGCCAAACAAGCCCTTAGGAAGTATGGGACTGTGCATAGGTGAGCATGTGTAAAATATACTGCTTAAAGTATAGCATTACCTAAGAGCCCAAAGACGAAGGTATGAAGCTGTGTTGGAGACTGCACCAAGAACAAATTCGATCGTGTGAATCAGTTGGTGAACAAAAACTTCACTGAACTCAAACTCCTCATGGTCATGTGCGTCCTCATGATGTTCCCCCAACTCTGCTCCCACTGATTCATCAGTGCCCTGAAGCATAGCGTACTGGTGACCTTGATGCCTCTGATTGAAAAGGAATGGAAAAACAGTCAGTGTAAAGTAAACTGCAGCCACAAAACATCAAATCAAGATAGAGTAATACTACTATGTAAACATACTTGCTGATGTTGCTTCTTCAATAGAAGAGGTTTTGGAATCAACATCCAAGGTACAGACACCAAAGCAAGCAGAAGTAGAACAAGCTGCATTGGAAAAGGTGAATCGTTAGGCATGATAGACCCAATCTGCCTCACAGAAGAGAACTTGTCAACAAGGAATATAGACCTGCACTGTCTTCTGGCCACTAAACAACTGGTTCTCACCAAGCTCATCTGTTGGGCTAAGGAACATGTAGATCATAACATGGTATAGATCTGCTTTTGACCCCGTGCACCACTTAATAATAATGAGCAAGGACAGGTAACCAAATAAGCTGTTCAAGAAGATCAGCTGGGGAATGAACTGGTACCTGTTTCAAAGGAGTACATGTGGAAAAATCATAATCTAGTGATTGTAACATGCTGTTAAAGGATCAACTGCTTCTTCACAATCGTCGTAGATCTTCATCTCAAAATGTAATGTCATATTGTCTAATAAAAGGTGAATAAACTTACCACACATTAAGACTGTTCCTGAAAAATTTTGCATTGAAGTAACTAATCACAATCCCAAGGTTCATTTGTGCAACTCCAAGAAGAATTGACATCTTCATCTTCAGTGAATTGAGAAACGGCAGCTCGCTGCGGCTACCATGCCAGACAGGGTCCACACCAAAAGGGTATGCATCTCTGACCTTAATTAGTCCATCAGTAGTAGCATCACTATGACCAAAAGTGAGGAAATTAATGAGCTGGATAAATGCACAATTCTATAAATAAATAAATAAATAAATAAACATAGGTTTCTTTATATAATTATCCTTACCTACAAGAAGGATCACGGCATTCATAGGCAGATTTACCAAAAAGCTCAAATGGAACAGAGAAAAATTCATTGTATATTAATCCTGTGTAGATTGAAAAAACTGCCATCATCATAATTACATAACGCCCACCAAACATCATCTCCATTATGTCTCCAAGTTTCTGTGATAAAAAAAATAAGATGTAACGGCAGCTTTAACAAAGAAATTATTAACAAAACTAAGTCCTCTCATATCCCAGATTCTTAAGTAAAAATAAAACTCTTGGGGAATACGACTAAACGTTCCAACTCCAAAACAGGTCGTAGAATTGTAGTACTACAGATACAAAGATAAGTGAAGCAAAATGCAATCAAGACTAGTGGACAAACCTGTGAAGCTAGTTTCTTCTCCCGGATTATCAGATAAAGTGTTGCAAGTAACAGGCAAATTCCATGGCCCCAATCACCAAACATGACAGCAAATAAGAAAGGGAAAGTCACAATGGTAAATACTCCAGGATTTGCTTCTTGATATTTGGCCACACTGTACCACATGGAACACAGCATTAGCACTTATCCACCTTACAGTATTGAGCCAATCCTCAAATGACATGAATGCCACTTCTTTATAATTACAAAAAATAAGCAGTCCATGTTAGCCTTCATCTAAGGAAGTAATTTGTGTTTCTAAAACATAAAGGATTGATTCTGACAGAAACATTAAGCTAATAACCCCGAATTCTAACCTTGGTCAACAATCGCTCCACATATCCAAATAAAAAATTGTTAAGAAAAATATACTTATGACACAACAGCTCGTTAGCATTAGTTACACAAAAATATTCAGTCATTTATGCCGCTTGTCCCATGTGAGATAAACTGCAAGGGTAGTTAGAAAACATACCCATACGCATCAACAATTTCCTGGAACGCTGTAGTAAATTTATTTGTCTGGAAATATGTTGGAGGAGATTCTTTTGTGTTGAGAACTTGAAATATTGATCCAACTTGGGATTTGCTATCAACAGTAGCACGCTGAAGAGCATCTTGAATCTGCAGAGATCCATTGTAAATCATTCCCATTTAAATGTCAAAAGAGGAATCAAGAAGGCAGCTAGGGCCTAGGAGAACATACTGAATGCACATTTTAACTACCTGAACGCTTGCAAAAACTGGACTCCAGCCCTCAGCAACTAGGCATTTCTTCGTAACATCAACGCTCAGCATGTTCAAGGTGTGATAAATTGCTTTTTCCTTCTTCGCCTGTAGCATCAAAATTTAATAACAATAATGAAACTGTGATATGAGATAAATCGAATGCAAAGTAAAGCAATAAGTAACTTTAAACCATAAAATTTCATCAAATTCATGGAGATAATCAAATCATGGAGATAACAAGTGATGCTTACCAGATGGTTCCACTGTTCAAAATCAGAAGCAATATTTTTTAGTATACTGTCACGATGAGCTAAACCCATGTCAATTGTTGCCTTCAACTCTGAGATCTTCCCAGATACCTATAAGATCATAAATTCAGATCATACCATAGGTTTAAATACTGATACAGGAAAAGACTCTCTTATTAGTGCCTCAGCTTTAATTCAAAAAAAAAATGCAAGCACAGCCAGCCAATCATTTTTGAGTAATCGACAGCAATTCGGTAATAAAATGTTCACCTTGTAATGAAAATGACTACAGTGCAATCTTAAGACTAAGGCAGAGTCATTTGTGAGTGGAATTTAGTATCCAACATGACCATTCCAATAGCATCACAACAGGATTTAATTGCACACCCATATCACATGCAAAGCACATATCCAGAAGGACATTGCTCTTTACATGCCAAATTTGCTAACTTGAATTTCTAGTTCACAAGAATCTAAACCACGTAATACAACATCAGAATTTATCATCTACCACAAAGAACTCAAATAAGGAATATCAACAAATATTGTATTTCAAGTGCTGACCTCCTGAACAGCATGGAGTTGTTTGCTAACATCTTCTGGAAACGGGTAACGGTTTGCATTGAAGGCATCACATATCTTCAGAATTTTGGTTTTTGCCCTCTCTCCAGAGTAGAATATAACAAATGCATTCTTCGTTACCTGCATAACCATACAAAAGGTTGGCAGATAAGTCCAAGCAAAGAATAAACGCAAAGCTTAAAGTTAGAACAGTACAATTAGGGGTGCTGATAAATGGGAAGTATAATCAAGTGTAGCAATCATCACTCATGAATTAATCACATGAATATCAAAATAGTCATAAAGTCATAAGTATCAGTGTTACTGCAATCAGAATTGTCCAAGTCTTTGTACTGAGTTTGCCTGCCATTACGTTTGGTACAAAGAATAGTTTTATTGATATCATTCAGATTTTTCTTTTTAACTGTGCATATAAATAAGAACCATTGTCAATGTAGATATCTTGAAAGGGCCAGGAACGAAAAAAAATCCAAAAAAAAAATATTTTATTAAAATGCTAGAAAATATGTGCCAACCTTCTCCCCAGAAACTGGATCAGTGACGGGCTCATCAACAGGCTCTTGCCTAAGGAAAATATTACCCCTTGTGGCACGGAATAAGATCCTTTCAAAAGCCATTGCCTTTTCCTTTGGAACAAGGCCACTCAATGAGCCAAGCTTCACTTGTTTTGATGGATCATTTGACATCTCCTAAAAGAATACAACCAATGTGTCAATATCTTATTAAAAAGAGATATACTCAAAAATTTAAGATGCGAAGGAGGGTGGTTCTGCTTTATTATTATCAAAAACAATCATTTTACCTGTTCCAACAGAGGGCTCTCCAGTGAAGTTTGACCAGATTGGTTTGCCTCCATTTCCCTTTGTTGTGCTGCAGCAGTTCTTTGAGCTGAATAGAAAAAATCACCAGCCTGAAAAAAAAAACAAATAAATTAGAAGCTTGGTGCCAGACATTGCATGGCTACCTTGGCCACTATACTGAAGTTGTAGAATGAGAACAGGTTGAGAAGGGAAACTGGCTCTCTAAATTAGTTCATTACTAGGATGACACCAAAACATGTATATACAATCAAATGACAAAACAATTTCCTGCTCATTAATGAATTTATGCATCCAATGTGTTGCTTGGTGAACAATATTATTGTCAACATGGGAAAATAATTAGAGCTTATATATTAGAGCACAAAGGAGTGTATCCTCCATTAAATTGCCATATCACTATAGACTATAGAGGTAACTGAGGCAACAGATGTAGCTGGCAATACTCAATGAGGCCCAGCAGCAAATGATTATACGTATAGAAACATATAAAAATAAAGCAAAAGAACAGGGTGAAGAACCAATTCGTAGTAGCTAGAACTAGTGTGATTCAAACCGAAGGTAATATTAGAAATGGCACATATCTGTGCAGAGTGATTCGCAGGGAATGAGACAAGCAACAGAAAGAAATAAAATATCTAATGGGCCTGACCTACTCCTCTATTTGATACACATATCATGATGCCAAAATACGCATCAAAGGAAATATTCGATCCAACAGAATACTTTCAGAAAGTTATACCTTTTGGAGAACAGTATGGTACTCTAATAGCTCATTGTAGGTCCTCTGCAACTTCTCATTGTTTGCATTAACTTCAGTTAGCTCAGCTTCCAGTTCTCCAAGCTTTATCTGTTATTAGGCAGGGTTAAAACATCAACTCAAGATTTATTGTGCATGATCAGGGAGCGTCCCATTGACTAACATACCTCCAAGTCATCAAAATCCAGATGAGTTTCATTTAGTTGTGTAGGAGAGGTTGTTATGTCAGCTTTTGACATCTGCTCCTTAAAAAACCTCAATTTACGAGCCATTTCGCTACACCTTTTGATCTGTGAGTATAGAACAACAAACATAACATGGAAAACCATATTAGACACATGGGTAAATAATCCTAATTGCACTTTATACAGTGAATAAATAAAAAGTGAGGTCGGCTATGGCTTAGAAAAATGCCAAGTTTACATAGCTTGTCAAGGTTAGGCCCTGATTTATCATAAGGAAAGGGGTTAATTTCATCGACAGTGAAAGAGAGTCAGCAATGAGAAGGGACTGCATGTTGATGACAATTTCAAGTTAATGTTAAGGCAAAATTAAGACGAAATTGATGCCAAGGTAACTGGGGTATGTACCTGGGCAGCATATGTTCGTTGAAATGGGCTCTTCTCTGCATTAAGCTGTGGTGAAAAGCAGTAATCAGATTAACAATAAAACCAACAGGTATGTAGCTAGAGCAGGCATCAAAAGCACACCATCACGATCAGCTAACGGACCACAATAGCATAGCAACGTGGAAACTGTTACTTTCATTGACTATTGGAAATTCTGCATATGCGAGATAATTCCCAACAACAAATATTCATATGCTAAATTCCAGGTTCCAACTACAACCAATCACACCAATGTGAACCATTAATACCACAATTCCAACGCTTTAGAACAGTAAGCAGCAAAAAAAATGCACCGTATAGATGCAAATTCCCCAATTTTGTAATGCCGACAGGAAATCCTCTCTAACTCCCAGGAAGCCCTGATCACAAAGTACACTTATCACCTAGCAACTATCTTAGATCGAATCGAAAGGGGATCCAGCTCCGGAGCAAGTGGGATCACCCGCCCGCCACGAGAAACCTAAAAATACCTTAAGCCTGGAACTGCCTAATCGAAGGGACGAGCAGGGGCAGGTGGCCTTACGTCTTTGAACTGGAGGAGGCCGAGGTCGCCGAGGTAGGAGACGGTGAGATGCGCGGACTCAGCAGGTATGATGACCTGCACCAGCTGCATCGCCTCCGACCGCATCAGATCCATCTGCGGGCAGCAGCCGCCTCCGCCACCACGCGCCATGGCTGGCGTGCGCGCGTGCCCCGCCGGGTCAGCAGCCGACGCGCTGCTCCTCCGTCAGATCCCTGGAGATCCGACGAGGTGTTTCTGATCGGAATCGCGGGGGCGGAGCGGATCTCCTGCGTGTCCGGCGGTGGCCTGATCGGTTCCTCGCGTCGTGAGGAGGTGAGCGAGGGGGGAGCCGGGGAGGTAGAGACAGCCTCGGGCCGGGACCATGTGGGTGTTATGCGGAGACGTGGCGGGGCCGAGCACCGATCGGGACTCTGACCCGTGGGGCCCAGATGCCAGAGTCGGATCTGGGTGCTTGTGAATTGCGATTTGGGTTGACTGCGGCGACGAAGAGTGTGGATTTCGCGGGGTGATTGATTAGGCTACCTGACCTGTGGGGCCAGGTGGGATCGTGTTTTTTTTTTGTCCAAGAGGTTTCTTTTTTTTTTTTTTTTTGGGAAAAGGGGGGGGGGGGGTGGTTGCTGTGGGCTGTGGGGGAGAAAAGAGGTTTGGTTTGGGCCGGGGGGTA
>Ga0182004_10002754_pt1 | contig 13786 bp, 12 predicted proteins | sample Sormic07211540_1_FD_120479 | JGI IMG/M metagenome (GOLD analysis project Ga0182004, IMG submission 120479) | Endophyte microbial communities from Sorghum bicolor roots, Mead, Nebraska, USA - 072115-40_1 MetaG | ecosystem: Host-associated > Plants > Roots > Unclassified | place: USA: Nebraska...
TCTGTACCGGGTTTCCCCTTCTATCGATCTTCTCCAACCCTATAGTGCTTCTCTGCTCCGATTCCCGTTGCTTGCTGAACTCCAGACCTTCCTCTCCCTGAGGTCTTGCACCCTTAGGCCTTGTTCGGATGTAGTCGGATTCGTATCAATCCACATGTGTTGGGGTGGATTGGAGCGGAACTTGAACTAAATTCCACCGCAATCCACTCCAACACATGTAGATTGAGGTGAATCCGACAACATCCAAACAAGGCCTTAAACACTTGTTGACCCGAGAACGCGCCATCAGCCCATCACACAAGCATGTCACGTGCCCTCACAAAGGACTCCTTGCATCAGCCCATCACACAAGCATGTGAAGGGCATCCTGACCCTGAGCTCTACCCCCGCCCCCCCTCATCCTCCCATCCTTGCTTCAGTACTTCTGTGGCGCTTATCGTCTGTGCAAACTAGTCTCCTAGATCTCTTGAGTTTTCTTTCCGCCTCACACCATGCACTTTCTGCTGCACTTTCAGGGTGAAGCTGCACATATTCTTATCAAATTTTGGTTGTAGACAGCTTAGCATATATCATAATTTAGCACTTGAATTGAGTAGATGTTGATTATGGAATTGAGACCCCCCTAGTTTAAGGCACGCTTTGCCAGTAGCCCCATGGAGACAAGAGGAGGACAACAAATGAAATTGGGTAAATAGGGCAAAGGGGAAAAAAAAAGGTAAAAGTATATAATTATTTCATAGATGCAACTCGATGCACTCAATCGGTTGTGGCCCAACTTTTCCAGTTAGGGGGCAAAACTCTTACAACATCCATGCGAAAATACAATTCCAACCTAGTTTTACAATGTCAAAACTGACCTAGACAGTTCTGAAAAACAACCTGCGGTTGTGCAACTACCCAAAAAAACTATAAATATCTCATTCGGACTCCAAAATAGACTTCTATACGCGCATTTCAATCTTTCGCAATGGTGAAGTCCAATTCATAAGTTGACAAAGTTTGCAAAACCGGTCTGTTTTCCCAGAATCAGACCAGGTTAGCCAATTTTGGGTGTGAACATACTTGATCAACAATGTCATCCTGCAAAGAACATAATTAATTTTCAAGATACTTTGTTCATGGAAAATTTCAAAATCTCAGCTTGTTGCATTAGGTCACATCATGAGAAGATCTAAGAAAATGGCCATCCGCATCAATGCATGTGGCTGCATAACTTCAAAGAACTTGTAGCCCTTCACATGCATAGAGTTAAATCCACAACTACAACTTCAAAAGAACATGTAATCTTCTCCTGGCTTAACACCTTTTTAGAATAAAAACACTTCTTCAGCCAGTTTTTTTGCCTCTTCATAGAAACTCTTGTGGGGGTTTCTCTCTCCACATTTTCTTGTTTTTTATTTAATAGATAGAGAAGTGGTAGTGTGCAAGCATCCACACTACTCCCTCAACCCTCCATTCCAAATTATAAGATGTTTTGGCTTTTTAGGTAAATAACTTTTGCTATGTACTTAGATATATGCTATCTCTAGATACATGGTAATTGATAAAAGCATATATTTAGAAAAAGCCAAAACATCTTATAAGTTTGTAATGGAGGGAGTATATTCTTCTATGTTAGATTAAATTTCAGGGAACAAAGTTCCCTCTGCTAAATTATCCTAACATCCCATGGTGGGATTACACTTGCATGGTATATATTATGCAGGAAAAGGTGCACTATCTGAGGGAAAAATAATCAAACTATTAAAAATTTTCCACATGTTTATGGTACAGGAATAATGGGACATTAGTATTTACCACTTGCAACATCAGATGCCTCAGCAAGCCTTGTTATTGCACCAACTAGAGACCGCTCTTGATCCTGAAGGCATTCTGAGTTAGACAAAACTGAAAATTTCCTGACTTGATCAAGAGGAGAGACGTCCCCTTGACTTCAGTCTTAAAGAAGGGGCCCCACTGAACCCGGAACAGGCAGGAACCTCACGCGCGCACGCTTCTTTGGCGGCCGCGGACCCATCTACGCAGTTTCAACAGGGAGGTGGGCACACAACCATGCAGTGATAAGATAGTTTGTACAATCAGACTTACTTGCAATGCTTTCTTTGCCCACTCTACTTCCAGGGGATCAGGATTGGTAACGCTAAAAATTTTCTTTACCTGCATGAGCAGATGCAATATTAAAATTAAAATTACAAAGCTCAAGATCTGCAGTGTTTCTAATCAGAAAAAAAATTGGGGACGTTCATTCGAACTAACCACTTTTATCAGGCTCCCAGTATGAAATATATTGATATTGTTGTAACTTCTTGTCTCATCAACATTTTGTGGAGGTAGAAAATCCTTCTTGGATACATTCTTTTGGAAACTTATTCTTCTTCCAGGAACAGGCTTCGGCCCACCATGGCTAGTGGACTTCCCAGCACCACGAGTTTGAGCACCGTGACTTTGTAAATACATCACAGGGTCTATCCCAGACCCATCCTCTTGCCATCTTATATCTTCCTGTCCCATCTTTTCTTGAGAAAAAAAAGCAGTGGTTTAGCACAATTCCATCAGATAATAAGTCTTCTTATTTTGTAATTTATGCTTCTTCTCAGAATGAATAATAGGTCTTCTTTTAAATAACATGAGTACAAAACAACAAACATTTCAGATACCGAGCATAGTTAATACAGACAAGTCAATTTGAAAGCAGTAAGAGCAGGTATAATAATGGGCTTATAGCCAAGCTAATGCTAATGTGGAGAAGAGAGACGATAGCTTGGCTCTCATGCAAGCACTAAGCTAGGTACGAATGCACAGGCAGTGGTGGGCCCAAATAGCAAGTGTTGTGTGGAGGAACAGGAAAGAGAAGCTGTCTTAGAGACAAGTATGAGACAACTATTTGTATAACTTGGCTCTTATCACTTGGCTTATAGTCAAGCACTTGGCTCTATTATTGACCTTGCTCTAACATCTCTGGGACATCTCAACACGTTCTCCAAGAAAAATTGTCCAGAACTAAATGGATGGATTTAATATGCATTATCATGATATGCCTCTTGTCTAAAAGTTTCCAGATTCCAAGTGTGTTAATGAATTGAGTAGCAATGACTAAACATATAAAAACAGCAAACACTACTCCAAACCAGTTTCCATGTGCTGCCAACGATGTTACTCTATCTATATAACTAGAAGGATACCCTGCATGTTGCTGCGGGATTTTCTTAGAAATAAAACTGTTGGATGTATGAGTTAGACCTATATATGTTCTTGCTTCGGTTATTATCAAAATCTGGCAAGTCAATAAAATTAAAAGAATTAGATATAATTATTTTTGAACGCAACAGCCGGATGTTTGCCTATCAATTAAGAGGGAGAGTTATATTTACAGGAAGTGGAAAACTCATAAGCACACCCAAACATAGCTGGGGAGCCCAAACAAAGGAGCCAATCGAGCCACTACAGATTTTGCAGACAGTGCACCCTTTTGTGTGTTTCCATGCTTTCTTTGATCATCCCCGCAATTTGTATGGTTGTGGCGTGATTATTCTCGAAAATCCTGCAGTTACGCTTGAAGGGATAAGCCTGAGTGTGGTTGTGTTAGATTCAGAGAGCTCTCACTTTAGTTGTAGAGGTTGTCAGGGCTGATCACAGCCATTCTATCTTCTAGCACTTTAGTTGTTGAAATTGCACTTTAGTTATTTTGCTTTTAGCTGTAATCTGTACTGTTTTCCCTATATATGGAGCAACCAGCAGATGCCTTAAGCACTGGCAGCCAATACTAAATTTCTCAATTGTGGTTTGTAGTCTATCAACGCTCTTTCCAAGGTTCAACGATGTACAGGAACTTGGGGTCTTTGGGGATTGAATGTGTTACATGTATATATCTGTTGTGTATTTTACCACTATTGAAAGGGCTTTTGTCCATATTGTGTACAGACCTTACCTTTCCCGTTGGGGACTAGAATACAAGCTAAGTTGCTATTTTTCTGACATGGTATCAGGCTCTAGAGTCTAGATCCACCCACAGTTGACAGCCGCTGTCACCGTCCAGCCGACTTCCCGGCAAACAACTACTCTTCCCCACCCATCTCCCTCCCCTTTTCTGCCTCCGCAGGTTCAGCGGGCTCTGCCAGCAGCTACCGTCACTTGCCGTGCATGCCTTGCCTGCGGTTGCCACCTCCGCTGGCCATGCCCTTGCCTGCGGGTTCCACCACTGCTGGTCGTATGAGCCCCGCCCCGCCCTTCCGCGGCTGCCATCGCCGGCCGCTCGCATCTCACCCACGACCCCTTACCTGCTCATCGTATCCCCGTATCTACATTCTGCCTTGGCGGAAGCCTGGTCTGGTGGGTACCTTCTGCATGCTTTGCTCTTGCACCTGTGAGGTACTTTGCTATTGAGCCTATGAAGTTCCAAAATAAGAAGAAAAAGAGAGTGCGAGCTCATAGTCTTCATGGCATCCTCCATTTGTCCCGGTGTTGTCCCCGTTCCTCAGTTATATGCCTGGTCATCTTCAATGGCACTAATTGAGGTGTGTTTGTCTTCCACATGGAGGTTCACATAGGTGCTCATCAGCTTTGGGGAATCTCATGGGTGAGCAGACATGTCCTGCTCTCCCAACACCACCCACCTACCCACCGGATGTTGATGATGATGATGCTAAGAGTGTTTTCCTTGGGGCGTTTAAAGCTGAGATGAAAGGATACCAATCTTAGCCCAGTGTCTATGAGACTTGGCTGCACGAGGAGGCCTGTGCCAAAGCTCTCCTGCTTGCGAGCACAGAGATCGACCTCTCCATGTCTCTCAGGGGCCTCACTGCTTGCCACCTGATGTGGGCTCACCTCCGTTGTAGTTATGAGATTCGTAAAGAGGCGATATACCTTGCTGTCGTTGAGGAGCCTCAGGCGCTTCGTCAGCTAGACTCTACCATTGAGGAACTTGCCGGTGTTGTGAGCACCACTAGAGCTAGGGAGAGACACTTAGTCTTCACGAGTTCCTTTATCGGCTTTGTCCTGACTTCAAGACTATTCGAGCGCAATTGTTGACTTGTCCTCCATGCCCATCGCTTGCCGAAGGGATACTTGAGCTATGAGCCAAGACACGCCTTCATGCTGCTAGTGTAAGCAGTGCTCAATAGCAGCCATCTATGCTAGTTGCCATGCCCTCCCACAATGAGCGGGCTTACCAAAAGAAGAAGCGCGACCGGAAGGGCCAAGGCCCACGCTCTTCTCCATGCTCGAGTGGCTCTTATACTTTATAGGCCCCTCGTTCAATATCTGGCACCGAGCAAGAGATCCTCACCCTATTTCGCCATCTTACTGCCGCAGCATAGACCTCGACGCACTTCCTCGACGCACTTGGACTACTGCTCATGCTTCTGGTTCTACTCTTACTCCTCATCTAGGTATATCATCCAAGTGGTTCCTTGACTCCGGTGTTTTTTTCATATGACTTCTGATTTGACTCATTTATCTTCGATGTCACCTCCCAATTCGCCTTTTGGTGCTCAATCACTAATGGCACATCTCTTCATGTTGTTGGACATGGCATTCTTTCTACTTTAGCTTTTCATGTTCCTTATGTTTCACAAATTCCTAAGCTCACTATGTAGTTGATGTCTGTTGATAACGGATATCGTATCATTCTTGAAGTTGACCCTAGCTGTGTTCACAATCTTTGTGTAGGCCTTCTAGTGGGGGATTGGGCCTGGGCATCATGATTCTTAGGGTATTTGGGAGCTTGATTGATTGCATCTCCCTTCGCCCACTTTGTCCATCCAGTCGTTGTCCAATTCTCATGCCTTCGCGTCACCTACATCATCTACCACTACTTTTGCGTAGTGGCATCATCATCTAGGTCATCTATCAGGTTCTAAACTACTCTCTCCATTCATTTATCTCCTTTATGTAAGCAAAAAGTTTTTTTTTCAAAAATCTCCTTCATATTAGCTTAGAATTTGACTGCATTTATTACCCCTTTGCTCCTCATTGGCTACCACTTGCCTACATTTATTGCCTCTTTGCTACTTATTGGATGTTCCTTGCCTGTGACTCCTCGTATACGCTCAGCCCGCGGTGGTTAAATGCAAACTGAGTGCTTTTGCTATGCTCCTTGGTCACTACGTCGAAGGCTAAAATGATGGAGATAAATGAATGGAGTATCCACTTTAGTTGGTAGCAGTAAGTTAGGACATGTTTTCTAGTGACAGTGCTCTCCATTGTATAGGTTGCAAGCTTGGAAAACAGCTGTGATTTTCCTATCCTTCCGATGACCGGTGAGTTTGTATCCCAATGCCCTTTGATCTTGTTCATTCTAATGTATAGGGTCATGTTCCTTTTGTGTCCAAGGACGTCATTGATATTATGTATTCTTTATTGATGGTTATTTGAGATTCACTTGGATTTATTTTATATCTTCTCATGGAGAGTTTCTCTCTATTTACTAGCAATTTGCCACCATGATTCGTACTCATTCAATTCTCCCATTCATGCTTTTCATGCTAACTCTTCTGGTGAATACATTTCTTCTGCTCATTGTCATTACCTTGTTGATCTGGGTACTCTTGCTCATCTCCATTCATGCTTTCGTGCTAACTCTTCTGGTGAATACATTCCTTCTGCTCATTGTCGTTGCCTTGCTGATCTGGATACTGTTGCTCATTTTTCTTGTCCTGGTGCTAATGCTCAGAATAGGATCGATGAGCCTAAGCATTGTCACATTCTTGAGACTGCTTGTGCCCTTCTGATCTCAACTAATCTTGCTCCTCATTTTTGGGCTAAGGCTGTCCCTACAGTTTTCTTCCTCATAAATCAATAACCATCTTTTGCTCTTCAGGGATGCACTCCCTACAAGCGTCTCTTTGGCACCCCACTACCCTATAACCATCTTCGCTGCTCTGTTGTGTCTGCATGTACTTCTCCCACCTTGTGAGCGCACCAAGTTAACTGCCAGTTAGTTGAGTGTGTCTTCCTTGAGTATAGTACATAACATAAGGGCTATCCCATTAGATGAGGATCTCTCAGGAATGTCACATATCGTTGCTATTATCCTCGCCTTCCCACTAGTTCGTCCAGCATAGCTGGTGAGTCCCATTTGTTCCACACCTCAACCAACTGGTCTTCTCCATCTACCCATCTTCCCATACTACTCTACTTCTCCCACCTTCCTGTCGTCATTCCACCTCCATATCCTGTTACTCCACCTCTACCTGCCCCTCCCCTTCCGGTTGTTCCACCGCCACCTCCGGTGTTCCCACCACCAGCTCCACCACTTGACTCTTCTCTGTTTTCCTTGGACCCCTCTAGGGCCTTCTCCTAGATATGATCTTCGGGATCATAGTACCATTCATCCTCCCGACTGTCATGGCTTCACTTCTGCTACTCTTGTTGAGCATACAACTTATCAGAAGGCTGCTGCACACTAGGAGCAGCAACATATTATGGATGAGATTGTTGTTTTGGAGCACAAACTAGCGCTTGGGACCTAGTTCCCTTGCCACCCAACATCACTCCAATTACTTGCAAGTGGCTCTATAAGGCCAATGCTCGCTCCAATGGTTGTTTCAGTGCTATAAGGCTTGTTTTGTGGCACAAGGTTTCCGGCAAGAGCAAGGTCGTGACGTGGCTATGATGAGACTTTTGCTCTAGTGGCTCACATGACCACCGTTTGGACTCTCCTTGTTGCTTCTGTTTGGCAGTAGTCCATCTCTAAACTAGATGTCAAGAATGCCTTTCTCAATGGAACTCTGGGAGGTGTACATGCAGCCACCTACAGGTACTCTATCCCTCGTGGCATGGTCTGTTCGGTTGTGTCGTTCTCTTTATAGTCTCAAAGAGAGTCCTCGGGCTTGGGTTTGAGCACTTCCCCTCTGGTGTAACTAACGCTAGCTTCAAGCCCAGTAACCATGACCCTAACCCTGCTCTCTTTGTTCACACCTCTTCTTGTGGTCGCACTCTTCTTCTTCTCTATGTCGATGACATGCTCATCACAAGTGATGACCCTCAATTCATTGACTTAGTGAAGAAGTGCCTCAGTGAAAAATTCCTAATGTCTTATTTGAAAAATTCCCAATGTTTAATTTGGGTCCTCTTCGTTACTTTCTTGGCATTGAGGTCACTTCCACATAAGATGGTATCTACCTCTCCCAAGAAAAGTACATACATGACTATTTCTTGTGTTGCTCTCATTAATCACAACAATGTTGATACACCTATGGAGCTCGGTCTTTACTTGTGTCCCACTAATGGTGGGTCTCTTCACAATCCCACTTGCTACCATCACCTCGTTGGGAGTCTTGACTATCTTAGGATCACCCATCCAGACATCTCCCATTCTATCCATATCTTGAGTCAGTTTGACCCTGCTCGTCCATTGCTCACCTTCTTCGTGTTCTACGATATCTTCGTGACACCACCTCTCATTGCTTGTTCTTTCCTCGCACTAGCTCCCCTCGGCTACAAGTGTACTCTGATGCCACTTGGGCTAGTGATCACTATGATCATCGTTCTTTGTCAGCCTATTGTGTTTTCCTTGGCTCTTCCTTAATTTCCTAGAAAACAAAAAAAGCATATTCTTGTTTCCTGTTCGAGTGTTGAGGCTGAGCTACGTGCTATGGCGGCTGTCAATGCTGAGGTGACTTGGCTATAGTGGTTACTTGAGGATTTTGGTGTGTCGGGTACTGGACCAACTCCTCTTTCTTTGACAGCACCAGTGTGATCAGTATTGTTAGGGCCCGGCCTACCCTATGGGCATCCCCATAGGGCTCAAACGCCGCTCCCTATGTGCGGTCGTAGTGGCGAGATGATGGAAGCGTGTTAGTGGGGGCAGAAGAGATCCTAAACGCAGCGCCAACATTTTCGTCGAGGCAAAAGGGTCGACCCCCACTCGCAGGAATCGTAGCCATGACAAAATGGTGGTTCCTTTTTGTAGAGCCAAGGGATGGCAAGCTCAGGGTCTGCCCTATTCGCTCTGGCAAAAAGGGCAAAATGACTAGCGTGTCATTTCGCACAGACAAGATGGTAGTCTCAACCAATTTTTTTCGATTGGCTTATAGTTCCTAATCAGTCTGGTACCAATTAGGACGATCAGGACGATTAATCGACCTCTAGTCGGCCTAATCGTCCAGCATATAGCAAGAGTATGTATCATATATGTATGGTATATATATCATATACTATATATTTATATAGTAGACATCAAACATCAAGACTATATTTCTAGGGAGGGAGTGAGATGCACACAACAACAGCAAGAAAGAGATGCAGCTCGCAGCTGCACACATAGCTCACGGCTAGAGTGGGAGTGAGGACTGAGGAGAGAAAGAGTGGGGGTGAGGTTTATAAGAGAAACCCTAATGGGCCTAGCCCAAATAAATATAGCCTAGTAAACTAAAGCAGCCCATCTGCCTATTTAGTGTTGATCGGCCAAGAGACCTAATTGGACAATTAATCATGAGTAATCGACGATTAATCGGACGATCAGGTTTCTGATTGCTTTGATAGAATCGGAGGGCCTAATCGAGTGCTAAGTGCTGATAAGGACGATTAATCGTGATTAATCAAACAATGAGAAAACATTGGTCCGACAACACCCCCATTGTGGTGCGCCAAACTGCGTGTGTTTTTGGTCTCGCGAGTAGACGCGTCAGTTTCGCTGGGTCTGCGTGGCGAGGCGCCGGTGAGGACAATAAGGTGGCCCGAACCATTCGCCAGTCGAATAGATAACAATCGTCAAGAGGAGCCCATCAAGGGACAAGACGCAAGCAACCCCTATCTGTCGGGACCCACCTGGTCGGTAGAATGGCAACACGACGTGGGGCCAAGTGGGGACCTAAGGGCTAGTGCCATCTGGGGCGAGCGACACCCCCAAAATGCGGATGAGTCCTAGGTCAAAGGAAATATGCTCCGAATATGTAGTGCTCTTAAGCAATACGGGCAATACAAGTTTCATCATTTGAGTGTTGTCCATTTCGTTCTACTTCAGAGTGTTCGCTGGCTCGCGCAGCCATTAGGTGTTCGAAGGCTCGGGCCTAGAACAACAAGTATTGCTTGGGATCCTATGAAGCATGAGCCCACCAAGCATATTGGAGTCGATGCTTCTTACATGAGATCGATAAGGTTGTGTCTCTCCATCATGTGCCTCAGAGATTCAGCTCGCAAATTTCTTCACTAAGGCAAAGACTCGGGCACACCATAGTTATTTGCTCTCCAAACTCAATGTAGTTGACCCACCATGAGTTTGAAGGGGGTGTTTGATGTACATATGTTGTGTATTTTCCCAATATTGTAAGGGGTTTTGTGCATATTGTGTGCAAACCTTATCTTCCCCTTTGGGGACTACAATACAAGCCGGCTTGTTATCTTTCTAACAAAGTGTAGAGAGTGATCCCACTAGTCTACCAAGGAGATGAAGTTTGCATGTTGTGTCGCATCAAGTGCACCAAGTCTTTCTTAGCATCATGTTTAAAACCAATGTGACAATATCTAAATATGACTAAAGAATTCTTTAAAAAAAAGATATTTCTAAAACTAGTGATCTTAAATTATAATTTGCTCGTCCAACAGCACTTTAGAAAAAAGGTTGAGGAACCAAAATCCAAAAGATTTAGATTTCATAGACAACATAGAGGAAGAATGTCCACATTGAAGAAAGGATCATGTACCTTCTTAAGATCAACCCACTCCCAAGTCTCATTTGATGTATTCATGTCGTGAACCAGCGCGTAAAGGCCCTGCAAGGAAATTCCTAAGAAAGAGACCACTTTAATTAAAAGTAAATGCAACTATGGTGAGACAGAAACACACCGTTTCTTGATTGTAATCAGATATAACTACTTCATAGAAATTATTATCATCAGGCCAACGATTCATGGCTTTACGGCCAATTAATGGGTTGACAGTCTGTGCTTGAGAAAGTTCAGCAGCAGGACAACTAGGAAAATATCTATTCAAATGTGGCCTTCTTGCACTAAGACCTTCTGAAGATGACATGGACTTCACTGCAGAGCCCCCAGGTACCTTCTGGCCCTAGAAGCACATAAAATTCTGTGAAAGAATCAAACAGAAAGTTTTCTTTTGGAAACAATTTGTCTAAATAAATCAGCATACTGTTTTTAGCCTTTTTCCTATAGGTCCCGGTGGAACTTCCTTCGTAGCTGTTGAAGATGATGGGTGTGTTGGTGCAGCCACCTGCTGTGAATGCATCGGAGGAGATGGCGCAGGTGAAGCAGTGAGGGGTTGAGATGTCTTTTGCCTCTTGCGGGCAGAGGTAGTATGAATGGACAAAGGATCATATACTGGCTTAGGATTATTGGGCGCCCTTGCATCAAATCTTCCTTTTGATCTCCATTCACTTAATTTCAAGGCAGAAATTCAGAATGCTGGAAAGAAGACAAATTTGTGGATAGGCATCGGTGAAGTAAAGGGGATATTACATGCTACCTTATGCTGCGAGTAAAATCATCATTGTTGATCCTGTTTAATAGCTGCCTATGTTCTTCATCAGATACCCTTAGCTCCTCCCTAAGTTCTGTTATGAGACCTTCTTTCTCCTGAAAAATTGTAAAGTTAACCTCAGGTCAATTTTGAGGGGGTGATTTAACATCATCACCAAAACTAAATGTGTTGAAATAGTTTAATGGTCCCAACCCATGTAATGGTATCAGACTGTGCTTTAAATGCACGAAGAACCGAACAATATGCTTCTTGCTCAAACTGATGAATTTGTGCTTCCATAGCTGTCTGTGCCGTATCATGTGAACTAGTAGGAGTAATTGCTCTTCCATTACCACTGACATGCTCAGTGCCCCTCATATCTGTACTATTCAAGTTTGGTGGTGGAAGATCATCATCAATTCCTGCAACCAGCACAAAATGAGAAACCTCAACAATTTACTGAATATATCTGCTCTAGAAAAGAATTATCAATGCTACAAGTAGAGCAGACGAAATAGTTCAGTGATCTATTTTATGAGGTAATAAATAAACAGAAACACCAACACACACTTCAATGAATGCAAGAAGGTATAGTTACTTAGTTTTTTTTTCTCGATACGCAGGAGAGCTGCGTGTCATTGCATTAAGACAGGAAAAAACGGACCCGTACAAGAAGCGTCCCCCCACTCCAGCCCTAGCTGTGGGGGTGCTAAGTTACAAAAAGGCTTAGATCACCAAAACACAAACACAGGTAGGACCTGACCCATGACACACGAACTATTGACAACAACAGCTAGCTAGTTACTTAGTTCATAATGAGCATATTTTATCAATTACCTAAAGTAATCTTCAATATTAATCAAAACACAATAATAAAAATGTTTTTGACCATGTCTAAGCACATTTTTTATTAAGAGGAAGAGAAAGTTATAACAAACAATACTAGTAAGCCTAGGGTTACCAAGACCAACACAATCCTTGCAAGACTAGTCTCACAAGGATCACTAAAGATGTTCACAATTGGGTACTTATGTGAAAACAATCGGTGACCAAACGCTGCTGAGCACTAAGAGAAGAAACTAGTAAAGCAACACGACTCTCAACTAAAAGCTCCACTCCCAAGAAGCAAAGACTACCACATAGCCCACCAATTGAAGCGAGCTCAAGGAACACAGTAATCACATCCTCATGACCATGGTATTTCAAGACTGCTCGACGACACCAATAGTTGATGGCACGAACTCATCTATAAACAAAATTTCTTGTACAGCTTATAATCCTTTTTCTCCAACAAAAGCCCACATAAAACACATAAAAGTGTTGCACCCCAACATTGTTTGCATATACCCCTCTGATGGGTACAAGCCCTAGCATCCTGAGAAATTCATACTAACACATAAAACACCAACTGCTTTCTGTCGAACATCCACCAATATTAATTGTACAAAGAATTATCTTATTCACCAGATCAACTTTGTCAAATGACTCAGGATGATTCAGTGTTCTGTCTTCCTCCAATAATCAATTGCCATAGTACCATTATTGACTATTCTGGTCCCCAATCATCATAAATAACCCAACTAAACAAGCATATACTGTGCGCAGTCACTAGTAACATGAAAGAGAACTGAAATGGAACAAGTCTGCAACTTAATCCAAACCCTATAAGGTGATATATAGTTCTTTCCAATATCATATGTACTTACACCAGTATCAGGAAAACATATAAATAGTAATACAGTTTCAACAAAACTAAAGAAGGTGAGTAAATGAGACACGCTGCAATCGATTAAACTAATGGGCTCAAAGCTGTAAGAAAATCTGAATACGAGTCAAAGACAGAAACAGGGTACATTCTTATACCAAATTCCTGACCTATTAAAGGAGGCCTAAGAAAATCTTGAAAGTTTATTCAGTTTTTAATGTTAGGCACAGCTCATGCTGCACATAGGCCAACTCCACAGTATTAAAAAAAGAAAGAATCTAAAATCCTCACAAAAAAAAAACTCAATAGTTAAAACCTGTGCACCTAGTGAATAATTGCAAAGACCAAACGACTTGGACAAGATTGAAGGGAAAATCTTGAAAAGAAAAGGTAACCATTCTTGTGATTTTATAATTTTTGTACCAAAACCAAAATCTATTTACTATTTCTGGCCAAGAAATCATAAAGCTGTGCACACTGTATAAGACAAGAATGAAAGATACTCCCTCCGTCCCAAAAAGAGTGTCGTTTTAGAATTTCAGTCATCTTGTTTGATCATCCGTCTTATTCAAAATTTTTACATAAATATTATATATTTTGTTAAGACCTATTTTATCATTAGAGATACTTTACTAATGATTTATTTATTTTATAATTTACATAAAA
>Ga0182004_10002755_pt1 | contig 13785 bp, 4 predicted proteins | sample Sormic07211540_1_FD_120479 | JGI IMG/M metagenome (GOLD analysis project Ga0182004, IMG submission 120479) | Endophyte microbial communities from Sorghum bicolor roots, Mead, Nebraska, USA - 072115-40_1 MetaG | ecosystem: Host-associated > Plants > Roots > Unclassified | place: USA: Nebraska...
GTGCCCGAGACGAAGCTGCCGATGTAGATGGCGAAGAAGAACCAGTTAAAGAAGGAATCCTTCTTCAGCCTCTCGGCTGGGTTGCTGTCATCGAATTGGTCAGCGCCAAATGATGAAACACAGGGCTTTATCCCACCAGCTCCAATGGCCATCAGGTATAGGCCGAGGAAGAACACGATTGACTTCGATGAACCATCCTGCGGGCAATCAGGTCCAGCACAAGTCGGGAATGATGCTGAAATGGACATTGCAGCCATCCCCTTGTGTTGAACAAGAACAGTAACTTGATCAGTGGGAACAGAGTCTCAAAGTCGGTGTGCCCAACAGTATTATGGAAAGATTGGTTCATGGCAAGATGTAAGTTCGTCTCCAGAAATGGTATACTAGAGTTCCTATTCTTTTTTAAATAAATTACTTTTTACTTTTATAAAGTTTGAATTTTGTGTGCTTACAACTAGGTAAACTGTGAAGAAAGCCACTGTAGTCAGGTATCTGCCCAAATAGGAATCTGCTATGATAGCTCCAACCAATGGTGCGATATAGCAAGTCCCCTGCCAATTTGTATAGTTTCTTGCTGCGGTAACATTATTTTCATGTAGCACTGTCTTGAGAAATGTAACCAGGTTGAACTGGATCCCGTAGTATGCTAGCTCCTCAAAGCATTCAGTCACTGCAGTAAAGGAGTAACAAGTGGGAACTGTCAAGCAAATTGCATAAGAGTAGTAGTATCAGAGAGCTTATACGGCTTTAATCAGTGAATTGAAACTGACTAGGAAAAATTCTTCATGTCATTGCAAATCCTCTGGCCCAGATTTGCCATCGCCTGTGTCTATGACATTTGGATCCAGATCATGGCATGTCTAGGATTGAGGGTTCTTTTTTTCCCAGTGGCAAAAAATGAATAAGTCCTACCCTTAGCATTTTGCATGCCCTTTCGTTTAAACATTTTTGTGAGATCTGTATGAAATTTGTTTTCTTAAGCTTACCTAAGATATAAATGCATGCTCTCCATCCGTCGGTGGTATGGTGCTCGACTCCCTTGATTTCAACAATCTTTTCGCTTGTTCCTTCTATTAAATTCTGTGGTGACACCAAAAAAAAACAAATTATATATAGTTGTTGCAAATTAAATGCAGGATAGTTCAACAAAAGATTCTGGAATCAGAGCCAGAGAATATGGATGCAAGCAGGAGTTAGTTGCACATAAACTTCTTCCTCATCATTATTCTTTCATATATAAGATAGAGTTGTAAGAAAGTTAAGGCATGACTCGATGTCAGCAATATATGAACAAAAAAGATGATGCAAGCAGGAGTTAGTTGCACGTAAACTTCTTCCTCGTCATTATCCTTTCATATACAAAATAGGGTTCTAAGAAAGTTCAGGTATGACTCAATCCCATCAATATGAAAAAAAAAATGAAAAATGAAAAAAAAACATAATGTAAAGATTAGACCTTTGAGAAAACAAATGTAAATTAGATATAGAAAATAAGTTTGGAACTTTTTGAGGCGGCTGTTCCTTCTTTCTCGAGGGTATGGAAAAGGAACACACGATGGGAAAATTATTAATAAAGATTACTCAGCTAAGTGATGTAAGGACACAACAAATCAAGCTGTAGAAAGCATGAGAGTGGAAGATGGACTATACATATCGACCTCAAGAAGTGGTTCTTCAGACAGCAGTTTCCCCCTCTGAGATTCCATAGTAACTCAAGCTGTTTCACTTGGTCTACTAGGAGAAGCGAAGGGCACTGTAGCGAAGGGCACTGTATGATTGAGGGCACGGAGAGGCTGGACGCAAAACCGAAAGAACGATGCCTCAATTTATATATGGAGCTTGCAGCAGCAGATCCCATATCAAAAAGTAAAGGACAGGCACGTAAGGATAAAGAAATGACCTGGCGTACGTTAAATCAGTCCTCCTTTGATCCTTTCCTTCTCTGAATCAACTGGCTTAGGGGTAAATTACAAGTCAATGATAATCCCAATTAATTTAACATAAGATAAGTTGAATCGTTTGGCTAATACTTTTGGTTGTGTTAAGGGCACCCTGCCATTTTTTCGTGATCAGACATTTAGTCTGTTTTTCATTAAAAAGAAATAGATGTTAAACTGTTACAACAATAGACATCTCGGTAATCCTAAGATTACCAAGACCCCCAAGCACCCGATACAAGAAAACACGCAAGAGGGGCGAAAAGGAGAGGACCCTTCGCCACAGATCTAATGGATTGGACCAGGAAAAAAAATCAACACAAAGATTGCCCACATAGAAGACAAAGCTGTGGTGGCAAAGCATCCACAAATAAGAGCAGAGATTACGGCAATGACAATGACAACAAAGCATCTATCGGAGAACAACGGTAGCGGTAAAGCATCCACTATAAATAACCAAGCAGTAACGGCACCAAAGCATTTGCCAAGAGAGTAATAGTGACCAGGTAGCCACTGTGAACAACCGAGCGACTGCAGCGGTAACAACAATAGTGACCAGGTAGCCGCTGTGAATCGAGCGACTGATGTGGCAACATCAACAGCGACAAGGTAGCCACTATGAACAACCGAGTGACTATAGTAGTAACATCAATATTAACCAAGTAGCCGTTGTGAACCGAGCAACTACAACGGCAACATCAACAGCGACCAGGTAACCGCTATGAACAACCGAGCGACTGCAGTGACAACATCAACTAAGGCAGGGCAAACCGATGCAAAGAGTAGAATAAAACACAAGCAGGCACATCAAGGAGTGTCTCTGGCAAACAGTGCGGGGGGGAGCAAGCGGAGTGCATCAATGAAGCCTTCAAAAATAGGATGACATATGTGACACTAACTTCGTTGGGAGAAGCACCCGAAAGAGATTTTTGTCCCCAAACTTGCCCCAGCAACCCCCAATGACTAACTGAGCATTTGACGATGCCTCCAAGAAGGTGATGACGTTGGTGTGCCACCATCGTCAGCCCAAGGCAAGAAGCCTGACGAGGTTTTCACCCCAAGACTACTCACTGACCACGGCAGGCCAGATCCGTACCCTGGCCAACCGGTGGAACACCAGGGGAGGAGGCCGCCACTAGCCATAGAAGGGGGTAGAGCCGGCCCTGCGAGCGCAGTTCTGGCCCTGCTGGCTAGCCTACGTGCTAGAGATAGCAGTAGGGGAGGAGGCAGAAGGGCGACACTGTAGACCATCTGTGAGCTAGGAAGCCACTCAAGCACGCCGCCAACCGCATGCCAAGAGGCCATGCGAGCTGTTGCCACCACCCAGAGCGCCACCTCTCTAGGTCAAGCCCTGACCACGGGCTAGCCAAATCTAGCCGCTGGCTGTCACCGCCTCGATCGTGCCGCAACTACCATGGAGTGCCGCAAGCTAGCCAGATCTGCCAACTTGCGACCGTCGCCTAGGCCCCAGCCTCCGACCACCCACAGGGAGGCCACATGAGCCTTGCCACAAAACCGAGGAAGGGGATGGTAGCCCGGTCCTGAGGAGCCTAGATCTGACCCACCAACCGTTGAACTTGTTAGAGAAGGCTAAAGTAGAGGTAGGTGGGGGTGGGAAGGAGGGGATGGGGGAGAAGGGATGCGACAAGCACCTTTTTTGGCCTATCATAGGCTGGCACCACCGCACGTTGGAGGGTGGTAACGGCGGCCAGAGCGAAGGCGACGAGGTAGAGTCCTTAGGGCACCCTCGAGTCGCCCTTGGGGAGCGCTCGGGGGAAGGGGCTTAGGGTTGTGCAATCATGCTACAAGACATATGATAAAAGTGGAGGGATAGACTATTCGGCACCCTGCCATTCACCTATCTTGGTCTACCTTTGGGCCTAACCAAACCAAGAGCGGAGGAATATCTTCCTCTAGTGAACAAATGTGAAAGAAGATTGGTCAGTATTTCACATTTTTATCACAGGTTGGTAAGCTTGAGCTGACTAATGCAGTACTCATTGCTCTTCCAACTTTCTTGAGTTTCCTCACTTTACTTCCAGCAGTGATCAAACAGATTGACAAATACAAATACCACTGTCTTTGGAGGGTGCAAATAAAAAGCTCCTTGAGATTGGTCTATTTACCAAAAAAAGGAGGTCTAGGATTAATCAATCTAAAAAAACACAATGAAGCTCTAATGTTGAAGAACCTTTATAAGTTCTTTAACAAGAAAGATATCCCTGGGTTGCCTTAATATGATAAAAGACAACTCAAATGAAAAATTACATAGTAAGGGATCTTTCTAGTGGAGAGACAATCTTAAGTTGTTAGATTGCTTCAAACCATTTTCTTTAGAGGTACAAAATGGTCAAATCTGCATCTTCTGGCAAGATAACAGGCTATAACAGCCCTTAAAGGAAGAATACATAGAATTATACTCTTTTATCAATGCAAAGACAATTTCAGTCCATAACTTGTACGCACAAGAGCCCATCACAGAATTGCCTTATACTCAGCTCCAAGCAGCCCAATCTTTGCTACAACATTTCCCCTTGACAAACCGGAATAACACTTGAACCTCCAATTGGGGAACCTTCTCTACCTTAAGGGCTTACACTAGCTTGATTGGCCAAATACAAGTACATCAATCTTTTAAATGACTCTAGGATTGTTTCTGCCAATCTAAAAATAAATTTTTCTTCTGGCTTCTCCAAAAAGACTGGCTCAACACTAGAAACATTTTAAGAAGGGAGAACCTATAGTTAGAATCCTACAATTGTCTATTGTGTCTATTCACAACACATGTTTCTATTCTGCCTCTTTACTAAGGATTGCTGGAATATCTTAGAAATTGAAATTCAGGATGGATCAACTTTACCACAAATCTTACTGAAAATCAAAACACAGCCCCACCCGATGTTTTTCATGATGATGGCAATTCTACTGTGTTGGGCAATTTGGACAGTAATGAATGATTATATTTTCAACAATATACAGTCACAAATCAACTCAGGAAAGGAAACCTATAGAAAAGAGATGAGATTGTTGTCCTTGAGAGAAAAAGCTTGATATTCAAGCATTTTTGACTTATGGGTCCTAAATCTGTTGTACTCTTCCTTTTGTTCTTATTTTTTTCCTTTTCTTTTTGTCTCCTAAAGGCATGTACATTGCTACACGTTAGCGTTCTCATACTCTGTCTCATGTAGTACCACACAGAATTTTTTTCGTGATGTGGAGGAAAGAGAGAGGGAAGAGAGAAAGAGGTCGGTGTCTAGCTCTCGAGAAATGGATTTTATTCCCTTTTGTAGCGAGCTATGCTCACTATATCCTTTTTCATATAGGAGGGACAACTGTGTTCACCATCTAGCGAACCAAACGTTGTACATCTATATTTGGTCAGAATGGCCAACCTATATAGAGGAAATCAAACTATGATATCCTGAGGGCCACTTTAGTAGAGCTCTCATCAGCTGCCACTCCCACTCTTCAATGAGAATGACAAGTTTGGTGAGACTTCTCTGTCTGCTGGAGGAACTCGCTCCTACTCTCTTATCACCCATAGAGAAGGGCACCAATCGCGCGATGGCACAGGCCGTGTCGATAGCAAAGGAGGAGGAGGCAACTGTGGCAAGGCAGAACATGACAAAGGTAGAGGAAGGCTGAGTGGTAGCATGATAGAGGCAGGGATGATCGGCTGGGAGGCGAGGATGGGGAAGGCGAGGGAGCGGCACGGATCTATGGGCAGTGGTTTTTTAGGCCCTGTTTAGTTGCAAAAAATTACAAAATAAACACTGTAGCATTTTATTTGTGTTTTATAAATATTGTTGACTAACTAGGCTTAAAAGATTTTTCTTTCGCAAATTACAGCCAAACTGTATAATTATTTATTTTTTATCTATATTTAATTTTTTTATGCATGTGCTGTAAGATTTGATTCGATGAGAAATTTTGAAAATTTTTACAAAATTTTTAAGAAGTAGACAAGGCTAGCTCCTGATGAGTTGCAATGCAAGTTGGGCGGAGCGACGGGAGCGATTCCCACGTGGAGCAGTGCGCCTTTGACAGGGCTTCGCTGATTCCCACGGAGAGCGGAGCCAGGGGAGGGCTGCCAAAGGTGCCCTGCAGCTGACGAGCACTTCTCTGCTCGGTGCGCTAGACTACGGGACAGCCCACTTCCCCGACGCCGTCGGCACATGCGCCCCTGTCCACACCCACATGTGCCGCATGCTGCGACAATCGTTGGCGGCTTGGGGCTCCCACCGGCCACCGCTCCGGCGATGGCCTCCTCCACCGAGAGTCTCCAGCGCCACCCGCCCACCCGGGACACCTTGCATAGCCTGCCACTGCTGCAGGACGTCGGGTCCATGTCGCCAAGTGCAAGTGAATCAGGAATCAGGGCTGACGAACAGTGAACAAAATTGTATGTGAACACACTGATGAATAGTGCATGAGAGTATCAGACCGCGCATGAGGGTTAATCAGTGCGTAAACAGTATCAAACAGTAGTAGATAGCACAGTGAACACTAAACACTGCTGAACAGTGTGTGAGGCTATGAGCGTGCTCGAATTTATGTATAAGGGTTATCTAATCTTTTAAAAATATAATAATCTATTGGTGTTAGATTTAAATTTACTAGCAAAAAATATCCGTACATTGCAACAGGAGAAAAAAAGCTATCAAATCTATATCTATATCTATATCTATATCTATATCTATATCTATATCTATATCTTTATTACCTAATTATATATATCTATATCTATACCTAATAATAAAAAGGTAAATTTTTTTTGTTTATCTTTCTCTAACTACCGAACGATGAAAAGTTTCTTTATATAACTTGTGCTCATACGAGTTAGAATAACTTGTGTCTAAATCAATATGGAGTAGGTCCTAATATAAATAGATTCCTCACATCCTAAGTATTCTAAATAGAACTCTTAATAATCAGATAGAAAATGATAAGAATTACGTTCTTTATTTTGATCCACTTTATTTAGATAGATGTTAATCAGAGGCAAAAGAAAAAAAATCAAAAGTCCTAATCCGTAGTTTCTTCTTCTTCTTCTTCTTCTTCTCTAATAATAAAAAGGCTAAATTTCTGGTCGTTTTGGTTTTTGATCAAGCCCAACTATTCGCTTGTTTCAGTCTAAAATTGGTTTAAACTCGTGTTAGGCTTCCGAGTTAGATTCAGCCCATAACTTTCCTTTTTTACCCTAACCCAATTGGACAGGAGTCTTCGTGCCATAAACAGAAAATAAGCTAAAAATAATAGAAAACCAGATCCGAATGAGAGAAGCATCATTTAATTAATCTTTAGACCAGTGGACATATAAAGATACGGTGGATTGAAATTTTCACAATTATATATTAGGAAAAAAATTTATATGTGTACTCGAAATAAAGCACTAACAGATATATTCTTTTCTTAAAAAAGTTAGGTACTAGGTTTTTATTTTTTTAAAAAAATTAGTAATGAATTTTAGAGAATAAACTAGTAAAACCAGTTAGATGATCAAATTTGTCTGATATTGGCGTTTGATGTTTTAGAGTTGTATGGCCGGCTGAAAATAAATTTGGGAATTATTGGATGACCAAAAGGGCTTCTTCTGAAAAGGTGCAACAACATTTTTACTAACCTAGGCACAGTCGGTTCTTAACACCAAGAAACTTTTACGGAAGGAAAAAAAACCTTCTTTCTATTTTAAATTGTAGGTCGAAAGAAAAACACCACTGAATGGTTGACAGATTCGACTGATAAACTCAAGCGAACAAGTTTAATTTTTTCTATATATTTCGATATATTATGTTAACTCAGAATAATTTACAATTTAGAATAAACGGAATATCTAATAGTGCACCAGCTCAAAAGCAGTTGATACGTACACTCGTGCGGTTCCACCATTACGTCACATATCTGCATGACTTGTTAAACAAGTCCAAATCTGATCTCTGCTATACAGTAATACAGGCCACGGGTAGCAGATGCAGATCTAATTCTGACAAGGAAACTATAGTTATCAACAGGTCAGCGACTGAAATGATTGATAGCATAAATGTATCTCTTTTGTTTGTCACAAACAGATTATTAGGCCTTGTTTACTTCCACTCCAAAATCTAAATTTTTTTAAAATTCCCTGTCATATCGAATCTTTAGACGCATACATAGAGTATTAAATATAGACGAAAATAAAAATTAATTGCACAGTTTGGTCGGAATTTACGAGACGAATCTTTTGAACATAATTAGTCTATGGTTGGACAATAATTACCACAGACAAACGAAAGTGCTACACTACCGTGAAATTTTTCACTTCAAAAGCTAAACACGGCCTTAATATAGATGAACTTTAAATTAAACTGCAGAAGCTAGCTCTTGCACCTGTACAAATGTATTACTGTGCATGACAGTAAATGGATGTTTAAGACTGTTCTGTTTTGCGTTTTTCAGCTCTACTTTACGTTTTTTAGTCAAACAGTTTCAGCTCTATGTATTCTGTTTGAGAAAAAAAATGTGGAGTTATAGAGCACCTAAAGAGGTGCTCTACAACTCTAGGTTTTCGTAAAGCTGCTCTACAGTAAGGTCTTGTTTAGTTCACCCGAAAACCAAAAAGTTTTCAAAATTCTCCGTCACATCCAATCTTGCGGCACATGTACGAAGTATTAAATATAGACGAAAACAAAAACTAATTATACAGTTTGTCTGTAAATCGCGAGACGAATCTTGTGACTCTAGTTAGTCTATGATCGGACAATATTTACCATAAACAAACGAAAGTGCTACGGTAGCGAAATCCGAAAAAATTTCGCATCTAAACATGGTCTAATTTTTATGAGCAGTCTTCAACATCTCTAAAGAAGAAAATTCGGAGAGCTGAGGCGTGCTACCATACCATCATGAAAAACCAGTCAGGATGTTCATTCCTCTTCGGCAACTGTCACATAGTGGCATGTGCTGCCTCGTAGCTCCACTAGACCACTAGAGAACTGGTCATCAACTCATCATTTCTGCTGCGAGCATCTTGCTGTGTGAGGATCTCTAGGGCATTATTTGATTTGTGGACGAGCCCAGCCTCATTCGCATCTACGTCAGGCTCCTGGTAGCCATGACACGGAACTGTGTTTGGTTGCCTGTTTACACAGAGTTAGGCTGTGGCCTTATTTAGTTCGCAAAAATTTTGGTTTTTGGCTACTGTAGCACTTTCGTTTTTATTTGCCAAACATTGTCCAATCACGGAGTAACTAAGCTCAAAAAATTTATCTCACAAATTATAAATAAATTGTGCAATTGGTTTTTATTTTTTACTATATTTAATGCTCCATGCATGCGACCAAAGATTCGATGTGATGAGAAATCTTAAAAAATTTTGCGAACTAAACAAGGCCTATATGTTGACACCGTTTTTGGGTATTAGCCCTTTGTGTTTGCAGATCAGCTTTTGCACCAACACTATATATCCTAAAAAACTGTTGGTTTGCTTAAAAAAAAAACAGGTTACCTGAAGCATACATAAACAATCATCATCATAATGACACGATGTTTATTATATACAAATATTACCTTATACTTTTAATTTATCTTATTACTCCTTAATATTAATTGAAATATATTAATATCATTATATATGCTAATAATGTATTAATAATATCATGATATATAATTTTATGTGCTAAAATATATCAATAATATCACGTCTTGCAAAAAAAGTATTAATGATGTCATTAGATGGCAGCCTGACCTAGGAGAAACGGCCACAATCCTCGTGTCCCCAGAGCCAAGTTGGGGGACGTTTTTTGCACATGATGAGCCAAGCTCAGGTGCTAGAGCAGCAAACCAAAACACACACACACACAAACACACACACACACACATATATATATATATAGAAGTCACATCTCATGCACCTAGCCCGGAAAAATTCAAACAACTAAGGCCTTGTTTAGTTCAAAAAATTTTAGAAAATTGACACTGTAGCACTTTCGTTTGTATTTGACAAATATTGTCTAATCATAGATTAACTAGGCTCAAAAGATTCGTCTCGTCAATTTCGACCAAACTATGCAATTAGTTTTTATTTTTTTTATATTTAATATTCCATATATGCGTCTAAAGATTCGATGTGACGGAGAATGTGAAAAATTTTGCAAAATCTTCTGTGAACTAAACAAGGCCTTAGTTTGCAAAATTTTTGGGTTTTGGCTACTGTAGCACTTTTGTTTTTATTTGATAAACATTATCCAATCATGGAGTAACTAGGCTCAAAAGATTCATCTCACAAATTACAGGTAAACTGTGTAATTAGTTTTTATTTTCGTCTATAATTAATGCTTCATGCATGCGACTAAAGATTCGATGTGACGGGAAATCTTAGAAATTTTTGCGAACTAAACAAGGCCTAATCACACGACACACCCTAGGGTCACTTTCCTTTCTGCCACAAGATTGGGTTTTCCCTTCTCATATTGGTTTGGTGGTCAAGCTAACATGACTCTGATATCTCCAATCTTGCACTTTCAAATCGCATTACTGGTATCTCGCCCGTACCATAGGATGGCAGATAAATCGTCCTTTCCACACCCTAGAAGCGTTCACTAAAGGCTTGTTTATTCGTGAAAATATGTGGTTGAAACCAAGCATACTAGAAATTAATTCAAAAAAACATATTTTCGTCATTCTAAAAAAATGAAATTTGGTAATATTGCATACAAATATATACTTATGCGCAAAAATTAAGATATGAACTTAAACTAAAAAAATCATGCAAAAAATAATAAATTTAGTAAATTTTAGATTCATGTGCCCTAAAAGACAAGATCTAGAACTAAAGCTATTATTTTCATATGATTTTTCAAAGGCGGGATTACATCTCAACTTTTGCATGGGAGTACATATTTATATGCACTATTGATGTGCCAAATTTCAGATTTTTAACAGCCAAAATAAATTTTGAATTGATTTTAATGTTCCCACCTAGTATGTGCTTTGCACCATATATTTTGCCTGTTTATTTATGCTCTTAAAACTAAAAAAATAATGTATAAATAAATTTTACTCTGCTGTAGAACTGACTTAATTTGATCTCTACCATAGCAAATTAGCACACACTAGACCTTCAGCCCATGAGGAAAATTATAGCAATTAATTTGCATGGTTTTCTCTTTATTCATTTTCTAAGGCAATACGAATATAGCTATTATGTAATCTCTATTCAATAATTATAAACTTAACAATTGTTTTCTAAGAGTATATGTTTTTTCATCCATATCTACCATTTTTCCTTTTTTACATAAAACATCTAATACCTTCAATTCGCATTTAGTTCAAACCTTACCTTAAGATAATCAAGCCTGCTTGAGCTTATCTGACGAATCTGTCAGCTACTCAGCAATGTTTTTTTCTCACAATAAGTCAGCGAACAGTACTTTTAGCCATGACTTTTTAGCCAAGCGACCAAGCTGATGATTCTTATTGCAGAACATGTCTTAGGCATTTTATCAAGTTAAGTTAAAATCCGTCTGCTTGTTATATCTTTTATTAACTTTTTTTGTATTTTAATAAAAATAATAGTTTTAGGACATGGACTATACTTTAAGCACTCCGATAGAATGTCACTCAAGATCATGGTAAACTTTGAAGTGAGGTGCGCCTAGAGGCTGCAATAGGTCCCGACCGACTACCCATAGGCCGATTTAATAATCATGAGGATTGAAATGGAGAAAAGTTAGTCCACATCCGGTTTGAACCACATCCCTATCCCCGTTCCTCGGATACCTGCCCCAAGAAAAACTTTTATTTTGAATAAGGCTCTTGGTTTGTTAAAATCCTACTAAAAGCTCAACATATAGCATAGTATAAATAACAAACTAAACTCTAAACTAGATATCTCTTCTAACACGAAATCTTACTCGTTCAGCTTATATTGATTTGATATTACGGATTTGCTTTTGCTCTCTAAATGTTGTATTTTATAACAGTAGCCTCCACGAGCAATAAATTCCCACCTGGTGATGGGGATGAAAGAAAAATCTTCCCAGTGAGCGTTCACAGGGACAAGGATGGAAAATTTTCCTCCCTGACATGATGGGAATGGGAACGAAGCTATACCCCCAACGGAAAATTCCCTGTTGACATCCTACGATAACCTTAGGTCTGCACTAACCTCCCACACTTTTGATTATATTTCATAGTAGTATAGATGGATAATTAAGTTATCATGTGGGGTTACTTATTAATAATGGTAGATATGAATAATTATTAAAATATGAATAGAACCAGATGACTAATGTATCAATAGTGATGGGAGTCTACCAAGTTGATAATCATATCTTTCTATTTTGTAATAATTTTTAGGATTTATGTTGCACATCCTGTAAGTATTAACGTGGGCCTCCAATTAGTAATATTAAGATATGTGTTGTCATCATTTGTATTACACCTATTTGGGTCTTCAATATGAAATTTGGTTGAAGACTTGAAGCATGAACTCAATATAAATTAAATAAGCTCTTGTTGTAATCCTTTGTGTGACATTATGAAATAATATTTTGACTTTCGACTTTCAATCTTATTAGTTGTCGTAAATTTTGTATCACTTGTTGAGTTGAAACACTAGTGCTCATTGTAGCTTTTATTCAACATTTTCTGTTGTATTTTATTAAAAAATATTATTGGTCCTAAACTATAGTCTTACTCTACAATGGTATAAACCATCTTTCCTCCGTGTGCTACGAGCCTACGACACTCAAGAGTTGTGCTATAGCGAAGAACTACATGTGTATTAAAACATACGGTGCTTAAAATTAAATTACATGTATTAACATGACGTAATATTTCAATTAATAAAATATATAAATTTATTTAAACTAATAATTTACAAAGGTTGTTATCATTGTTGAGTAATATAATTTAAAGTGAGGCCTTGTTTAGTTCACCCCAAAAACCAAAAACTTTTTAAGATTCCCCGTCACATCGAATCTTGCGACACATGCATGGAGCATTAAATATAGATAAAAATAAAAACTAATTACACAGTTTGTCTGTAAATCGCGAGACGAATCTTTTAAGCCTAGTTACTTCATGATTGAACAATGTTTGTCAAATAAAAACGAAAGTGCTACAGTGTCATTTTTTCAAAACTTTTTGGAACTAAACAAGGCCTGATTATCAATGATAAGGGAAAATATTTCACGCTCGATGAACTATTAAAATAATTATTTATCCAATATTTGGATGTCTACTTTGTTTATATAGTGATGCATAGCATTATGCTTACTTTTAATCTATCGACGGAAGTGTATAATTTTTTTTCCTGGAGCGTCTCCTAAGGATTAACGTGAAGGTTCTTTTGGCCTCCAATTCATTACTACTCTCAAATTATTAGATATTTGATTTTCTTTTAACACCAAGTTTGACTGCTTATCTTATTCAAAAAATATGCAGAATATCACTTCTTTTGTCATCGCTTGGTTTATTAATAAAAGTTCTTTAAGAATAACTTAAAGTTGACTACGTTTATGCTACTTTTTTAATAAGATAAGTGATCAAACTTGGGATAAAAAAGTAAACGTCTTATAATTTAGGATGAATGGAGTATATAAGATGGTTACTGCTGAAACAGCTTCTAGGATAGTTTTATAGACACAAATTTTTTATCCATCCCATCGAATCTTTGGACACATGCATGGAACATTAAATGTAGATAAAAAATAAACTAATTACACAGTTTGGTTGAAAATCGTGGGACGAATCTTTTAAGCCTAGTTAGTCTATGATTAGCCTTAAGTGCTACAGTAACTCACATGTGCTAATGACAGATTAATTATGCTTAATAGATTTGTCTTGCAGTTTCCTGACGAGCTATGTA
>Ga0182004_10002756_pt1 | contig 13784 bp, 7 predicted proteins | sample Sormic07211540_1_FD_120479 | JGI IMG/M metagenome (GOLD analysis project Ga0182004, IMG submission 120479) | Endophyte microbial communities from Sorghum bicolor roots, Mead, Nebraska, USA - 072115-40_1 MetaG | ecosystem: Host-associated > Plants > Roots > Unclassified | place: USA: Nebraska...
CCATCGAGTACCTATTTACCATGACCTTACCTATGACTTTGCCTCTGCAAAACACACGTTAGTCAAGGTAATCAACAATGTCATTAATCACCGAAATCACTAAGGGCCTAGATGCTCTTTCAAGGCCCTCAATAGGGCATGACACCTTACTATTCTGCCCTCCTATTAGGCTCCGAATGCCTGATAGATTCCAAGGCATATTCTTGGCATTGGTAGGGGTTGGATCCTGGCCCCAGCTAAAGTCGGGGTGAACGTGGTGGTGCTTGCTTTGACAAACACCCCTAAGGTCAGGAGGCACTTTCCAAGCCCCGAGGCATGGTGTAAACGTTTTCTTTGGGTGAAAACCTTACATATTTTTGGGCCAACGACAACAATGTTGTTAGCATCGATGACCTTCTTGAAGGCATTGATGTGAGAATCTTGTGTCGTGTTTAGTGCCTCGTTTGGTTGTGATAGTGGTCGGCAAGGAGAACCTTGGTGATATACTTTGTCTTTTCTAGCCATTTTTGGACTTGGGTGGCAACTTGGTGCTTTGATGAGTCTTTGTCTCATAGCTTGACACATTGCTGAGGTCCATCGATTTGATGCCGAAACTACTTTGTAATGGTAAGCTTGGCAACGATAGTAGTCGTGACGAACTCCATCGCATGCTAGTAGTTGGAGATGTTGCTGCATGGTGTAGTTTTGTAAGTAGTGGTTGTATGGCTTTTGGGCTCAGTTTTTCCCATAAATTGGATCAATTCACTTCTTATATTAATATACTCCCTCCATTTGTAATATAGTGTATTGTAGCATTTAAAATTTGTTCTTAAATATAATGCATTTTGGAGGACAAACCCAGTGTTGTATTAAATACTTTCCATTCATCAACCAATCTCCATCAATCATATTGATGATAGCGTCTGATTAGGAAATAAAACAGGGGTACATGCGTCTTTTATGTCCTCTCTTAATTTGTCTTAAAATTCTAAGAATGCACTGTATTACAAGACATGAGGAGTATACTAGAACAAAATGCACTTGTATCTTTCAAAAAAATGTTGTTACAAGTAGCATACTAGCATAAGCATGATATACTTCAGAAGTATCGATAGAATATAGAGATGAATAATCACATTCCATCTAAGTGTCATTCTCCTTTCCAGTAATGTATACATGCAAACAGTGCATGTATACTTATAGTTCTATAGAATTTGCCAAGTGGAACATGTATGACAAGAATAGGATCAGCGTTGCAAAATACTTATAGTTCTATAGAATTTGCTAAGTGGAACCTGTATGACAAGAATAGCCACTGCAAATCCAAGTCCGAATCCCAATCCAACAAACATAAATAGAGTTATATCGACATGATCCTGGGGCATTTTTTGTTTCAACTTATTTGGTTGAGGTGAACTGGCACATTGTCTGCTCATGGGTGCTCCACAAAGGCCTATGTTACCTTCAAATGAACTGTTCTCAAATGTTCCAAATTGGCGTGATTGTGGAATCCTCCCTTCCAAATTGTTGTTAGACAAATCCAGGGTTTCAAGGAATGTGAGATTTGCTAGTTCTTGTGGTATCTCCCCAGAAAGGTGGTTCCATGACAGGTCTAGTGATTCCAGCTGGCTCATCTTGCCTAATTGGGGAGGAATATTCCCTGTGAATGAATTGTGAGACATATTCAATATATGTAGTGAAACAAGGTTTCCGACCAAATCTGGAACGGTACCATTGAGTTTATTATTTGAAAAGTCGACTGAAGTTAAGGTTGTCAATATCCTTTCAAATGACATGTATTGCCCCTTAACTGTTATTGTAACAGTATCTTGGTAATATTGGTTGGATGCAGAATAATCCAGGATCTGTCCAGTGTTATTCATCTTCTCCATCATAGATTTAAACATCTTGAACCATTGTGGTTTCACATTGCCAGAGAAACTGTTTGAGGCAATATCAATTATTTGTATCATCGAGAAGTAACCCTGGAACTTTCCACTTCTGAAAGTGTCGTCTAGTGTGCCATAGAATTGATTGGATCTTAAGACAAGGACCCGAAGATTGGAAAGGCTGCCAAGCCAATATGGGAAAACATCTACAATTTTATTGTTTCCAACGTCAAGAACCTCCAAATCAGTGCATTTAGAAAGAGCCCTCGGCAACTGTCCTTGAATGTTATTTCCATTTATATTTATTGTCTGCAGATCACATTTGCTATTAATATTATAAGGCAACTCTCCTTCGAAGTGATTCCCCCTCAAATTCAATATATTTAAGTTGCCATCTTCTATCAGGCAAGATGGAACCTGCCCTCTGAAGTTGTTATTTGCCAGGTCTAAGACTTTAAGATGAGTTAAATTGCAAACTGAGGGTGGTATATAGCCTATTATGTTATTGTTGGACATCTTGAGAAACACAGTTTGGCTAAGATACAAAGTGAAGTTTAACATAAGAGATGTGAATCTGTTATTTGAATAATCCAAGACTTGATCTGAATAATCCATTGTCAACATGTTTGGAATCGGGATCTGGCCCTGGATTCTGTTGGAACTCAAATCAAGAGATTCCAAATGACTGTTAGGGAGAACATATGAAGTGAGTTGCAAATCTGTGAATGCGTTGTTTGAAAGATTCAAAGTATTAAGGCTACGGTCCCATGTCTGCCATATCCAATTTGGAATAGTCCCAAGTATCTCGTTGCATGAAAGGTCCAGTGCTCTGATATAATCAAGGTGTACCAAGAAACTTGGAATTTCGGTCAAGCCACATGACTTCAGATCTAATACAAAGAGTTTGGGTAATAAACGGAATGTGGAGTTACTTCCTTTTCCCTCCTTTATACACAGCTTGTTGTCGGATAGACTCAAGCCAGCGAGCTTTCTTAGTTTCCAAAAGGAGTCAAGGTCTACCAAACCTGTCAGGTTATTTGAGCTAAGATCCAAAGCAACCAAATTTATGAGGTGGAAGAGTGATGCAGGAATATTTCCGCTGAATTTATTATCATTTAAACTAACAACTTCCATGCGTGAACGTAGTGTATGAAACTCTTGTATTGGTCCAGAAAGTTGATTCGATGAAAGATCCAATTGTAATAATGATGGTAAAGTGAATAGAAATGCCGGCACATCCCCTGCAACAAACTCAAGGGCGGGCTATGGTAAGTTCGTGTTTAGAGAACTGTGAAAAAGTACAAAGTGCATATTCTGTGAAAAAGGTAGTAATAATTAAGAAAATGAGACAGCTTTTAGGGAACAATCAAGAACATAAAGAAAATAACAATAACAATTTGCACGTAACTTTGTATATATACATATTCTGTGAAAAAGGTAGTAATAATTAAGAAAATGAGACAGCTTTTAGGGAACAGTCAAGAACATAAAGAAAATAACAATAACAATTTGCACGTAACTTTGTATATATACTATGTTTGCGTTTGTGAAATTCATCCTAAGCCCGTGAAGGTCCATAGACCGTACACTGTCGTATAATAGAGTGCATTCTACAAATTTTAGGATAAATTAAGAGAGAACACAAAAGACGTATATGTCCTTACTTTATTTCCTAATACGACTATCATCAACACAATTTGTGGTGATTGATTGATAAATGGGAAGTATTTAATGTAAAATGGCTTTGTGTCTTCTAGAATGTCTTCTAGACTATCATCAACACAATTTGTTCGTTTGGCCTTATCAGCCGAATCTATCAGCTATTCAGCAGTATTAAAATTTTTTTCCTCATAATAAATCAACCAGCAGTACTTTCTGCCACGGCTTATCAGCCAAACGAGTAAGTATAATAATAGAGAGTGCAATAAACGCATGTACCCCCACTTACTTTCCTAATGTATTGAAATCTAATTCGATTTTCGCATGGTTAAATGGTGAACTCTTAGTCTCCTTATACAAAATATGGCAAGTATGAAGTTACTTTCCTTGTACAAAATAGTTCTTTTTATTTAAGTGAATATTATCTTCTTATTCCCCGAATGTACTATATTTAAGAACAAATTTCAAATACCAAAATGCAATATATTTCAGGATGGAAGGATAAGCCCCAAAAGTCTCCAAATATATTGTTGGCCCCTGAAGTTAGTTCGAGTCACATCTAGGTTCAAACATGTGTTTACCCGACCCAGTAGCACACGTGGCATGCTGACTCTGTGCGTACAAGAATCTGACAGTAGAACCCACATGTCAGTGACAAAGCTTAGTCTTAAAAAATCATATATTTTTCATATGACATCGGATAAATATGATCTTTATATAAAAATTATAGCCCTCCATAAGATCTATAACTTATTATGTTACACTCTTTAATTTGAGATTGTTAAGATACTCAAAAATAAATTATAAAAGTTTCAGCAGCATATTATTCGTGTACCGAACTTCACCTTAGAACGTATGCTATCAGTTAAAAATACTTTACATATGAAAATTGTAGCCCTTGACGAGATATATAATTTTCTAGTTTTGAGTTTTTTTATATATATATATGAGATTTTTAAGATGCTCAAAAATTTATAAAATAGTAATAGCGTACATTAGAAAATTATATTATGCTTCAAATGATGTCGGATGGGAAAATGACCAAAATAATACCTGTAAATCTCAAAAAATTACACAACTTTGTAGTTAACAATTTTTCAATTGAAATCATCTCTTCAAAGAATTATGTTTTAATTTCTCACGTTCGAAATTTTGCAAACGACATCGGATGGAAAAATGACCAAAACCAAAGTAGTAGGTCTCAAAAAGTTATAAATCTTTATAGTTGATAACTTTTGCATTTGAATTTAGTATGGTTCTAAATACTCATTTTAAAATTGAATAAATGTAAATCAATAGGACTAATATCCAAATTATACATAAGTGTCTTATGGCATATGTTGTAGTGGTTAAAGGAGGAACGCATGAGGACGAAGGTTGCTGGTTCAATCCCCCACGGTCACACACCGCGCTTTTCTCGTGCAACTGAGACTTGTGAAGGTAGCACACTTTAGTCACTGGGGTCTTCTTAGATTAATTTTTCAGGTCTACATTCTAGATTATTTTTTATTTTTACTATTTTTAGTCTAAATTTGTATATTTTAAAAAACTATTTGCAGGGGCGGCTCATTTTTCAGCTGCTCCACCCTCTACAAATTGATTTCTAGGAGCTTCTTATAAATCGTTGATTTTTAGATGGGTAGGGACAGCTAGCCCAACCGCCCCTAGAAAGGGTTAATAACCGTCCCTACAAAAGGCTGTGCGGTAGTGGAATACCAACCCAAAACCGTGTGAACCAAATATGTCACATTTGTTTTGCTTCCATTGTACATTTTAACTCTCTCTCTCTCTCACACGCACACATAATATATAGATAAGAATGGTGCTCCCTCGATCTCAACATAGAAGTCGTTCTCACTTCCCAAGAAGTCATTTTTTTAACTTTGACCAATTATATATAAAAGAATATTAATATCTATAATACATAATTAGTATTATTAGATACATTGTTGAATATACTTTTATAAGAAATTTATTTAGAGGTTTAAATGTTACACGTATTTTCTATAAATCTAGATAAAATTCAGAAAGTTTGATCTGTACGCATCCAATAACAACCTCTATTTTGGGACGGAGGAAGCAGCATCAAACCGTTGCACACAACCAAATTAGATGCGTGCAAAGGTGTTCACTGAATTGGAACAGTATATCACAACTTAAGGATGAGATGTGTGTTGGTCTAAAAAAGCATTTTCTCACTGTGAGGGTGGCTTGTATTGTAGAAACAAATCTGTTGGGAGCATTTGTTTGGGTGGGTTATAGGAATTAATAGTCGGGAAAATGACAATGGGGATTATAAGTTGGCCTCACTCACCTAAACTTTCATAGTGGTACTAAACTTACTAACTACATCCACACCCGATTCCCTTGCAAGACAATCTCTTAGAGCCATAGGTTCTGGTCTTCAGACTTTTCAGGGTGTTTGTATCTATGAGGCTCATGATCATGAGTGCCCATTGCTTGTGGCACTCCAAAATATAACAATTAACTCTGTAATGGTTCTATTAACTTCTTGCTGTTAATTAATATATCCAGGCCTCTCCTTGTAAAAAAAAAGAGTCTTACTTTAGAATATTGGGCTAGGGTATTGCAAATTAGGATGAAGATTATGGATTTATTTATATTGTTTTTTATCTTAATGGCAGGCATGAATAATAATTATAACATAGGTATAGATTTATGGGGCTACTTTATGTCATTTTAGTGAAAGAGGTTGGTAATCTCAATATGGATTTTAGTGGTTACTTTAAGCTATTTTCACAATGACATGTAATTTTTAAGGAAAGAATACAATAGATCTTGTGTATCATTGTCATTGATAATTCGAATCTCTAGAATTATGATTGGATGATTTTTTATTTTTGTGAGAATTATTTAGATTACCTTTTTTCTAACACATCTCATAAGAATTAACACCTCTAATGAGTAAGAGTAAAGATAGAGATAACGAAGAAAGAAATATTTAAGAGCAAAAGATAGCAACAGTTATTTGTGACAAAATTTGCCAAGAGTTCATGCATGTTAATGGTTCTTGTACGGGGCTTTGTTGTGGTACTCTCAAATGACCGTGAGCCGTTCATTTGATTAGATCGAAGGGTTAGAATCATGTATTACTTTGTAGGAGGTAATAGTTGAAATAAGTAAAGTTTTAGATATAAAGATCTTTTTAGATTTAATTGATTCATGCATGATCTATTAGACATGATGAATCTTTTTATTTTAGCAACTCTGGATATAACATAATTTAATTACAATAGACTAATTACTTTTTTGATTCACTTGTTACTTAGGAATGCGACATACGTGCTGCACATATACGAAACACTAGGTAGGTATATGAAACTTTAACATAGCCAAAAACGTCCGGTTTTTAATTTTAACATAATTACCATCAAGCTTTATACATGATAAAGCCGCTAAATACCTGTTGTTATTGGTGTATAATTTTAACCTTATAATGTGATAGGTTTATACACATCTTGACATTAGAGTGATAGTTGTCATTTTAGTTTAGCCATGGGAAGAAGGGAGCGTATGCTATGGAAACCAGCTTCGTATGCAAACTATGCAAACTCTCATCAAGAGCGTAGGATGATCATCCGATGGTTAGAGGCAATGGTGGGATATTTTCCACTTAAACCCCCACTCATCCTACCCTAATTAATATTTTGCAAATCACCCCCCTGAAACCCAACAAAACCCACGCCGCCGTCACCGAGACGCCGTCGCCCCGTCACCTACGCGAGGGAATCCGGCTCACGTTCGCCCGGTTCGCATACGACGCCCCGTCTTCTACGCGAATCGGGCGAACGGGAGCCGGATTCCCTCGCGTAGGTGACGAGGCGACGGCGTCTCGCGTAGGTGACAGCGGCGTGGGTTTTGCTGGGTTTTAAAGGGCTGATTTGCAAATGAATTAATTAGGGTAGGATGAGTGGGGGGTTTAAGTGCAAAATATCCCACCATTGCTTCTAATCGGATGATCATCCTACGCTCCTTATGAGAGTTTGCATAGTTTGTATACGAAACTGGTTTCCATAGCATACGCTCCCTGGGAAGAAAAGGACATGACGACAATTTACATAAAAGAAAGGGTGCAGCCATGCCCAAGAACAAGGAAGGAGTTGCATGCCCACCCATATCTCGCATGAGTAGAGGGATTTGAGAATAGTTTTCCTTTTTTTTAACTAATTAATTAATTCTAGAAAACCAAAAAACTAATGGCTCAGATTTATTTGAAATAGTATCTTCTAGGAAGTAAGAAGTGTACTGTAGCATTGCCCTCTTGTACGTATCATATCATTTGATGCATAATTCGCAAATCATAAGGTATAATGTGATAATGGGATTTAGAATCTTACCGACAAGGTTATTCTGCGAAAGGTCCACAAAAATCAGTTTAGTCATGTTGGCAATTGTATTTGGTATTCTCCCAGAGAAGCTGCAATCTCCCAATATTAATACTTCCAACTTGTTGAGATGTCCAATAGCCGGTGTTATAGGACCAGATAAACCATGATAATTGTAGGATATTTGCAGGAATCTTAAGTTTTCTAGATTGCCAATTGAAGTGAGTAGTTGACCCGAAAAAGCACAATCAGAGATTGCCAAATATTCCAATGTCGTGAGGTTGCTAATTGACTGTGGAATTGGCCCTATGAAATCACAATACCTGATATCCAAGCTTCTCAAATTGGTGAGGTTTCCAATCCAGGAGGGCATTGTCTTGGTGGAGTAGCAATCAGACAGTTTCAATGTTGTCAAGCTCTGGAGATCACCAATCCATGAGAAACTTGACCCTAACTCCCATGAAAGATTTATCAAAGAGAGTCGCAAGGTACTAATATGGCCCAGCTTGTTTACAAAAAGATAGGGATGCTCCGTAACAATTGATTTTCCATCTATTCCCAGATCTGTCAAAGATGTGAGATTGCCAAAGTAGCTCAGAGTGACACCAGAGAAAAGGGTATCCTGTAGATTCAAAGTTTCCAGGGTGCTCCCATAGAGAAATTTTGGAACATGCCCCGAGAGTTGATGGTTATGTGACACATCCAGTACTCCCAGATTCTTCAGCTGGAAGATTTTGGGAGGAAACCTGCCTCTCAAATCATTAAAGCTGAGTTGAAGAACTCTTAAATTGAGAAAATCTGCAAAGAATTCTGGAACCACGCCGGAAATTCCGTTCCGTTTGAGATTGATCACTTCAATAGAGCGGAGACGTGACATGGAGTAATGGATAGGACCAACAAGGCTGCAATATGCCATGCTAAGAACCTGAAGATGAGGAACATATTTTCCAAGAGTTCTGCCCCAGTCTTCTCTGCCACTGGCTATGTCCACTCCGTCAAGGTAGAGCTCTCTCAAATTTGTGAGGTTCGACACCAGTGTCTCGAAACTTGGTTCTTGTAGGACTAAAAGGTTATAGCTGTCAAGAACATTATAGAGTGTGTCTAATTCATCACCATCAGTGTAATAATGGACCGAAGAAATATCCAAGGATACAAGATTCAGGAGTCTGCCTATTACAATGGGAATCTGTCCATAGAAACCTGCGTAAGAAAGGTTGAGGTGTGTGAGTACCAAAAGCCTCTCAAAGCCAGCTGCCGGAATACGGGATCCACCGAAGTCATTCTTGCTCAGGTCGAGTCGCTGGAGTGAGGTGAGGTTGAAGAGCGCTCCATCAAGACTGTAGCTGTACAAGCCACGGCCACTGAGGTCAAGAACAGTGACATGGCCAGAGATGCTGTCGCAGCCAACACCCTCCCAGAGGCAGCAGTCAGTGCCTGCTTCCCATGAAGGAAGGGTGGTGGTGGAGTAGTCGAAGAGGAAGGATCGCTTGAGCTGGAGGAGTGCTGCAGCATGGTCTGGGTAGCACGAAGGAGCTGTGAGGTTACCACCATAGGAAGTGGATGAAGCTAGTGAAGGGAGGTGTATCAGTGCTATGAAGAGGGGAAGGAGATAACTAGCACGAGCCATCATTCTCTCCTTGCACTTCAGAGCAAAAACAAAACAAGACAGTTCTATATATTATTGGAGATTAGAGATGGACACATCCCATTCCCGATGCGCCAGTGCGTCAACCACTGTCCACAGTAGTCCACCGTAATGACTTTGAAGATTTCAAAAGTCAAGCCACCGAAAGATACCAATAATTCCAACTGCAGTCACTGAGTCCTGTTGGAACTGCTTTTGTGTTACTTTTAAGTAGCTTTGTTAGGCGGGCGATCCACCAGATTTAAACTATTACATACAGGCATGGAGATCTTAATTACCTTTATATTATCAGGACATAAGATTGACAAAAAAAATTACCGGAAGTGTCTTGTCAGCGATAAACATAAGCTTACCACTTAAAAGATCAAAATTTCAAAAAACATGTATACGTGCCATGTGCCAAGTCGATAACTTTAACCCAAATAGATAGATTTCACCATGAGAAACCTAAACAATTTAGCTACATTCACTTCGTTGAACTATTATCCTTTCAAAGATTATGCTAGTGAACCATACATATCTTGCAACGGATAGCTTGGAAATGTCATAGCCACGCTACCGCGTGACTTCATTCCACTTGTAGGAAACTTGAGTGCCGATCCATCAAAAGGAGGAGAGGTGAGTTGGATTACTAAAAAATTAGAATCTGTCTAGTCCACACCTGTGTGTTTTATCAACTTCTAGCACACGGTGTTTTCAAGAAAAAAACACATGAATCCAATCAAGCAAAAAGAACCATGTATTTTTTTTTTCTAGTTAGCACACATTTTTGGCTGCCTGGGTAAAACCCGAATTCAAACAGAGAAGAAAATCCATATGTTTTTTCCTTAACTAGCACACTGTGATAGTTGTACTCTATTGCACTTGTAATCTGTTGCTGTCATAAACTGTGTAAGTCAGCCCAATAACTATATACACGAGAAAAAGGCCATTTTAACATGTACCGTGTGACTTCATTCCGCTTGTAGGTAACTTGAGTGCCGATCCATCAAAAGGAGGAGAGGTGAGTTGGATTGCTAAAAAAATTAACCTTGGACTCTACTTGAATTATCATTACAACTAATAATGTGCATTTGAGTTTCTCTAGTGTTATCTATCTACCCAAACTCAGTTTATCAAATTAGAGCCAACTATATTGACTAGCCTAGTAAAACACACATTTGTTTTGGAATATAAATGCGGTAAGAAAAAGAGCTCAAGCTAAGGGTACAAACTCTTGAGACAAGACGATGCAATCCATTGCATCTAGACTGAACCACTGTTTCCGATTTCCCGATCTTTGACCCCAGGCGACTAGCTGTGAGGACGGAGGGCCACAAGCCATGGACCATGGTTGTGTCATGTTTGGTAGTGTGGTGCAAGGCATGCGCCATGGCTACATACATGACGCAAGTATGAGACACAGCTGTGCAGAGCGTTTGGGCCGGGCTTGCTCCTAGGGATAAAGACAATTGAAAACTATCGATTACGATTTATTTGCTCCTAGGGATAAAGACAATTGAAAACTATCGATTACGATTTATCTTTTTCTAAAATGGTTCCTGGACGATCAGAAGCTCACTATTTTCAACTAAACTATTTAATAATGACATAATACACTGCTTAAATTTTTTAATAAATACCGTAATGATCAGAAACAATCATATTACATAATGTTTAATTTTCGCTTTCATCTCTCCTTGTTGTGTTCGTCTCAGACATAGCGGCATGACATCTCCATGCGCATAGGTATATTCTTCACTATCACTTCTTCTGTTCCAAATTGTTACTTTATATAAACACAACAATGAAATTATAAACAAGGCAATAGAAAAAAGAATAATGCACATGAATAACCAGGACTTCCTCCTCGACTCTGACCACACTGATGGATTCAAAGTCCTCGACTCTGACACCACCGATGGATTCAGCAAGATCGTTGCAAACAGGAGCGCCATGAAGAACGACGACAACATCATGTCCTCCTTGCCAGCAGCTATGTTTGACGATCTTGCAAATAGGAGCGCCAGGAAGAACGACGACAGCATCATGTCCTCCTTGCCAGCAGCCATGTTTGATGCTGAAGTTAGTGTCCTCATGAACACCAACGCGGCTTCCTTCACCAGGTTTGCCATGTGCCATCATAATACATGTCAGGTACGGAAATTGGGCTGCAGGGAGAACTGGAGATAGAGAAGACGGGCGGACCCAGTACATGTAGTACACAAGGATTTTGGATTTTGAATTGTGTAACAAGGAGTAGGGGGCACGTGCCCCCACTTAAATTTTGGATTTTGAATTTTATCGACAAGATCATTCTATGAAAGGTCCATGAAATTCAGTTTAGTTATGTTAGCAATTGTAGAGATGTTGTAATCTTAAGTATTAAAACTGCCAACTTGCTGAGATGTCCAATTGCCGGTGTTATAGGGCCAAACCTTGATAATTATAGGATATTTGCAGGAATTAAGTTTTCTAGATTGCCAACTGAAGAGACTAATTGACCTAAAAAGGCACAATCAAAGATTGTCAAATATTCCAATTTCGTAAGGTTGCAATTGACCGTGGAATTAGCCCTATAAAATCACAATACCTGACATCCAGGCTTCTCAAATTGGTGAGGTTTCCAATCCAGGAGGACGTTGTCTTGGTGGAATAGCAATTAGAGAGTTTCAATGTTGTCAAGCTCTGGATCACCAATCTATGAGAAATTTGACCCTACTTCCTATGAAAAAATTATCAAAGAGAGTCGCAAGGTACTAATATGCATGGTCAGCTTGGTTACAAATATATAGGGAGGATCCATAAAAATTGTTCATTCATCTACTCCCAGATCTGTTAAAGATGTGAGATTGCCAAAGTAGCTGGCATCAGAGAAAGTAGTATCTTGTATATTCAAAATTTCTAGAGAACTCCCATAGAGAAATTGTAGAACAAGCCTCGAGAGTTGATCGTTATTTGACACATCCAATACCCCAAATTATTCAGGCGTATGCCTGGCATGTGTCCCCACTTAAATTTTAGATATTCAAAGAAAATATACCTTCTTCCATATAGTTAAGTCCATCAATAATAGACCCCAAAAGCTGCCACAGCCCCAACTCCACGCACTAGATCCTGGAGGAACCGGCTTTGTTAAGGATGAAACTAGCACAAATTTGAGTCCGCACTCAAATTTGTGCTAGTTTCATCCTTAACAAAGCCGCTTCCTCCGGGCTCTAGTGCGTGGAGTTGGGGCTGTGGGAGCTTTTGGGTCCATGTCAAAGTCAGTGTCTGGTCTGGTCCAATTCACAGTCAGCGATCAACTATATGTTTAGATTTAAAAAGTTTTTAGATTTTGATATTGTAGTACCTTCGTTTTTATTTGATAGATATTATCAAATCATGGAATAAATAGGCTTAAAAGATTCGTCTTGTGATTTATTGGCAAACTGTGCAATTAGTTTTTGTTTTTATATATATTTAATGCTCTATGCATGTGCCGCAAGATTTGATGTGACGGTGAAAGCCTAAGTTTGGTTTTGGTAATTAATGACACCAAGTTGCTAATGTCTTGTGTTTAAGTGATTTGAGTTAGGCATAGCAACACATGTGATGAAGAAGAAATATGACATGGAGTGGGGGACACATGATCACAAAGAGATGATGAAGCATGAAGTAGAGATCATAGTAATAGACAAGGAGTAAAGTGATCAAGGCAAAGGTATAAACATAGAGTTTTTCTTTTGCTGGTCTAAATTGAGTAGATGAAAGGTCCTAATATGGCTAGAGGGGGGTGAATAGTCTATTTAAAAAATTCTACAAACTCACTAGAGCAAGAGGTTAGTAAATAATAAAGCGAAGTTTTTTGCTCTAGCGCTAGTGGAGTGTTTGCAAGCCACTTATCTAACAATTCTAGTTGATATGATTACTAGACACACAAGAGCTATGTCACTACAAGCTACACTAGAGAACTATGCTACACAAGACAAAGTAAGCAACTAAACTAATTACACTACTTTGTGGTAAGTAAATGGATAGGATGAGATATTCATACTGCCGTGTAGGGAATGAACCAATCACCAATATATAAACAATCAAGCACTAGGAGAATATCAATCAAACATAATTGAGACACCGATTTTTCTTCCGAGGTTCACGTGCTTACCGGCACGCTACATCCTAGTTGTGTCGACCAACACTTGGTGGTTCGGCGGCTAAGAGGTGTAGCACGAACCTCGTCCTCACTAGGACACCACAAGAACCTACCCACAAGTGAGGTAGCTCAATGACACGAGCAATCCACTA
>Ga0182004_10002757_pt1 | contig 13784 bp, 11 predicted proteins | sample Sormic07211540_1_FD_120479 | JGI IMG/M metagenome (GOLD analysis project Ga0182004, IMG submission 120479) | Endophyte microbial communities from Sorghum bicolor roots, Mead, Nebraska, USA - 072115-40_1 MetaG | ecosystem: Host-associated > Plants > Roots > Unclassified | place: USA: Nebraska...
AAACTGGTATACTAGCCGTGCTCACGGTTAAAAGCGGCCTTGGGGGTTCTTACATCAACGATGATGAGCTTGTTAAGTTGTTATGTTCATTTGATTATCATTTATGCTAAGAGTTAATTATGCTTACACTTGATCATGTGATTATCGGATCATTTATGCTACCTTGATATTTGCTATTTAATTATGAACATGCTATCCACTATTAAAAGCCAAATGCAGTCAAACCAGTGTCAGCTCTTTGAGCCTCATGAACCCCTAGTTATACTTGTTGAGTACGATATGTGCTCACTCTTGCAATTTCCCAACACCCCAGGTTATGCTAAGGATGATGATTGGATTGAGGACTACCGTTATAAGTATTAGGCTTGGAGTCAACCAGTCAACAGTGTCCCTGTGTGGTGCTTCCGTCGAGAGCGTTGTTTATTTCTATTATTATTGTTGTATAATACTATTTGATTTATTATGTTCCGCGTGTAATAAACACTGCAATGGTACATTTGAGATTTGTCTACTTATGTGTGCGACTGTTTTTGGGCACATATGAGTCTTTTATGCATCCTATTTTGTTCTTAAAATATGGGTGTGACAAATTGGTATCAAAGCTTTGTTGACTGTCGGACGCAAGCCTAGTTAGAAATTGGCCGTCTGAAGGTTTTGAAATTGCTATAAAATCCTTGTTCTGTAAACCTTGATATTTTCTCCTATACTATATCCTTTTCATTGCTATTCATCTTCACCTTGATGCTTATTTTAAAGACTTGTTCTCATCCCCACTCCTTGCTTGATATGCTTTTAGAACCTTGTCTTACCACTTTCTGGCGTCATTGAAATAGGAGTTTTAGGATCTTTACCCTTAATAGGAAGAGAACGATAGTACCACAAGTTGAGTCAATGCTTGAAGTGTTAAACTTTGAATGCTTGGTTTGGGTTGTTATTATGCTTATGCTTGATTTGGATCTTTGTAATGAGTGTAATGATCTTATACATTTTCTCCATAATTTCATTTAGTTTATAGGCCTAAGGCATAAGGATTAATGAATTAAATAGTTGGGTTTGGTTAAAATTCTGTTTCTGTCCTTTGCTGTTTTCTGGAGTAGTCTGCAATAAATCTGGTACAAATCAAAATCTGTTTGTGCAAAGTTCATCAAATTTTTCTAGGAACAAGTAGACCTTCATAACTTTCCAATGCCACAAGAATGACATTATTAGCTGTTATGAGCTGTGAGTTATGGTTGTTCAAAGTTAAGGGTTCTGCGCAGTCTGAAATTCTGGAACAGTTTCAGTTGTGCCCAGTTATTGGTTAATTTAACAATGGAATCTGTTAATATGGTCCAAATAAAAGTTGTATATAATTTATTTATCTTTCCAACGGTGTATAGAATGTAATCTTTTGGTTTCTAGAACTCGAGATATGACTGACTTTCTGATCTGCTGATGTTGGATGCTACCAGAAAAATTTTAGATTCCATTAGCTCTTGTAATTGTTATGTTGGACGTTACTAAGACATGTTTCTGTATCATGATGGAATGCAGATGGCAGCAAGAGGAAGAGGCAGAGGCAGAGGCCGTGGCATGGGTGTCAATGATCCAATTACCGAGGAAGAGCTTATGCAAACTCAGAATGAGATGATGCATGTTTTCATGCAGCACCTACAGCAGCAACCTCCACCACCACCGCCACCTGTTCATGTGAGAGATAAGCGTGGCGAATTTATAAAGGGAAGACCTTCGGTGTTTACACACTCAGCTGATCCTATGGACGCAGATGATTGGTTACGTGCTGTAGAGAGGCAAATATATTGGTCTCTTTTACTCTTTGTCAAACAGACAAGTGACATTGCATGGAATATATTGGTCTCTTCTTTATGAACACTCGAATAATTCATTTGTGTGTCCAAGAATCTCAAGCATAAAATGAGCACTAAAAAAAATCAAATGACTCAAGAACTCCAACCATAGTACGTATTTTTGGCCATTCACTTCTTTGTGAGTATCTTCTCCAAGAGCTATGAGTCTATCATAAATTGTGCAATAAATAGCAACCATATTGGCCACAATTTTACAATGAGAGCCCCACCGAGTCTCGCATGTCTAGGCAGCCCCGTCTATTGATTTAACCCATTCCATATTCTAGTATTACCATATTTAAGTGTTTTTTCTCTCTTTGGCGTTGCACCTAAGAACAGTAGGAGAGCACTAGGAGTTCTACTGGGGCCAGCAGCGGTAGGGGGGCTGGAGCCCCCCTAGCCCCACCGCTGGCTTCGTCCCTGCTTATAGCGTCTGAGCGTGCAAGGAATCGAGTAGTGCATCGTGCATGAACTAGCGAGAAGAGAGACATGGAGAAAAACGATATTTTCCCAACTAATAGGTGTACCCCAAGTTTGAAAGGGGTGATGATTTTCTCAATCCGTTGAAGCATATTCCATGTATAATTCAGAGTTTTGTTTTCTTAATTTCCTTTAATAATCTAAATATAAGGAATTGAATTCCCCTTTAATCTAATATAAGGAATTGATGGGCTATTTGGTTGCTAGCCACAGTTTGCCACACTTTACCTTAGGCAAGTTTGATTAAGTTGGCATGTGTTTGGTTGATAACTAAGTTTAGGCGTGATTTTTTTTAGGCTCCACATGTCATAGAGTTAAAAAGTGTGGCAAGATTCCTTTAGGCATGATAAAATGTGACAACCAATTTGCTAACCACACTTTTTATGGCTTGCCACAATTGCCTTAAGTTAGTTGTCATAGACTATGACTAGCAACCAAACGTTCCTTGAGTTTTCTCCATCTTATGAAGGCCCTAGCTACATGGTCTTGTTTTGTAGACAGAGCTCGAGCCGGAGCCGTAGCCCTTCATGTGAAGTTAGGCCTTGTTTAGTTGGCAAAAAATTTTAAGTTTCACTACTGTAGCACTTTCGGCTTTATTTAATAATTATTATTTAATTATAGACTAACTAGATTCAAAAGATTCGTCTCGCAAATTGCAGGTGAACTGTGTAATTAGTTATCTTTTTTTATCTATATTTAATGCTTCATGTATGTGCCGCAAGATTTGATGTGACGGAGAATCTTGGAAAATTTTGGGAACTAAACAAGAAGGCCTTAGTTCTAAAAAAATTTGGGAAAACGACACTATATCACTTTTGTTTTTATCTAATAAACATCCAATCACGTAGTAACTAAGCTTAAAAGATTTGTCTCACGATTTACAGCTAAACTGTACAATTAGTTTTTGTTTTTCTCTATTTTTAATGCTTTACGCATGTGCCGCAAGATTCGATGTGACGAGAAATCTTAAAAATTTTTTGGTTTTTGGGATAAACTAAACAAGGTCTAGTTTGGAATTCTTTTTGGTTTTGGGTACCGTAACACTTTCGTTTGTATTTTGCAACTATTGTCCAACCATAGACTAACTAGGTTTAAAAGATTTGTCTCGTAAATTACAGACAAACTGTACAATTAGTTATTTTTTATCTATATTTAATGCTTCATTTATGTATGTACCATAAAATTCGATGTGATAGAAAATCTTTAAAATTTTTGGAACTAAGGCCGTGTTTAGTTTCTGAAGGGAAAAAAATTCACGACACTATAGCACTTTCGTTTGTTTGTGATAATTATTGTCCAACCATGGACTAACTAGGCTCAAAAGATTCGTCTCATCAATTTCAACCAAACTGTGCAATTAGTTTTTATTTTTTGTCTATATTTAATACTCCACGTATGCGTCTAAAGATTCGATGTGACGGAGAATCTTGAAAATTTTTGAGTTTTGGGTGGAAATAAACAAAGCCTAAACGAGACTCATTTCTAGGGGTGTTTTTGTTGGAGTTGTTAAAGTTACCAGGTACTTAGCATTTTCGTTTTATTTGGTAATTAGTGTCGAATCATGAAATAATTAGATTGAAAAGATTCATCTGGTAAATTACTCTCTAGCTATATTTTTAGTTTTGTAAATGTCTATATTTATATATCTAAACAAACATTTAATGTGATGAAACGATAAACTTTAACTAGGCTTTGTTTAGTTCAACTAAAAACCAAAAACTTTTTAAGATTTTCCGTCACATCGAATCTTGAGGCACATGCATGATGCATTAGATATAGATAAAAACAAAAACTAATTGCACAGTTTACCTGGAAATCATGAGATGAATTTTTTGAGTCTAGTTAGTCTATAATTAAATAATATTTATCAAATAAAAACGAAAATGCTACGGTACCGAAATCTTTTCGGAACTAAAGACCGATCAAACCGGTGGCACTGGCACGTTGCACATCGGTGGACCTTTTTTTTTACCGAACATGTTTAGTTCACCCTGAAAAGTAAAAAGTTTTTAAGATTTTCCGTCACATCGAATCATATAACACATGCATAAAACATTAAATATAGACGAAAATAAAAACTAATTATACAGTTTAGCTGGAAATCACGAGACGAATCTTTTAATCATAGTTAGTCTATGATTGGATAATATTTGTCACAAACAAATGAAAGTGGTAAAAAATTTTCACTTTTCGAAACTAAAAACTAAACAAGGCGGAACCGTTGAAGGACCAGTAAAAACAGTGGTCGAGGCATCAGAATGACGGGAGTCATGTAGTGAGAGCGTCCGCCCGCGCGCAACCGCGTTCACACGGCGAGCGACAGGACTAGTCGTGGGTAGACGTGACGGCTCCCATCCATCCATCCATCCATCACCGCTTCACTGACACCGCAGACGCCAGTCGCACCACCATGCCGTCACGCGCCGCGCCACCGTCCGTCCTCGCCCTCCCTCCCTCCCCGCCGCCACCCCACGCCACTGACACCACTTACCCCACCACCCGCCGGGCCCCTCTCACCGGTGTCCTCCGCGCGTGCCCACGCTGCGTCCGACCCCCGGCACGCGTCCCTTTTGACTTCCCCCCACCCCCCCCTCTCGCACACCGCAGCAGCAGGCGCCAGCGGCGGAAAGGGAAGACGCTTCGGGGAGGAAAAGAAAAAAAAAGTCCTTTTAAAAAAATAATTTTTATTTAATAATCAATATATACGTCTAAAAATTTTCGTTTATATTTAATACTCAATACATGAATACGATTAGTTTTTAATACATGAACTAGTTTTTAAAAAATTAATTTATATTTAATACTCAATACATGCGTCTAAAAATTGTCTAATTATAGACTAATTAGGTTGAAAAAATTTATCTTGTCAATTCCGACTAAACTGTGTAATTAGTTTTTATTTTCGTTTATATTTAATACTAAAAATTTGATGTGACAGGCGAACCGAAAAAAAAAAAAACAAAGCCGCACACACAAACACGAACGCGAAGCGAGCGAGCAGCGAACCGCAGGGGCGCCGGAACAGCGAGTCGAGGCGGTTGCTACCGGGGGTCCAGCGAACCCGCCCGGCGTGACGTCTCCCTCGTCCCTGGGGTCCACGCCGGGCCCGCCACGTGTCTGGCCCGCGCGTCAGCGGGCGCGGGGCGAGGAGGCGGCGCGGCGGGCGCGGGTACCTTGACGGAATCCAATGCGGTTGTGAGCGTTTTGACGTCCGCAAGGCCAAGGACGGGTCCCTCCCCCCGGCCCCGGGGACACGCGCACACACGCACCCGAGTCGCAGGATTTTCTACTGCTGCTACTGCTCCCTGCCCTTCTCGGCTTCTCTCCCCTTCCCTTCCCTTCTCGCTCGCTTCCGCTTCCGCTTCCTGCTGCTGCGCGCCTCGGCTCGCGGGGAAAGTCCAGCGGAGTCTCGCCGTCGCGGGAGTGCGGAGTCCGGGGGCGCCACCTCGGCGCCGGAGGAGGGAGGGTCGTTTGTTCGCGGTGCTGCAGCGGAGGAGGAGGGGTTGAGTTGAGGCCCGGATCGCCGGATTCCGCCGCGGGCTCGCTCGGATCGAGGAGGCGCGGAGGGCTGTGGCTACGCCGGCCGCAATTCCCGCGGTGTCCGCCTTGCGTTCCGACACGCGGGGCTAGGGGGCGGAGCTCCCGTGCCTGCTTCGCTTGCTTCCTTGCCTCGTCCTGCCTGCCTTGCCTGCCTGCCTGCTCGGTGCCGCTACTCGCTCCCTCGCTCGCTTGGTTCCGCGCGCTGGCGTACAGGACGAAAAAGGTGGTGGGGAGGTGACGCGTTCGCGCGGCTCCGGTTTCGGCTGCCACCGGAGGAGTCGCAATCTCGCCTAGATTCGCCTTGCTGCGGCGGGGGATGCTGCTTGGACGCGCGGCGGATCTCGACGACCGTTGTTCCTGCGCCGCGGAGTGAAAAGGTACGGTTCCCTCCGGCAGGATTTTGTTGATGGTGCCGTCGGGGCAGCCCAACCCGATGGGCGGCCCGGGCCACCAGCAGGTGGTGGGCGCGTCGCTGCTCCGGACCAGCTCCAGCCTCCTCGGCGGCGGCGGAGCCGGCGCGGGTGCCGGTGGACAGCCGGGGATGGGGATGGGGATGGGCGGCGGCGGCGGGGTGCTCCCTTCGCAGTCGCCCTTCTCGTCCCTCGTCTCGCCGCGCACGCAGTATGGCGGCGGCGGGAACGGCTTGCTGGCGGGCGCGTCCAGCGTCGCGTCCATGCTCAGCAGGCAGCAGTCGTATGGGAATGGGGGGACTGGGGCAATGCCGGGCACCGGTGCTGGTCTCCCCATCGGTGGGATGCAGCATAGAGGCGGCCTTGATGGCGTTGGTGATTTGGTTGCCACTGGAGGGCCCGATTCCATGGTGTTCTCGTCCTCGGGCCCTGGTAGTTTGGGCAACCAGCTTGGTGCTGACGGCTTACAGCAGCAGCAGCAGCAGCTGGATGCACCACAAGATTCACAAAATCAGCAGCAGCAGCAGCAGCAGCAACAGCAACAGCAAATGTCAATGGCATATAATCAGCAGCATATGATGCCACAAACTCAGCAGCAGCAACAGCAGCAGCAGCCTGCAGTGAAGTTGGAGAACGGAGGCGTCCTTGGCGGGGTCAAACTGGAGCAGCAGATGGGGCAGCCTGATCAGAGTGTTTCCACACAGATGCTGCGCAGTTCGAGTGGCGGCGTGAAGCTCGAGCCGCAGTTGCAAGCGTTGAGGAGCTTGGGTGCTGTCAAGATGGAGCACCAAAGCTCAGACCCATCTGTGTTCCTACAGCAACAGCAGCAGCAACATATGATGCAGCTGTCTAAGCAGAACCCCCAGGCTGCAGCTACTCAGTTGAGTCTCCTACAACAGCAGCAGCGGTTCTTACAGCTGCAGCAACAGCAACAGCAGCAGCAGATTCTCAAGAACCTGCCTTTGCAGAGAAACCAATTGCAGCAACAGCAGCAGCAGCAGCAACAGCAACAACAGCAGCAGCAGCAACATCAGCACCAGCAGTTGCTTCGTCAACAAAGTCTGAATATGCGAACTGGTAAAACACCTGCTTATGAACCAGGGACCTGTGCAAAGAGATTGACACATTACATGTATCACCAGCAAAACAGGCCACAGGTAAACATTTCTCACAAATAAATATTTCCATTATTGCAACCTTGGTGGATGCTTATTATTAAAGATATGGTATTAGGACAATAACATCGAGTACTGGAGAAACTTTGTCAATGAATACTTTGCCCCAAGTGCCAAGAAGAGGTGGTGCGTTTCTCTCTATGGCAATGGTCGTCAAACTACTGGAGTTTTCCCTCAGGTTTACCTTTTCTCTCTGACATTGAGTATAGGCTGGTAGTTCAATTTTAATGTTGAGTATAGGCTGGTAGTTCAATTTAAATGTCCTGAGTGTTGTTATGATTGATAGCAATCATGCAGTCTTTTGTTTGCATGTGATATGTTTTTGGGAATACCCCAGTTTGGTCTTTTTGATTATTCTTTAACCTGTATACACTTTCATTTTATGTTTTAGGATGTTTGGCATTGTGAGATATGCAATAGGAAGCCAGGCCGAGGTTTTGGTGGGTATAATTGTGATTGAAATCTATCCTACTAGACATTTTCTATTTCTGTGCTATTATGCATCACTAATAACTATTTGATGGTATCCTACCTTTTATAGAAACGACGGTTGAGGTCTTGCCACGGTTGTGCCAAATCAAATATGCCAGTGGTACACTTGAGGAGCTTCTGTATGTTGATATGCCAAGAGAGTCCCAAAATTCATCTGGACAGATTGTTTTGGACTATACCAAAGCGATCCAGGAGAGTGTCTTTGAGCAACTGCGAGTAGTTCGTGAGGGGCATCTAAGAATTGTATTCAACCAAGACCTGAAGGTAATATGTTCTCTAGTTGAGATACTTTCTTATTTTGTTGGGTTGGTGTTCCCCGCATTTTCTTTTTGGCATTCTAGGGTAAACTGAATGATAGTCTGGTCTGAAAATACCATTCTAGCCTTGTTAATTAATGTCATCAAGCATTAGTGCTTTTTTTCTCATGTGATTAAAGAGACATTTTACTAAAATATTGCAATTACTGAAATTTATTACACTAGGCAATCTTCTTGCCCCCATGCATGCATGCACTCATGAATTCACTCGTAGAGCTATAATTCAGAGGAAGGCAAAGGTAGCCTTTTTCTGTCTCCCTTCGTTATGGAAGGCAAAAGGGTTTAAAGGAAGGGATACTAGTAAAGCCACCTCAAAACATAGGATGATGTACATTTGTGAATGAAGAAAAGACCTATAATGAAGCATAATTATGTAGTACGAGTAGTTTGTTACACTTCTGCTAAATTTAACACTGTTAAACTGTTGCCCATTGTACTCATTAGATTGCATCTTGGGAGTTCTGTGCCCGGCGTCACGAGGAACTTATTCCTCGGAGATCAATCATACCACAGGTATTATTTTCCCAAAGATAATGGAATGTGTATTTTTCATCTGCATTGTGATTCTGATCATGGACTTAATTTCATGCACCTTTTGTTCTTCTATTAGGTCAGTCAACTTGGTTCTGTGGTGCAAAAGTATCAGTCTTCCGTTCAAAGTTCAGCATCGCTCTCAAGTCAGGACCTGCAAAACAATTGTAACTCGTAAGGACACTTTGAACTTCAAACCCAGTTCTTTGTTAAATTCAATATTTTGCCAAGCTTTTGTTCTGAGCTTAGTTATCCAGTCTGGCAATCTCCCCACAATCCTATGCTGATATAACTATCCATACTTGTGGCGCATGGTTTCTTGATCTTTGCAGATTTTGCCTCTTATTGATTAGCGCTTCTAGTGCTTGTATGGTTGTACCTCTATACATCAACCATAGTTTGCATCCTCATCATAGAACCGGTTATTTGCTATTTGCTATTTTTTTTGGCAAGATACTGGAGTCGTGATTTAAATTTTGCATGCCATAACCTTCATTTTATAAAATATTAGTGCATGTGAGTATCTAGTACTTTGCATTCGAACACTGCACAAAATGGAGAGTTTCAAGGTGCTTTGTTAAGTTAACTAGAACATGCATAGACATCATCCTATGTGTGCGTTGGAAGCTGCTTGTATAGCATGCATGCCAGCTGCGTTAGTAAGTAGTTAATACACTTATACCAGAAACATGGTTCCTGTTTCAAAAGAATATTTTATTGAGCCAAAAAAAAACTGAAACTAAACTGGGAGCAGGAGTAGGAGCATCAAAATACTGCAATGAATGAACAAGTAAACCTGTTGCTATTGGACATTTGAGCTTCCTTTGACATAAGTACACTATCTGAAATTATGAGACGTTTTGGCTTTTTTCTAGATACATAGCTTTTGCTGTGCACTTAGATATACATGTTATTAACCTTGGGGATTCAGAAGATAATAACTTCAGTAGTGGAGATGACTGTATATAGAGAGAGCTACATGGGCTATATGGGCCTATATTAGATGGGCATTTATAGCAATGTATGTAGAAAAGCGTGTCTTACAATTTGGAACAGAGGAAGTAGTATACAAGCTGTTGAACACATACATATTTTTCTATGCTGCTGTGAGCCACCTAGATTTTGAATGATACTGTTATCCTGTACTTGCAGGACCTGCTAATATTTATAAAAAATAGGTGGGGAACTTCCCCAACCTCCTAAAAAATTATACTGCTCTTTCTTCTTTTCTTTTGATCAATTATACTGCTCTCTATATAGCCGACATTTATATGCTTCAAGTGGTGCCCTTGTAGTTAATATGGCCTCATTATTAATGGCCCCTGACTTGCTTTGTTATTATCAACTTATGGCATTTCCGTCTTGGTTGCTGCTGAATTGATTTTCAGTAATGGGTTGAGAGCAGTAATGGGCACCATTAGTAATAACTATGGCCTTGTTTAGTTCCCAAAAAATTTCAAGATTCCCCGTCACATCAAATCTTATGGCACATGCATGGAGTATTAAATGTAGACGAAAACAAATATTAATTATACAATTTATCTGTAATTTGCAAGATGAATCTTTTGAATCTAGTTAGCCCATGATTGGATAATATTTGTCACAAACAAACGAAAGTGCTACAGTAGCCAAAACCAAAAGTTTTCCTCAACTGAACAAGGCCTATGTATCCTGCATGGGTTTTGGGCTGTAGCTCCTGCATGGGTTCACGGGAGCAATGATTTATAATTCCTTGCCATACAAGTCGCTGGCCTGGCCACATGAAGTTTGGTCGTGTGTAGTATGTACAGATGTTTGTTGCTCCTGTAATCTAGTGCTCCCTGGGTCCTAAAATATAAGGCGGGATTTGACTTAGTGCAGTCTTCAAGATTGCACTTTGACCGCTTATATTTAATTTATGGCAACAAAAGTTTGATCATTTGAAAATATTTTAAAATACAAATTCATATGATTAAAGTATTTGTTGGTCAAAGATAACAAAGTTTGAATTTTGAAATACGTGCATGCTTTATATTTTAGGATGGGGGAGTTTAACGTCAAACCTCCAATATTTGATGTCGTGTTACCCTGAATTAAGAGAACTGCTTTTATTTCCCTTGTTATAATTTCTGTTTGTATCGGCACATGTGATTGCCACTTCCGTGTACTCTGCATTATATAGTTGTTCTAATATACAAAAATTATTGAACTAGGTTTGTCGCATGTGCTCGCCAGTTGGCTAAGGCATTGGAAGTGCCGTTGGTAAATGATTTAGGATACACGAAAAGATATGTCCGCTGCCTCCAGGTACTGACTATTTCATGGGTCCTTACGCATTTCCATTTAAGTTTAACTTTTGATTCAGTTAATATTATCCCCTACTTTCTTGCAATTTGTGTCCACAACTCCACATGATTCCATTATACTTAGCGGTGTAGATTTAGCTACCAATGTTGTCTTCTTTTATGCCACTCCTATTTAAGTGAAGTTATCACCATGATTAATCTTTTCTTTTGTCTAAACATTGATAATCAGATTGCAGAGGTGGTCAATTGTATGAAAGATTTGATTGATCACAGCAGGCAGACTGGGTCTGGTCCAATAGGTGCAGTATTATTCACCTTTTTTATGCGTTCTTGTTGCTTAAGTATTCTTGCTTTGAAACATAATTTGTTCAATATGGAGAAAGGAAAATGTTATCTGTACCACTTCACTCAATTCTGACTCCAGTTGTTTGTAACTTCAAGTACAGTATCAATGTTAATTTCTCATTTGTCAAGTGGTACAAGTTTTATTAGGGATTTTGTCTGTTCTACCATTGATTTTGAACCATGCTACTTACACATATCTCCTGCCGGCTATGACCGTATCACATTGGAACAGTTCTGTTTCTTTGTTTTGCAGCCCATATGTTTCTGACACTATCTTGGTAAGGGATGTCTTTGATGTTCCAACAAAATCAGGATAACTAAAAAACATATGGACACTATCTGTTAATGTTCATCATATCTTTGTTTCTTATATAGTTCTTAACCATCCAAATTTCTGTATCTTAGTTTCTCTAGGATTTTGTCTAGATGAAAAGCTAATGAAATATACAATTGAACATACATCATGTAGTTATTGGCTATGAGTTGGCATGCATTATTATAGTATTATTATTCATAAGTTGTTTAACATTTTTAATGTGGCAAGCCTTGGTATTAATCAGTTTCTTCTGCTTGTTTTTAACATACACAATCATGTTCTTTTTTTCTCCAGAGAGCTTGCATAAATTCCCTAGGAGGGGGAATTCAGGGGGGGTTAGTTCTGTTCAAGCCCAGCAGCCATCTGAGGAGCAGAAACCTGTTCCACAGAATTCTAACCAGAGTGGTCAAAATTCTGCTCCTGCAACTGGAATGCAAATCTCTGCCTCTGTCAATGGTGATGCTGCGTCAAACAATTCACTCAATTGTGCACCATCTACTTCCGCACCATCTTCTTCATCTGTTGTTGGTCTCCTCCAAGGCTCAGTAAGTGGCAGACAAGACCATCCAACAAGCAGTGGCAATGGTCTGTATAATGGTGGAAACAGTGCTTCAGTTGCTAAGGCCAACTCAACGAACTCCATGCAATCAAATGGGCCAGCATCGTTTCCTTCACCAGCACCCTCGGCATCAAATGGCAATATGATGCCTGCTCCTCAGCACTCAAGCCAAATGAATTCGCCAACCATGTCATCAAACCCACCTCCTATGCAAACACCTACAAGTCGACTTCAGGAACCTGAGCCAAATGAGTCTCAAAGCTCGGTCCAGAGGATATTGCAAGACTTGATGATGCAGTCCCATATTAATGGTGTTGGACCAGTGGGAAGCGATATGAGGAGAGCAAACACAATTACTCCTGGTCTTAATGGTGTCAACTCCTTAGTTGGTAACCCTATGACAAATAACCCTGGAATCAATGGAATGGGATTTGGGGCTATGGGTGGCCTTGGTCAACAAATGAGAACGGCAATGGGGACCAACGCATTGGCAATGAATGGAAGGACCGGGATGAATCACAGTGCGCATGACCTGACACAGTTGAGCCACCAGCAGCAACAGCGAGATTTAGGAAACCAATTGCTCGGGGGCCTTAGAGCTGCAAACAGCTTCAATAACCTTCAATACGACTGGAAATCGGCTCAGTAGAGTGAGCAGGAGTCAGAAAGGTCGCACCTGATATTATACAGTTATCCTTGCTGGGTCCATCACTGACAACACAAAAGTTACGTCGCCACAACCTGCCCTCCCTCGGAAGTGGCGGGTTCTTACTGATGGTGCATGCTACATGTTACAGCAAAAAGGAAACATTAGCGATGATCGGTACATGTTACAACAACTGTCTGTATGGCTGTGTTCCTTTGTATTCCGCCTGTGGAATTCATGTCTGCTTAGGCGATCCTACCGCAAAAATGAGATCTGTGAAATGAGAGCCTACTTTCACTTGTGCCCATTGGGGCAAGTGTTGGCGGATTCCAAACTGGGGGGAAGATCAGAGCGTCTTTCCCCTGTTTTTTCGGGTTGGATGACGATGATTTCTCTCTTCCAGTCTGTACTCTTGTGTACCATGGCTCTCCGTAAGTTGTGAAAGCATGAGTACCTATTTCCACCTTTGATGGCCAAGAATCTCATTGTAGCTGTGCTATACTATGTATAAGCTGTTATTTACTAGTGGAAAGCATCAGGAAAATTTTCTAAAAGAGGGTGTGAATCATGATGTCTCATCTGTGTACCTGTTCTTCGGATGAATGATCTCGTTTGGTTGCTTGATAGCAGCAGGTTGATCTGTATACATGAGCACAGCGTGTTGTCATTCGCTGACACTCACTAGTATTGCTAAACACCGCTCTAGGGCATTCTTGCTTCCTCTTTTCCTTTGTTTGATTAACATGGGTTGGAAGCCGGGCTCTGAGTTTACTATGTGTATCATTCATGTGCATTTGTATTAGGCAACGGATCTAGTGTAAACTCATCTCCCGTGCAAACT
>Ga0182004_10002758_pt1 | contig 13782 bp, 10 predicted proteins | sample Sormic07211540_1_FD_120479 | JGI IMG/M metagenome (GOLD analysis project Ga0182004, IMG submission 120479) | Endophyte microbial communities from Sorghum bicolor roots, Mead, Nebraska, USA - 072115-40_1 MetaG | ecosystem: Host-associated > Plants > Roots > Unclassified | place: USA: Nebraska...
TATTAAACAACCCCATCTAACCATATCAACAAATCAAGACAAAAAGCTAGCTATTCTTCTCTCTCACTCATGGTGAAACCCTAGATCCAAAAAGTGACTCAAATTGAGCTAGAATGAGCAAATGAGGCAATAGGGACATAAACTAACCTCTTTTAGCAACCTCCTTCCTAGAAATGAAGATCAAAACCTCCCCCCTTGTATTTTGAGAAATCTGGAACTCCAAAATCGCCCCCAACGGAAGGTGGGTGTGAGATACTGTGTTCTGGTCGGGGAGGAAGAAGGGGTATTTATACAGAGATAACACAGGCGGTTGCTTAAGTCAACCGCCTGTGTTAAATTGTATCCACAAGCGGTTGGCTTAAGCCAACCGAGCCAACCGCCTGTGGAAACAGTTTATCACAGGCGGTTGACTTAAGCCAACCACCTGTGATAAACGTTTCTACAGGCGGCCGAAAATCTCTGCCACCGCCCTATTTATACCATAGGCGTGTCATAACTGGAACCGCCTGTGGTATAAAAAGGGGGCGCCAGCTATGAGCCTGTTTCTACTAGTGCAAAGAGAGTCAAGTTGTACATTAGGATCTGCTATTATTTCACAAGGGAGAGAGAGGTGGCGTCATTGGAGAAGGGAAGAGGGGCTGTCCATTTGCCGTGTGTGTGAACGAGAAATGGAGGAAATAAAGCTGCTGCTCCTTCATGCAATTGAAGAGATGGAGTAATGGGGTAGAGATTGAGTGAGAGGGATTAAGGAGAGTAATGTTGTTATTATTTTGCATGATGGAATGGGAGGAGGCGCCACAGAGGAGGAGAGTGATCTGCTGTGCATGAGAGAGAGGAGAAGAAAATGCAGCTCATTGTTCTCTGCATGGTTGCATGCAAATGAAAGAGGAAGTGTAGGGGTGCTGCCAAGAGAGAAATAAAGAAAGAAAATGTTACCATGATAATTGAATGAAGAATAATTTATTGTTGTTGTTTTGCATTAGAGAAGGGAATTTCAGATAATTTAAAAATAAATTAAACTATTTATATTTATAGTTATATGAATAAAATTATCTTAAATTAATTTTGTTGAATGGTTTGACACATCAATGTGAACAGCTAAATGCATGTTAGTATAGATTAAGAGATGGCTATTATAATTATATGTGCTAGATGGCTATAATTGCAAATTTTAGTGGATCGTTGATGTGGATAGCTTGCATGTTAAGAGAAATCTCTAGTGGGGTTTAGCTTTATAAGAGTATAAGATTGGGAGAAGGCGCCACACACAGAAGAGGTGGCCAGCCATCTATTTTATTTATTCTTTCTGGGCATTAGAGCTTGATCAAAATAGATACATAAAGGAGATTATATATAGAAGTAATATGTTGTGGAGTTTAGCTAGGGAATTAATAGACCGACAGATTAAATGGTGTTGTTATTTGCATGAGGTAGAAGAATATTGTGTGGCAGGAGAAAGAGAGTGACCATGAAAGAAGGTGTTGCTTCTCCACGTGAATGAGTGGGAAAGGAGATATTAATAGCTGGTGCATGCTTTCATTTAATTGAAGATGAGAAGAATAAATGGAGTATTGCATCTATTTTTGCATGAGAGAAGTAAAAGAATATGGATGCCAGCCATGCTCTGCAATTTAGTAGCTGCTAAAAAATAAAATGGAGAGATTAAGGGGAGATGACTAAAAGAAAATATGTCAAGAAAATTTGGGAATGAGCATTATGTGTGACTGTTATTTTTGCTTGAATGGAAAAGTAGGGGCTACAGCAGAAGGAGAGGGGATGTTGTTTTCACATGAAAGGGGGCAAATTTAAGATTCATTTATATCAATGGTTGAGAGACGATAAAAGATTGGCCTGAATAATTCGTGGACACTAAAATGATTGAGAGATCGAGAAAGAAAAGAAAGAAAAGAGAAAGAGAACAGGACATGCTAGATTTATGTAGGATGTCGGCAAGAGACCTGATTAGAGTTTTAGAGATTGACATGATGTTTGGAAGGATGAAGGTTGAGATCGAGCCCTAACCGTGGTTGAAAACAAATAAGTTCATTTTCCATACATAAACACTATGAAACAACATGTATGCAACAAACCTATAAGTTGAATTGCAAAAGTTTTAGAAATCCACATTTTTCCACTACCTAAAATATTGACAACATAACTAAAGTTGGAATATTTTATAAAATCATAAAATCTTTGGCTTTGTTTTTACTGTTTTCTAAGTCACATCCCAAAGTAGGAAATTTGCTGTGTGACATCTATGCCACCAACAAATTTGTCCTATCTTTGATGGAAACATTCCTCTGCCACTCATCAACTTCGAATCACTACTAGCAATAGTGCCTCCACCACCAGCAACGACACCTCCCTCTACGAACAAATGGTACACATCTTGTAATCTAATCTGTTATTACAATATGCCTATTGTTTTGATCATGATGATGTTTGTTTTGTTGAAGTTCATGTTGTCCAATCCAACTAGTATGTTAGGGCTTCACATGCTAGTATTCAGATAATCATGATTTATATTCTGGTTTTAATCTAGAAGTTGATGTAAGGAAAATTGACCCTTGGCCTATTTAGTTTTTATTTTTGTGTTTAATGATAAATAGGACCCTTGCTATTGTTTTTTTGATATAGTACAAAGGATTCTAAGTGTACTTGGATTTATGCAAAGTAGTTATCTAGATGATCAACACCACAAGCAAGACATTCAAAGACATGTTAATCTAAAAGTATATGGAGGAGTCCAAGACACAAGATGAAAAGAAGCCTAGACAATGACATGCTTAGAAACAAATCAAGTCGGGTGCTTGCGGCAACACCTGATGTGTCCAGTGTACTTAGGGAGGAGCACTGGTTGCACATGTGTGTGCATCGGGCGGCAGCTGCAATGTGTGGACACATGTCTAATGGGTGCACCGGTGACTACACAGAAAGCCTATGTAGCCTCTAATGGCTAGTTTCTAGTGGGGGACTACATATACAGGTCCCAGCTGGCCACTTGAGAGGTGTGAGAGTTGGGAAACATACTAAGGGTGTTGCTACAGCATTTTAGTGCTCTCCACATGCATAGTGCTTAGTAAATCACTAGGTGATTAGTGTAGGTGGTTTGCGAAGTGCTTCAGCTAGTTAGATCACTGCTTATGCGCTTGCTCTAGGTTAGGCCTAGTATTTAGTGAGGTTTGCATACATCTTGCTCATAAGGTGCTTGCACGCACCATTATGTGAAGGGTCGAGATGGCAGACTAGAGGAGGGGGTGAATAGTCCTTTCTAAAACTTATCATGCCGGCTAACCGAATAACTATAGAATTAAAACTATCGGTCTAGACAAGACTTCACCCCTCTATCTAAGTTCTTTAGCACATTATAAAAGATCCTAAACAAGCAAACAAGGTGCTACCTTAGCAAGAGCTCACCTAACCAATTCTAGGAGCAAGGTCACACAAACCTATGCCACTAGTACTTTGTAAACCAGGGAAGCTCCTATACAACTAGTAAGCAAAAGCACAAAGCTCCTAGGCTCACTAGCAATGCTCAATAACAAGGCAACCAATGCCAAATTAGAGAGCACAAACTACTTAACTACACAAACTAAGCAATGTGACTAACAAGGTTACACAAACCAAATTTGCCATGCAAGGGAATATACTTCTAGCTCCACAAGCAAGAAGATAATTAGCAAGCTAACTAATTACAAGAGCAACTACACAAGCACAAGTATTGAAAGTAAATACAAGCTTGTGTTAGGGACTTGCAAACCTACAGGAAGAATAATGTTGACACGATGATTTTCTCCCAAGGTTCACTTGGTTGCCACCAAGCTACGTCCCTGTTGAGACAGGCTCCAAGGTTGCCGCTGATCCTCTTGCTAGTGGTGACCCACAAGTCACACTCTCCCACTTGGAGTGCTTACCACAAGCTCTAGCACTTGACCCGACCAGACCACTTGTCGCCCTTCGCGTCTCGCTCTACTAGAGTTGCTCTTTGTGATCCCCGCGGGGAGAGCACAGTACCCCTCACGAATTCTCCTCCAAAGCACCGCACAATCTTCTCACGTGCTTCAAACGGAGTCCCAATCCACCGAACCGTCTAGGTGATGGCAATCACCATGAGAAACAAGAAATCCCCAATCACAATGATTTCCTAGTGCCACCAAATGCAAATCCCGAATGCACACACTAGGCTCTCACTCCCTCACTCAAAATAGCACCAAGCATGAGAGGGAGAGGGAGGGGAAAAGGTGGATCTTCAACCTCTCATCCGCACCTACAAAGGGCTCTGAATCTCTCTAAGAAATTTCAGCTCAAATCCATGGGAGAGGGAGGAGAGGAGGAACCCCCGACTTGCTTGCTCTCTGTTGTAAGAAAATAATGGGAGAGCCCTCTCTTCTGTGTTTCCGAGAGTTGGAGAAAGGAAAGGGAGTGCTCGACCTAAATTAACTTCGCCAGCCAGCTCTCCAACGAGCAACAACAATGCCGTTTGTCACAACGGGCAGCAGCACAGGCACTGAGTGGCCCTCTGCATTCTCTCAGCACTAGGTCCCATCAAATAAATGAGCAAGTAGCAAAGACCTGCAACCTCTAGCAGTCCACGTGCATGCACTCCTGCCAATCTCCCTTCTAAATGGATGAGCAGCACCTCAAAATAATTAAGTATCTTCTTATACTTGAGTGGACCCCACACTATAAATAGCATAGGTCAATGGCTGCCTCCGTTTCTCAAAGCGTGTTCACATTTGCATGCAGGCATGCAAATCACCTTTCCCTTTCTCTCTCTCATTTAATGTGGCAAGAGCTCCACACTATGCAACGTATGCAAGCATGGTCCCTGTGTGCCTTTTCGTTCTTACGCACAAGACAGACAAAAAGCTGCAGTTGTAAATTCTTTCAACTGATTCCAACTAGCTGCAGCTGCTTCCAACTTTCTTTCACCCGCTTGCTGTTAAAGTGCACACTAGTTTTAATTAATTGCAACTGCTTCCAACTTGTTTCACCTACTTGCCAAATCTTTTCAGCTTGTCACAGTAGCTTGTAGTTCCTTTTTGTCTAGACAACAGTTCACCTTATGTGAATTTTCAGCACCTTTTCAAGTAGCTAACTTCACCAAAATATTCCAAAATAAATTGGACACTTAAGTTAGCTTTTCACAGATATTTTTCCATGGCTTTCTCATGCATCTCACCATGTCATTAAGCGCTAGGTATATGCAAATGAGACTCACACTTAGTGGCACTAGATAACCATTGCGATTAAAGATTTCCCCTCTTTATAGTACGGTTATCTATCCTTAATCCGATCAGGCACTTCTCTATTCAACTTAGACCGGAGAAATGAAATGCCCTATATGTTATACCTTTGCCTTGCGCATTCCATCCCATTTTCTTCGATGTTGATGCAACACATGCACCAATCAATCACAAATGATATGATCCACTTCATATCATCACGTGACCATATTGGTTCATCGATCTTGACCTCACTTGCTCTTCACTGTTGCCTTGGTCCATCGGCGCCAAGTCTTGCTCAAGCTTCACTGTCACACGCGGTCCCTCAGTTCAAAGCCTCTGACTTGCCCTTCACACTTGCAACCAGTCCATCGAGCCAAGCCTCATCTCAATCTTCTCCACCTTAGTCACATGACTCCATGTCATGTCTCATATGCAATGAGCTCCTCCATCATCACATAATCACCTGTGGACTAATCTCCTGTGTATCATACATAAACACTATTAGTCCACCTAAGTTGTCACTCAATTACCAAAACCAAACAAGGACGTTTCATTGTGGTACTCAGACGGTGGTCTAATAGTTTTGCGAGACCATACCAACTGTGTTTGTGGTGTGGCTACCACCATGTACTGGAGCGAATGTGGCAGAACCTCCTAAGTAATTGGGCTAACAAACACCCGTCATTGCCTCCAAGGCCTCTAATGGCTACGCCAGTGAACCAAATACTCAAGAACACTATTGGGTGTACTAGGGTACCCAATCCATCGCTATCATTGGCTTCTCAGCAGCGCCAGTCCTGACCACAACTAATGGTCATTCAACAACAAACTACTTCTTCTCACCATTAAGGGATAGCCAGTGGCTACATTAACACAAGGATCATTAATCAAAAAGATATTGCAGTATCACAGACATTATACAAAGATAACATTTTGGAGTAAGAGTGCGGAAGCATTACATAACTTAGTTTACAAACCTTTTGTTCCAAAGTACCAAACTTAAGTCGAGCATTATTACAAACCATAATTTGTGGAGTAGCAATAGTAATAATATACAAGACCACCAAACCTTGGACCCAGCCCACGGGTCAAAGCTATTACTCATCATCGTCGAAATCAACGATGGTCATACAACAGTGTTTGAAACATACTAGCTCCTAGGTCTCACCTGCAACAAGGGTCAAAGAACCCTGAGTACTAGGGTACTCAACAAGACTTACCCGGCGAAAAAAGAGGAGAAACATAGGAATGCAGGTTTAGGATGTACAAGGGGAGGTTTAGCAAGATTCAACATTTCTTTTGCATAAAAGCTTACTAGTGATGGATCCTTACTTTCAAAAGTTTAGCTTCACTTAAGCTGCCATTGTTCATGGATGAGTTCAAGGATACTCTACCAATGTCACTCTACACGGATGGGTCCGCGAACCCTTATTACCTACCGTAAGTACTACATACACTTCTCATGGTCATAGTTTCATGTCACTACCGTCTAGGAGATTTTGATCTAGACTTAGTGTGACACAACCACCCGTATCATCTCTTAGTTTAGTTCATTTCATTACCTACAATGAGGGTCAGCAGATTGAGTCTCCATAATAAAGGAGCAACGATGATTCAAACCGCTTAACCAATCTAGCTGGAGTTTCTTACCACACGACACATGTAGAACTAAATCTTCCATAAGTCAACCCCAATCTTGGATCTTCCAAGATCAGACCGGGTCTACACACCCGAGAGCATAGTACTCCACTGTCTAGTCCATTGCCAGGAGGGTACACACTATTCTTGCCATCTCTCCACTCCTAGTGCACGAGTAGCCATGCTCATGATAGAATCGCCAAGATAGGGCGTACTAGAGCATGTGTTTAGTACTATAAAGTCTCAATCACTGCAGGCCATCAACGAATGGTCCTTTACCGACACAGTCAGAGACACTACTTTGGGACTCCTTTTCGAAGGTAAGTCCACCGACCGGTCTCAAGTTGAAACATCTTTAACCATGAAAGTTATTTCACAACAGCCCTTCAAACTTTTGCAATAGAAAACTTGTCTACTAAGCATGACTAAGCATCACTACGCATTTTAAATAAAACAGGTATCAAGGATAGTATAGCAAATAACAAGGTTAGTGATGCAACAAGCAGGTCAACACTCAACTCCTAAGTACGTAATGCGGCATTTCACACTCACAAGTGATAAAAGATATGAAACATTCAAGAAAATATTAATGTATCCGGGGCTTGCCTTGATTGTCGGGGTAAGTAAATTCCTCGAGGGCTTCCCTAGGGTCACCCTCGACTTCGGCTTGCATGTTACTTTCTTCGGGGTTCTCCTCACTGGTCGCCCCTTGATGATATTCACTATATGTAAAAAGGATACATGCTCATGAGATTCTAATGATAAAACATGAGAAGAAATTTAGTTGAGTACAATTTTCCTTCCCGGTACAATTGTGAACTACTAAAGTAATTGAAGATCATCTATTCTGATGTTGTTTTTACCCAAGAGGTTGCAATAATGCCCTAAGATTTTCCTTAAATTATGCTTATTATTAAATAAATAAACAACTTGATTTTTCTTATTACAATTAATTCTTAATTAAGAATAAAAGGATAATATTTAGATATTTAGCTCAAACAATAAGTATGTGCCAAAGGTCATTAATGTTAATAACCTTAGGTCATCACATAATCTCAATGTCACTCAAAGCCTAATTTTTGGATTTAACTAAATATTACCTAATTATTTATTAATCTCCACAACTAAAAATTATGGAAAGGACCCGTCTACCACACCTATGGTGAAGCCACAACTCCCATCCCTTTTAGCCATGATAGGCTATCCCATCAATCCAGGCCCCACTCACCCATGCATACAAAATTGTTTTAGCGAATTTAAAAACATCATAACTTTTAAACTGAAGATATAAATTAAATTCCAATTGCACTATTAAATTTCTCATAACAAATCCTTCAAAACAAGATCACACATGGATATATTTAGATAAAATTTTATTAATAAATATTTATCTCTACAACAAAAAATTATGGAGAGGACCCGTCCATAACTCCCATCTCTTTGGTGGTCTTTTTTACTGCGCGATGACACGCTATCCTTGAAAACAAGATCACACATGGATATATTTAGATAAAATTTTATTAATGAATATTTATCTTATAAAGATAAAATATTTTCTTTTATTAAGTAGAGGCAATATTCTAGGTTCAACAGACAATGTTCTATCTTTGTAAAAAATGTTATCGATTTAGAAGAATAGTATTTAGGTTTTAGATTTATGAAACTGATATTACAATATACATAAAAATACATAAATACATGACATAGATAAAAATAATAAAAAATCTAGAGTAAAAAGCATAAGAAAAAGAATAAAAACATAAAATGGAGAAAAGTTTCAAATAATGTCAAAGGGTTACTTTTCAAATATCGTAAATATATTTATAGACTATTAACATCACTAAATACATCATAGAACATCATTAAATATATTATAGAACATCACATCTATCATAGATTACATGTATACTAAAACACCATAAGAAACATCATAGAACATCACATGTATACTATGTAAACATGACATAACATAACATAAAACACTAAATATATACTACATAAATATCACACATATATAGAAAATAAAAATAAAAAAATAAAATTACTAAGAAAAAATATAAAAACAAACATAATTAACAAATAATAAAAAATACATAGAGCAAATAAAATTAATGAATAATTTAAATGAGGATAAAAATAAGTTAAAAGAAAATAAAATATAAAATAAGAATTTCAAAAAACATAGAAAATCTGAAAAGAAAAAAGAAAAACAAATAGAAACAAGGAAAAACAATAAAAATAAAACCAAAAGAAAAAGAAAATAAAATATAAAATTAAAAAAAAGAATAAGAAAAGGACAGAAAATAAAATAAAATCGAAAAACAAAAACTGAAAAGAAATAAAAAAGAAAGAATATAGATAAAAAACAAAATAATAAAATAACAATGAAGAAACATAGAGTACGTGGATTTTAAAACCCGTAACAACGTAGGGGCATTAACCTAGTTAATAATTAAGTGTGAATTAAAGATCTAATTCAACTTTATCCAAATACCACGAAAATTTTTGTGAAGAAAGGTAATAGTACACATTGAATCCCCACAAAAACTTGGGATTTTTGGGTAACTAAAATAATTCCTAAAAATCCAAGAAACTTCATTTAATAAATAAAAGGCACATTTTTAAAACATGAAAATTACTCTAAAGTGGCAGGTCATATTTTTCCTAGGTTCTAATCAGTACTTAGAACATACTCAAAAACTTTCATAGTTTTTGGACTTGCTATGATTTTGCTACAAATTCCAAACAAAAAATCACTTTGAAAAGATTTGGAAAAAGAGAAAACGCATTGTGTGCTAAACCGGCCCGCACTTTCGGCCCACTAGCCGGCCCATACCCAAGTCGGTGCACAGCGCCTCTCCCTCTCACGTGGACACTGACTGAGGGGGTCCCCTGTCATCTCCTACCTCGGCCGGTTGACCCGAGCTCCTCCGGCTTGACCAAGTCGAGGCTCGTCGCCGGCGAGGTTCCGGTCACCGTGGTGGAGCGCGCTCGCTTCCTCTCTCCCTTGCGCACTCCCTGGATCACCCAGACAACGTTCTACCCTAAGTCAGATCCTAGGCCACGTCCATGGCGGACGGCGGCGTCGGCTGTGCGATGAATTTGAGCGGTGGGCGGTGGTGGTTGATGGCTTGCTCAGAGAGAGAAAGGGCGAGGCACGGCGGTGCTGCGCTCGCGGATAGCGATGACCAAGCTAAAGAGTATGGCCAGCAAGCTGCCTAGCAGCTGCGTGGAGTGCATGCCGGTCGCCAGCGCGGCCACGGCAATGCCGGCGAGCAGCTGAACGCGGTGGCGGTGGCCCCTTGGGCGAAACACTGTAGCAGAACTTATCCACTAGTTTCAAGTTTAAATTACGTCAAAATTTTGAACACAACTCCAATTTTGATAAAAATATGATTTGTTCAGCACAAAAATTTCTACAAATCATATTTAAGGACCCAAAGCTCATTTGGATTGGAAAGATGTGAATTGGAGCAAAACAACAAAAATTTCAAATTCGCAAATTGGGGGCAAACCCAATTTGAATTGGGGCAGTTTTGAATTCCAAAATTACTTTCATTTTTCTGAATAACTTGAAAAATTTTCAAAATAAAAGTTGTTCAATTTGAAAAGATCTACAAATTCTATTTTGACCACCTTTCAAAATTCCAAACAGATTTTGAAATAGAAGTTTAAAATCAAAAGGAGACAATTTTTAGAAATCTGTATTTTCAAAATTACTTTGAATTTTATATTGAAAATTTGAAAACTCAAAACACTAAAGTTGTACATCTCAACCAGATCTAGAACTTTGCTTTTAGGCTCATCCCCAAATTTCCTAGATTTTGAATTGCATAAAAAGGGTAATTCTAGGGTTTAAATTAGGTTTTTTTTATCACATAAGTGCTTAATTTGTACCACTCCTTAATTGGGGATTACTTAGCCATCATAAGCATCATTCTAAGAAGTAAACCACACTCTAACCACTTAAGGACAAACCAACTAGAATAACAACTTGTTGTTGATGCATCTTAGTGTGCTAAACATGCATGCTTTGCAATGCATATGATGACATGGCCGGTTTTAGTATCCATAACATCAGAGATGTTACAACAAGCAAGACTCATGATAGTTTGGCCAAAAGCTTGATGACGGTGGGAGCGGTTTGGGAGAGGTTATTTTAGAGAGCCATTTGCATGTGGAGAATGACTAGGACTATCCACGGAGGTACCCGACCGGGAGCTTGGTCTTTGCGAGGGCTTTCTTGTGAGGGGCCTCAACGAGGACTAAGGGGAAGCTCATGCGTTTCTCGATACCTTAGTAAAAATACCAGCTCCATCGAATAGGAGTTTGCATCTCTATCGTTCTTTGCCTTCCGCATTCACATTGTGTGCCTTGGTTGTATGCTTTACTTCCTAACTTAGTTAATAGGCTACTTTATAGGATTGGAATCTAGGTTGCATAAAACACTTTAGTCGTAGAGATAGCAACACACCCAAGAAAACCTTAGTTTGCATATCTAATTTATTTATTGCATAGTTTTTGCTTAGAGGTAGAAATTAGAGACCATATTTAAAAATAGTTTTTAAGTTTCCTAATTCACCCTAGCTCTTACATGTCACGGTCCCTGCAGCTGCCTAACTTCTCAACACTTGCTAATAGTAGAAACTAATAAAATGAGGATATTTCTTATGCAGATATTTCTAGTGGTTTACCACTAAAACCGACTGGACAATTGCTTATAGGCTGGGGACCGCACAAAACCTAAGGTCATTCTTAATGCATAGTTTCATGACACAGTTGCTAAGACGAAAAACTAGGTAACCGAGCCACATGAGTTTCATGGGGATGAAACTCCTCTCTCATTTGATAAAACTTCTTCATTTAATGGTCCTGCCAAGTCAGCAATTTTGCTTATATGACACCCTATTTAATGTGTATGACACTCTTATGAAACCTACATTGAGACTAGCCTAATAGGAGAAATACAAAACCAACCGGATAATACCTAGCTATGTGTATGTGTCTGTGAATACCCAATGAGAAAAATATTTTTTGTCGGCCCTTGCCAATCTCATAGTGTAGTTCATATTTGTCCCATCAATATTTCCATAAAAACAGAAATGGAAATGTTAATTGTATGGTTGATTGATTGTGTGATTAGTATTGATTTTTAGGTTAATGTATATAAACAAATGATATTATGTTGCTATTTTCTTGTGTGGATAGCGTCTGTCAGTTGGTCATTATAATATATACAATCAAATAACTAGTCCAGTATAAGTTTATAATTACCATTGAACTATGGGTCGCAATATCTATACAGTACTGTCTAATATGGTCAGTCGCTATAAGTGAATTGGTCACTATAAGTTTATAGTGACGCCACTGTCTATGACATAACGGGCCGGTCGCTATATATCTATAGCAACTGACCGTAGGTCGCTATACCCACTTATACCGATCGTCCGTAGCACGATACAGATAGGTTATAGTATACTGAGCTAGGGTGACAAAATATTGAACAGAGCCATACATGGGCACAAAAAATATTGCCCAAAACACAGTGTGCGCTCAATTCACACTAAAATAGCCAAGGCAAATACCTCACAAACCCTGTCACCCCTTCCACTTGCTACACTCCCACTCCCAATTCATAGTGCCATGTCGTATGCGGGTGTCTCCCTTCTATCGCCAAACCACCCCTGAGACGTAGATCTTGCTCACCCCTCCGTCCACAACCTACTAGAAACCATGTTGACGGTGACAATGACATGATGCCACATCTTGAAAACACTGCCGCATATATCAAAATAAATTGAAATCAGCATGTTATAAACATATTTTGGCCTTGTTTAGTTCCCAAAAAATTTTGCAGAATTTTTTAGATTCTCCGTCACATCGAACCTTAAGACGCATGCATGGAGTATTAAATATAAATAAAAATAAAAACTAATTGTACAGTTTGGTCGGAATTGACGAGACGAGTCTTTTAAGCCTAGTTAGTCTATGATAGGATAATATTTGTTAAATACAAATGAAAGTGCTACAGTGTCAATTTTCCAAAAATTTTTTAGAACTAAACAAAGCCATCATCTAACAAATTCCACTTGTATTGGAGTACTTCCTGTCTAGGAAGCAAGAAATAAAGTAAATGGGGATATGTCCTAGAGTCGGGTGACCCTAGCAGGTCGGTCAACCCAACAGTGGACCTCACTGGTCCTAGTCCTACTCGTAAGTATGTTAGAATTTATATGGATAATACCCCAGTTCCATATGAGAAATTCTATTAAATCTCAAAGGCCTAATACATGTGTTCACTAATAGGCTTTAATATTTAAGTCCATGAGTAAGAGGTAGAAGGTACAACATCAAGTAATACCATATTTCTAGTTGATGTAGAGGTAGGAGGTTTTCCTCCACATATATACGTACCTTTGTTCCTGGGAAAAGATACACTAAAAACTACAATTGGGAGTTCAATTAGAAAATTCTAAAGTAGTAAATTGTTATTTGCCTCTTCTCGATGTTGCATTGCCGCCGTAGCTACTCCAGTCCAATCCTCTACGTGCCCCGGCGACCAGGCGAGCCGGTCTCTGGAACCCTCGTCTTCGTGATCCTGCACCGGGAGAAGGCGAATAAGGTTTTTGGGAAGCGCTCTCCGCGCGACTACTTCCAAAACTTCTATGATGGGGCGTCTACCATCCAAGTCAGGCGGCGCTACGTCCCGGCGTATTTGTCGTCAACAGCTTCGATCTCTTCCTCCACCTGTTGATGCAAAAGCTGATCTGCAAACACAAAGGGCTAATACCCAATTTAAACGTTAAGGCGTGCCAGCTGATTTGACCTTACTATCGGCAAAGGTGATAACTCGAATACTTTGGTCCCGACAACAGCGATGCGCCCGGATGCCACGGCCAAGAGGTATTCACGCGGA
>Ga0182004_10002759_pt1 | contig 13782 bp, 9 predicted proteins | sample Sormic07211540_1_FD_120479 | JGI IMG/M metagenome (GOLD analysis project Ga0182004, IMG submission 120479) | Endophyte microbial communities from Sorghum bicolor roots, Mead, Nebraska, USA - 072115-40_1 MetaG | ecosystem: Host-associated > Plants > Roots > Unclassified | place: USA: Nebraska...
ATCTGCTGCTTTCCTTGTGTATACTTGTCGAGTCGCTGTTGACAACGACGAGTACCGTTGATCTACACTTCTACAGAATTGGGCAATGAACTATTGTACGGAATACTAAAGCCGAAAAGCCTATGCAGTTTCACGGAAATAGATTACACATGGCCGGGTTCATGTCAGCCAAAACGGCCCAGTGAGTTGTGGCCTTGATTAGTTTTTTTTTTTTGAATTTTGCTACTATAGCATTTTTGTTTGTATTTGTCAATTATTATTCAACAATAGACTAACTAGGTTCAAAAGATTCGTTTCATAAATTATAAGCAAATTATACAATTAATTATATTTAATGTTCTGTGCACGTTTCGTAAAATTCGATGTGACGGGAAATCTTGAAAATTTTGTAACCAAACAACGCCTGTGTATAAGATTTTGTTGCGCTCGTATGAACTCAAGACATCCTCGACTGACGACTCCATCCGTATCCATTGGCAGCTCTGCCCACCGGGTTGATCGCAAGGTCAGCAGCCTATATGAAACCGGCTACAAACTGGATGGTGGTGGATGCCCTCAGAGCGTGACCATTTTAATCGTGCCCAGACTCCAGTGCCCCACGAAATGGGGTACTCCAATAAACACCACCTTGTAAGGAAGTGACCGTGGTGAACAACCTGCGTGGTCATTAATCGCAATGGGTGTCTTAACTGCCCCATCTCTAGTTTATAATAACCCCCAGGCCCCATAGAATTTTCTAACCACAATTTGACTATCCAACTCCAAGTCGCCAGTCCTCTATACTTGCAAGTTGAAACAGGTGAAGCATCTGATTGCATGATGTGGCAAACAGCCGAAGACTAGAGCGACCAGTTTCGAAATAATGATTTATTAATCCTTATTGTTTTAATCTACATTAAACTATGTAAGAGAAGATCCCTCAAAGCGACCAGGTACACCGGGACACTCACCGGAGGTCCGGAGCTAAAATGCTGGGAGACATGTCCACCATCATGTAGCATTGCTGAGTAATGAAACCAACAAGTTGAGATAAACTTCATCCGGGTACCGCAATAAAGAACTCCTGGTTCTGGCAATCCATCTGAGGCTTGCTTCCTGGATCGGAAAAGGTGAATCTGGGGAACAGGCAATCCATCCGCCGGAGTAGATTCATACAAGTGATACCGTGTAATTAAATTATGCATCCAATCAACCAACTGAACCTCCTTGGTTGCATTAGCAATCATCATAAATGTAAAACAACAAATCACGAGTAATGCCATATATCTCCTAAAAACGTCTGGTAAAGCTACAGAAAAACAAACTTCGAATCGATGGGATAACATTCAGGCCTTGTTTGGATGTAGTCGGATTCGCATCAATCCACATGTGTTGTGGTGGATTGGAGTGGAACTTGAACTAAATTCCACCCTACTCCACTCCAACACATGTGGATTGAGGTGAATCCGACAACATCCAAACAAGACCTCAAATGGAAACCATCTGTGGCCCTAACAAGGCCCCGTGAGTAGCTCCAAATGTTGGAGCAAGATAACCCTATACATATTTTTGAACAAAGCAGAACATGCCAAAATGAAAATGTGGATCTTACAGCACAATTAATAGCTCGGAACAACATTAGACAACAGACCTAGTAGCTCAGAAACAGCATTATTATACAATAAGAACCGTGTAAGGAAATGACCGTGTTGAAGAACCCGGGTGGTTGCTAATCTCAACTGGTACAGTGCTAAATGCTACTAGCTCTCTAATTTATCATCACCAAAGAATTTTCTAAAAACAACTTGATATCCAATTCCAATCATCTATGCTTGCAGGAAGTGTTGAAGCACATGAATGCATGCTGTGGCAAGCAGGTGGAGACCAGAGCAACCAGTATCATAATAACTAGTATTTATGAAGTATTATTAGTACTGTTCTACATGCAACTATGCAAATGCAGATCCCAAAGCACACAGGTGCACTGGAAATACTCACTGGAGCTCAACTGCTGGGAGACATGTCCACCATCATGTAACACTGATGAATCATTGAGTCACCAAGTTGAGATAAACTTCTTCTGGGGCCATAATAAAGTAATCAATTTCAAGCTTTCCTCCTGGATCTGGCAAGGTGAATCTAGTGGACAATGTCACTGCTTTAGCTTAGTATCTGGGTAACAGGTAGTACTAGATTAATACGGCGGCTATCCCATGAACTAACTATGCATCAAGTCAACCAACTAAACCTTAGGGCTAGGTTGCACTAAATACTGTTATATTTGGCATTACTTGTGGGTGAATAACAAATAATGCGAAATATCTCCTTTAAAAGTCATGTAAGCTTAATAAAACTACAGAAAAGCAACCTTCCAATTGCTGGAATGGAGTTAAATTAACAGTCAAATGGAAACCATCTGCAGTGCTGGTAACACGTTTGTTGCTCCACAGCCGCAGCAAAGATGAAACGCCATACAAACACAGACCAGGTTTTCTGAACTTAGAGCACACCAAAATTGATGTACAAATTGACCAACTAATACTATGAAAATGTGGATCTCACAGCAAATGTTTTTCTCTTTCGAATGACTCGGGAGGGCTGCATGTCATTTCATTAAGAAGAGAACAACAACAACGGAGGAGAGGCAGAGCCTGCTCCCCGAAGTAAACAAAAACAAGACTCGCCCCAGATTTTTTGATTTTGACACTGTAGCACTTTCGTTTTTATTTGACAAACATTGTCCAATCATGAAGTAACTAGGCTTAAAAAATTCGTCTCGCGATTTACAGTTAAACTGTGCAATTAGTTTTTATTTTCAACTATATTTAATGCTCTATGCATGTGCCGCAAGATTTGATGTGACGGAGAATCTTGAAAAGTTTTTGGTTTTTGGGGAAAAAGAAGCTATTGCAGAGGCCTTAGCTACAGCTCAACACCACAACATACATTCTCAGAAACTACAGCTAAGAAACTCTTTGGGCACAAGGACGAGCACCCTCAAAAATACATGCATTCCTATGTTTCCACAACTCCCAAGCAAGAGTGAATTCAGACCATTTTTTTTGCTCTTTTGGAACAGTTTTGCAACACCAGCTAGAAAAACGAGAGTCCTCTAGCTGCGACAAGGGGAAGCAATCCCATCACATGAAAGATAGCTGTCCAAACCTGCCTAGCAACCAGAGTATGCTGTATTGTTTTATCAGCCTGATCACATATGGGACAAACAGACGGGTGAGGAAGTCCTCTTTTCACAAGGTGGTCAGCTGTCCAACCTTACAACAAACAACGAATAGCTCAGACAACAACCTGGTTTGTATGTTATAAAATGCACAATTGCAAATTGATATCTCAGCCATTGGTAGAGGATCTGATAAATCAAGTGAATACCTTTTTTATTTTTTGAAGATGGTGCAAACCAATTTACTAAATCAAATAGAATGGTTTAGCATTTTTGTTAAGTAAGTCAGCAACACTCTTTAAGTAATCTAATATGACTTGCCATTCATTCAAAGAATACATTTTGGAAAACCAATTTTGTTTCTCAAATAAAATCAGCATCTTTGAACAGTGATTCAAGGAGAATCTGCAAAAGTGATTTGACTATGCTATTCAATTCAAAACAACATTGACATGCAGACAAAACACAAACCTGTGTCAATAAAACTCAACTGTCAACACCATGTTGAGCTTCCTAACTTTGTTAAGTGTTAACACATATTCAGGTACCTCAGACCTGACTATTTTGTACAGTACGTAGTTCCCCTTACCTGTGAAGAGCTAGGTTTCATCACCAATGCTCCAGATCGATTACAATGCTGCAGCAAAAACAAAAGAATTCCTGAAAAGCACCAAAATGGTTGAAACATCCAGAAGGTAATATAATTTACAGATTAGCATTTTACTAACAGAGGCAATTCTGACATACCTGAAATCTACTAAGAAGCTGTAACTGGGTGCCGCTGACAGTCTGACACCCACAAACTGACTAGGAATACAACAATGATGGAAGCAAACAAGACCAATGTTCTTTGATAACTTCAGAGAACAAGCATTCTCCTCATATTTGAAAAAAATATCTATTCTTGTACATCATCACCTCTTCAATGAAGAGAATAGTTCAGATGTACCGTACAAAAACAAAGCCCCCTTATCTTTACAACATGTCATCTCCTACAATCTGGACTAAAGTCAACCAACGTCAGGTGTGCCCTCAATAAAATTAAGCTGGCCAGAAATCAATGAATCAAGAATCTATAGTTGATACCCCTTATAGTTCTACCATGTTCAACTTTACATGGACACCATCAACGTCATACTTCCAATGCCAGGTTCCACTGTCCATCAGTTCATCGCGTATAAGATCCAATTTAACAACAAAACCTGTTGTACAAGAAGGAATTCATTCATCAGGAACATTGGATGCATGGCATAATAATGGGGTGGGGGAGTAAAGATGGAAGTGAACTTTCAACCCAAAAATATTTTATTTTTACTATGAGAAATAATTGACCTATATGGCTATATCTAGTTATTACTATGAATTTCTGATAACATGAATATACAGTGCATGAATTTCTGAAATCTAGTTATTACTATGAGAAATTTGACCAAGTAATATCCATTGCACATAACAGCAGGAATAAAATGATTCAAACTTCAGAACACGCATTTGTAATTAGAATGGATAATTGACCTATATGGCTATATCTAGTGGGGGGCTGGAGGCCAGCAAGTATCACAACGTGCGAAGTAAAATCTAAAATGTTCACTCACTCATCAACTAGTAAATGAATTAAAAAGACCATAGAAAGAATCATAGGCTACCGCCAATTAACAAACCTGCTCTGTCTGCTCTGTCCTGAATGATGCACATTCTATGACCATTGGGAACTTCAAATACATGGTTACCCTAATAAAACAAGGAAATAAAAAGTAAGACAAAGAACAACATATTAAGACAATTGTGCTGATTATTAATAATTACACCTTCAAGACTACATCTTTTGCCTCAAATTCTGCATTTCCATGAAGAATAATATTTAAAGATTCTGATCTCTCAACATCATGCTTCCAATAGACATTATTGGGAGAAGTCCAATTGATCCCTTCATTCACAATTTTAACACTTTGCAGTCCGCATCTCCCACACCTTTCAACAAACGTGGCATTAGAGTTCCATACTTACTCGATAGATGTTTATAGCAATCATGTGTTTAAAAGTAGGTAACAACCTGGAACCATAATGCAGTATATGTTCACCATTTTTGTTCTTCTTGGTTGAACCCATGATGTTGTCAGCTACAATAATAAGGCTTCCATCCAGCTATAAGAATTTAACATAACAAACTTAGTTTGTACAAACAGGCAAAGTACATGCAAAATTATCTTTTAAATTGTTACCTCAACATCTTTCCATAGAAACTCAGCCACCTCTATTTGCAACTCTGAACCTTTAGAAATAGAGCCACCTACGAACTGCATGGAGAAATTTTGGTGACCACCAAAAGTAGACAAGGCAAAGAATAGAACGAAAGATATAGACAGTGTTTAGAATGTAAGAAGCTAATTACTGCAACTGAGCATAAGAGTCCATAGAGGATCTTCCACACTACACAGGGCAGTATGGAGCAAGAACCAGCTTTCCCATCTCACAGAATGTTTGTAATGGTAATTCTACAGCATTTATTTTTTTTTCTTTTTAACATGACACAAGCAATTAGTCTTTCATTCAATTTCAGGTTTCTTGTGCTGCAATCGACCCATCTTCTACAAACATCTACAACAGTTCATATATTTCATGCACAACATGCTCAAGCTCAACGTAACATTTTATGCATATAAGATATAAGGAACATGCCATTATATCACATTAGGCAACAGTGAAAGGTGCTTAGGCTGTATTGGGATATTGCAGTATAATGTGTACTGTCCCAAACAACAGATTGTTCATTTTTGACAGAATCCTTTTGTATATGTGAGCTAAATGCAGATCAAAGAGTATATCATGGCATGTGTCAAGAACTGACGAATGATAGGTTTTGTTATGCTCAATGTTCATGGGGGATAATTTTTTTGTGGACAACCTTGTGTAAAGGAAAATAACTCTGCCCTTTTGAATCTTGCTTGGCCAGTTGCAGCTCAAAGACATATCTCAGGTAGAATAAGTTATCTAATAATGCAGAGAAGAAAGATACAGATATCATGTTTACCCATCAAATGCATACAAAGCATACCTTTTGTCGTATGATATCCCAAAATGGGCCTAAAGCAGGATGAAGAAATATGAGAAATGGTGGTCCAGAATGCAAATACTCGCTGTTGTCTTTAACCTGATGTTTGGAAATGTTTTAAATAAATTAAAAGAAAAGCGCTTCATCATGACTAAAAATACTTAAAAAAAATTATGAGAAAAGATAGTCCAGCAAATGCGTATAGGTAATATCACATGGAAGGCTGACTCATGCCAAATGTGAAATAAATTCACAGACAGACAAGGTACCGAAGTACACTTACCATGGGAATATCTATGCTGCAACTAGAAAGGAGGTCATGAGCATTACGCATAATGTCAAGGAGTGAACCCTCTGGAGTCTGTTGATCAAACAAAGTGTATATTTTGAAACATGAGTCAGAAATAATTTCAGCTACTAAGTTACAAATACATGTTCTATAACATAAGATTTAACAATATACTACATACAGATGTATTAGTTTCAGAAAAGATGTTATATACTTATATATCAATATTATCATGATATTATCAACACACCTTGTCTCCAAAAGAAATTAAGCGAGTAAGCAGTTTTATCTCTGTAAAAGAATGGGCTGAGCTATCCAACTGTAGGTGCAGAACTAATGCCACTCCATTAAGGAAAGAAGGCCTGGCAGACCCACTGGGGCCACCAAACTCATTCATGTCAACATCAGCATATCAGGCAGCTTATTTGGCGCTACACGTTGCTGATTGCTGACCTACCAAACACAAAACTCAGGAACACAAAATGACTAACAACACAAGATAATTTTACTTTTACAGTTTGTATGAAAAAATCCAAGTTTGTGTGATTCATTGGTTGTTGGTTTATAAAATGTACATAAACACAGGGATGTCCACAAAAGAATTATTGTATATACTAAGGACAGGTAGAAGGCCAGCATCATTAATCCATACTGTCCCAAATTACAGGTTGTTTTAGCTTTTCTAGGTACATATCTTTTGCTGTGCACCTATATATACAATATATCTAGATACATAGTAAAAGCTGTGTATTATAGAAAAGCCAAAATGGCCTATAAATTGGAATAAAGGGAGTAGTTATTAGGACCGGACCGGACATTGGACCGGCAAAGCTCTTAGTTCACGGTTTGATTGGTCTAATTGGTTGAACCGTCGGTTCAATACGGTTTAATAATACTAATATTTCGTTCCTCTCACAAACCAACTTCATATCATAGTGGTGAGGAACCCCCCTCTTGAACCAAAGGTCGTGTGTTTGAACCCTCCCCCAGCCTATTTTTGCTCATATTTCCTCCCATTTCCCCCATTCTGTGCACATAGTGGCACACCTCACATGCGCATGGATGCCTGCATCGGCCAGAGCGGCTTCTTGCCACCGGTTTTCACTGGTTTCTCTGAAAACCAGCAGCTCATCTAGTTTTCCCCAGTTAGATTGCACGGGTAACCTTTTACTTGGACTGAACTAGCGGAGGCTCCAGTTTCGGTTTTTTCCGGTCGGACCGCCGGTCCCGTCCGGTCCTAATAACTGTGCATTAATCTGCTGTTCTGTACTAATTGGCATGCGAATTGGAACACAGGGTAAAAATACTAACCTGGTGCAATGATCTGTCTTCTGATTTCAGCTTCCTTTTAGCTGATGAAGTGACTCTTTTCCGTTCATTGTATACAATGAAAGTGTTAAGCTCACCTGTTAAATATGAAATAGCTAAAACTCAACACAATGAAGTGAATAAATAGTTGCACAGAAAAAATAATAAATCAGTTAACAAAATGTTAACTACCTACATACTTTCTATTCCTTTGCTGCATCTGTAGTTATAAGTGTTCATAAAATTATCTGCAATGTTTTGCATTGTGCACTCTAGCCTGCCTCCAGCAGCACTGTTAAAAAGAAAAAAAATGAAAATAATAAGCAGTAGAATCATAATAAATGACTTAAAAGGAATAAACAATAGAAACTGCAAGGTTTGAGCCTTGGAAGGGTCGCCTAATTCGTAATTCCTTAGGTGTGGTCAAGTCTTGGTGTTTTATGTTTTCTTTTAGGCATAATTTTTTAGTTTGGATCCCTGACTCTCATATCCAGTCCCCGTATGAGATGAAGGGGTTGAATGGGGACCCTCCTTTTTTCTCTCTAATACAATGAAACGCAGCTCTCCTGTGTTTTCAAAAAAAAAAATGCATCTGCCAATTTATACCCACCTACATGTTGAGTCAATATTTTATGGAAGCAATTATGTTGTCAATACTCAGCACAATGTAATCATAAATAAAGAGCATGCCAAGGCTATGTGTTTGGCAGTAAGCTCCAAACTGGCTTTGCCCTGCAATCTAGCTCAACCTGGCAAGGATTTTCATGCCCATGCTGCTGAGCCAAATTTGCTCTCCAGCGCAGGCAAGGTTGGCTTTGCTGGCATTGTTACTCTCTGAACAAGCTCCTCTGCATCCATTGGAGAGCGACAATCCCTGCTGAATCAATTCCTTCCCACCAGATTAATGAACTTGCAGCGCTTATAAAGCAACTTGTGGTAAAAACCAAGCAGCTTATAGTTGAAATCGAGCTTCCTTGCTTGAATCCGGCACCTCGTGATGCAGGTTGACCTCCACATCGCTAGGTCATGGAGTTGACACTGGGATCAAGTTTCTTGTTCCACAAACCTCAAAAAAGACTTGCTGCATGGCAGCAGAAGGATAGACGGATAGCAATCTGCTGCTACCCATCAAACCAATCTGCACAAGCGTAAATAAGCTGCTCTCAGCCAGTGAAACTCAAGTCCAAATCGGTGCTGCTCCCCCCTCAAATCGACATCACAAACTCAAATTCATGCGGTGGCTCGAATAGATGCAGGAACTGGCCAGGATCTGATCTCCACCGCATGCCTGAGCAGCTGAGCGCATATGTAGGATCTGGAGAAGAAGGATAGAAGGGAAGCAAGGTAAACTAACAAAACGCTCTACTTTCATGGGAGATCTGACAGACTGAACTATTCCAAAACGTGATTCTGATTGTAGTGTTGTAAGGTGTGTTTTGTTTTCTTCCTCCACTCATGTTGCCTTGCTCCGCTTGCCTCACCTTGCCAGGTGATACAGGATTATAGAATGTGTTAAGAACATGGTCCAGTTTGAATGCTTTTCATGTTTAGGGACCTATCTATTATCTAGAATCCACTAGAAATAATCCATAGCCACCTCAGTGCAGTTACTTGCAGGTTTACTTTGCCAACTTACATCAACCACAAAGCAATACACAATGAGTTTAGGCTAATCTGATAAGACAAGTCTTCTATACATAAATAACTGATGTGGCAACATGTTAATGAATAGCCATGCTAGCTTCAGAAATTATTGTGTGATAAGCCTAACCCTAAGCATCTAGTATAAAAAACTCAAGGGTTGCCAGTGGGCATATAATAAAATAGGAAGTTTAAGGTGAATTACTGGAAAGGAAGTACCTACACTCAAAGCCCAGATGGTTGACGTACGATACTGCCTTTTTCAAATTCAGCACCATCCCTGGTAAGCAACTAGCATTTTTGCGAGATCCAACTTCCTCTACTGCTTGTAGATCAACATAGAGAATGTTTGTATTTGCTGGAAAGCTAACCTGCGAACTAAATTTAAAGAAACATATATGATAAACTAATTGATAAGATATTGCCAATATTGAACTGTAATCTATATAGAGAAAAATACCGATCTTAAATACATCGCTGGCTCTCTGCATCCAGTCAAACTAACTGAACCAAAGCAGGTATTCTTTGAAAGAGGTAGGAAGCACAGAACACAATGTTCTAAAACTATGATCATTGGAAAAGCAACAAAACCATCCCCCCCTCAACACACCCACCCTATAAGAGTATGCACATACTTTCATTCCGATTTGAAGACTGCATGATTTTTATGCAGTTGAGAACGACCCAAAAAAATTATTACCTGCCGGTAATTACTGTAGGTTCTGGGATGCCGTACTTTTCAAACTCAGTGTACTCAATACAATTGATGCCATATGACCATAGTCCCTCAAGACTTTGTTTCTCAATAAGGACATTCACTCCTTCAGTAGCCCCCGGTCTTCGCTCACAAGATGCAAAACCTAATTTCTGAAATCGTGATGTCGACTCAAAGAGTTTCAAACAACAGACTACCAACTTGATGGTGCAAAAATAGACATTATATAATGACTTGTATCAGCGACAAATGGGAGCCACCTCAGAATTGGATAGTACTTAATGCCTTTTTATTTTACCTTATTGCATCGAAGGCCTATTCCTGCCAATGCCATCATGGTCAAATCAGTTGCAGCAACAACATTGCTGAAAATAACAAACAGAATCCACAGTTATATCCCGTCAAAATGTTTTGTTGATTGACACCCAAAAAAAATAAAAATAAAAAGATCATTTGCCAGACAACCTGACTTGGCGTACAGTTGCACCTTTTCTGCCACAACTTCGTAACCATTGGAGTACACCTCTATCGTATGCAAGTTTCCAAATAGCACCATGACCACCAGGTTTACCAACAGGGAAAAGTGATTTGCTGATTAACCATTTACCATCCTCGGCGTTTACTACAGGTACCAAAGGCTACAGATACCATTGAAGAAATTTAGTTAGAGCTTCATAAAACTTGTGGGCAGGATGATCAAACTGCGATTCTACAGACAACAAAAGAACACTCTAATGGATGGATATATTATATAAGTCTCTGGTTATATACCTGTTCGAACAACCGGAAATTGTCACGGCCTCTACCAAACCAATCAAGTCTTTCACATATTGCAGTTATATGTTCATGATTATCCTTCACAGAACTTGTCATGATTGCAACTGGGGTTATACATTGACCTCCAAAGATCTTGAAGTGAAGAAACTCTCTAGCCTATCAAACAAAGTAGCGCCTCACATTATTATACAATAGCAGGCTATAGAGCTTTATAACTATTTTAAGCCTTTACAAATGTATAACTAGTCCAAAAATAACATGGCACTTACACAACCAAAAAGAAATTTAAAAAAAAAACTAGCTGCTACATTGCTATCCATTTGTTAAGGGGGCATGACCAAAGTGTGTGAAAACAGGTGTTACAGTAGAGGAAACTATATGCAAAGAAACATCAATTTACTACTGTATGTAGACACCATAAGTCAGTAAAAAAAGAAACTACATGCAAAGAGAAACTTCATATGCACAACAAAGTACCTGTAGATCCCGTATCAACCCTTCCAACAGAGATCTCCCACAGTAAGGGAGCAACGCAGCAGGAAGGGATTCACCAGTATCTGAGTCCACTAGACCAAGACGATCACCCGCACCACCAATTGGATAAATTTCACCTAGTTCTGGCAAACCCTAGAAAAGATCATATTTCAGTTTGTACCTTATAATAGAATACAGATGCCCTATTTAATGTGCAACATTATTCAATGTAATTTGCACTTGAAATAAGAACAATAACAAAATATCGATATCCTTATCGTCAATTTCAGATAATGTGGTATACAAAATAACCTCGATTCCCCACAGAGCTGCTTGAGATGCATATTCTTTATCCTCCAATAAATTAAGTCCACTGGGAACATGGAAATCAACAAACTTGTCTTTGCTTGGTCGGTGCATGTGATCCTTAGAGGATGAAAGGAGCTCCAATACCATAATTTGATAGCTGAAGTGGATAAAGGAAGTAAAGAACGTCAATAGTATTCGTAATCTTGTAGATATAACAGATTAACAACCAGATAAACAAAATGGCTTAAGGGGATAAGTTAGGACTAGGGATGCATGTCTTGTTTGTGTTGGGTCATTGGGTTGACCCAGAACCATCTGATTGAAGTGACCTGGATTTCAAAGCAAGGGGGCTGAGATAATATTGAACTAGTTAAACGACCCAATGCTACCAATTAATCCTTTGTTAGGGCCATCCAGTTAATGCTAACCAGATGTGTTGGAAGGCCTGTAGTTTCAAAACAAGACCCAACTTACCTTCCTGTATGGCTGCATTTTAAATATGATGCCATAACTCATAAATGTTGTTTTTGTTCCAAAAAGAAAATAGCTCGTCAATGTTCACTAGTACTACTTTGGACCTTTTCAGTTACTAACTAACTTCTGATTCCAGCACGTATCAAATTTGGCAACTTGTGCTACTTCGTTGCTTACTATGTCCCCCACATACAAGCAAGCAATGCTCACCCGATGATGCCTCCAATGCAGTCGTAGAACTCCTCGATGCTGTCGAGGAACTTGAGCAGTCTAGGGAGTACTTCCATTTCCTCGCTCCCCTTCTCGCCACCCACCACTCCCTCGGATGTCCACTTCCCGACCAAACCGGCCAGGCTATACAGTGCATCCCGCAGGGCACTCCCACCACTCACCCCGCCGTTGCGGTGGTGGTGCTCGTGACGGCCGTCGCCGCCGTACCAGTCGAGCTCATATCCGAGCACGTGCTCCTGTCCTGCCGCGACGAGGCATTTCAGCAGGAGCACCTCGCGGGGCTCGAGCGCGCCCAACACCCCGCGGCTCGAGTCCTTGCCGAAGAACGCCGCGACGCGAGGCTCTGCGTCGAGCGCGCGGAGCTTGTCGCGGAGCGTGCGCGCCGCGCGGAGCCTCTCGCGGGCGGCGGAGAGGCGCGCGACCTCCGCGGCGATCGCCGGGTCCCGGTGCGGCTGAGCTGGGGGAGGCGCGGGCGCGGGCGCGGGTCCCGGTGGTTGCCGCTCGATCGGCGCGGTGGAGACGCCCTGCGAGCGCGAGGCCGGCGAGGGGGACGGCGACGGCAGCGCGGAGAGGAGGCGGCTCCGACCGCCGCGCGGGCAGCGCGGGGCGCGCGTGTGCGGGAGTGGGAGGCGCGGCGAGAGGAGGGACGCGGCGTGGAGGCGGAGGTTGGGAGGAGCAGGAGGGGTGGGCGCGCGAGAGGCCATGGTTTTTGGAGGTGCTGCAGTGGGGACTGGGGAGGGAGCCGAGGCGCCGAGCGGGCGGGCCGGCGGTTAGAGCCGTAGAGGCGAGAGCGGGAGGGGGAGCCGCGGCGCGGAGGGGATAAGAGGAGCACACCGTGACAGCGAAAGGCCGAGGGGCGGACGGGCATATGCTCTCGGGGCGATACGGTGCCTACTGGATTCTCGAGTGCGCGGGGCCGCGTGGCGCGGGTCGCTGTCCCGGTCGCGGTCTCGTTGAGCCGGGACGAGGAGTCGAGGACAAAAGGGAGATGGTTATTGGCTTATGGCTCCGCCCGTCGGCTGACTGGTGATTTTTGTCGTGTTTGATTTGAAATTTGATGATTGGGTCCTGGAGGACAATGAAGAAACGTGGCCTAGTTTTTTGTCAATATATCAGTTATGTAATAGTTTTCTCTCGTAATAAATCATTGAGTAGTACTTATAGTCATGGCTTACTTACTAACGACCTTCTTCATCAGAATCCCTAGGTGTTTGTACAAGATTTATGTGGGTATAATGCAAAATTTGACATAACTGGATGAGAGATCAAAGGAATTCATCTGCACGCGTGCGTTCTGCGTTAGCAAGACTCCTTGGTTGTGCAACAAGCCAAAACTTTCGTGCACTGCTTTTCAG
>Ga0182004_10002760_pt1 | contig 13775 bp, 13 predicted proteins | sample Sormic07211540_1_FD_120479 | JGI IMG/M metagenome (GOLD analysis project Ga0182004, IMG submission 120479) | Endophyte microbial communities from Sorghum bicolor roots, Mead, Nebraska, USA - 072115-40_1 MetaG | ecosystem: Host-associated > Plants > Roots > Unclassified | place: USA: Nebraska...
ATAAAAGTTCTTCAAGAATGACTTAAAATTTGACTATATTTGTACAAATTTTTTGAATAAGACGAGTGGTCAAACTTGGGGTAAAAAAAGTCAAACGACTTACAATTTGGGATGGAGGGAGTAGTAATTACTTGTTTATGAAACAACAGGACCAATGGAAAAGGACATAGCAAAGGAATCACTAGATCAGGATGCAAGTCGCAGCAAAAGCAGGCACTTACCATGAATTGCAGCAGAGAGGCTATCATTAGGAATATAATCATATATCAGCAGCTTCTCATCAAAAGACCAGTAATAAGCCCTCAAGGTAACAATGTTGGGATGCCGGACCTTGCCAATTGCCTCAACCTCAGTCTGAAACTCCTTAAACCTCTGCAGTCCCCCCTCCCCAAGCCGCCTAACTGCCATTGTGAGCCCGTCCTCAAGAACCACTTTATAAACGATTCCAATCCCACTCTTCCCCAGCACAAAAGCTGATGCCTTGAGCAGCTCATCCAGATCAAACCTCACATGCGGGTCCAATGCCACGAGATCGTACTGCTCCGCATGCTCAGATGGAGTTTCAGACTCATCCCTGCTGAAACATCCACAATCCTTGCCACACCTGGACCCTTTAGAACCAGCAGCCGCACCGTGCCCCTTGCTCCTGTCTTTGGATGAAACCACCCTCCAGTAGCAGTAGAAGAACACCAGTGCAATGATCAAAATCACCACAACATCACTGAGCACGATGGCCACAATGGCAATCTTCCCCAGCCCCTTGTTCTTCCCCTTGCCACCACCGGCTGCCTCGGGTGCCGACGAGTCGCCTCCGTCATTGGACAGGGAAGGGTTGGACGACGGCGCGCAGGGGTTCTTAAGCGGCGGCCCGCAGAGGCCCGGGTTGCCAACGAACGCCGTGGGGCCCCGGTTCTCCAGCGCCCCGTTCTGCGGGATAGGACCGGAGAGGTTGTTGTAGGTGAGATCGATGTAGACCTTCTCCGGCAGCCTCCCAAGGGTCGCCGGGATGGGGCCCGAGAAGTGGTTGTGCGAGAGGTCGACCGTCCCCTGGAGCCTGGACAGGTTCCCGATGTCCTCCGGGATGGTGCCGGAGAAGCCGTTGAAGGAGAGGTCGAGCCGTTCCAGCGCGGTGAGCTGGGCGCCGAACCCGGCGGGGAGCGAGCCCGTGAGGTTGTTGCGCGCGAGCGCGAGCGCGCGGAGCCTGCGGCATTTGAGGATCGAGGTCGGGAGGGAGCCGTTGATGGCGTTGGAGGAGAGGTCGAGGATCTGGAGGTAGGCCAGGTCCCCGAGGTCCTCGGGGAGCTGGCCGTCGAGCGCGTTCCCGTAGAGGACGAGGCTCTGGAGCGCGGGCGCACCTGCGACGAGCTCGGGTGGGACGGGCCCGAAGAGGCGGTTGCTGCGAAGGTTGAGGTGGCGGAGCGAGGACGGGAGCGGGGACCTAGGGAGCGCCGCGACGAGGAGCTTCTTAGGGAGGGAGAGCGCGACGACGCGACGGGGCTGGGCGGAGCCGGAGCCCGGGTCAGGGGAGGAGCAGGCGACCCCGTTCCAGGCGCAGGGGTCCGCGGCGGTGGCGTCCCAGTTGGCGAGCGCCCCCGTGGGGTCTTGCAGGACGGCCGCCTTGAACGCGAGCAGCGCCTGGCCGTCCGGCGTGAGCGCGTCGGCGGCGGCGGAGACGGCGAGATGGAGGAGCAGAAGACGGAGGAGCGCCATGGCGAGTCCGCGTTGGGTGGCGGACGAGTGGGCAGTCTGGGACTCCGGACTCCGGAGAGTGTGCGGAGGAAGGGACGGGGCTGCCCGCTGGTGTCGCGGTGTGTGTGGGTGGAAGGTTTGACTGATGACTGCACCCCACTGGCCACTGCCAAACCCAAGCGCAAAGGGCGGTCGCTGCTCGCGAAAACGGGACGCATTTCCACTCGTTTCTGATGTTCTTTTTAGCGTGGTTTGCTACCAGAATCCTCCTAACAAAGTTAGGTTCAGCTTTTTAGTGTCTATATATATATTATATATATATATATGGAAGCCCTAGTCCAATCTACAACAACGTGGTTCCACCAAACGAGTAGCAACCAGACAGTCTGATCTAGTACAGGAGGCACATGCAAGATGTGGGACCCATCAACCTATCAAATCAAGCAGTCTCTCACGTTGGATATGGCCAGATTAAAAAGAAAAAAAAATCCCCTCCTCTCTCTCATGCCCGATGGCCTGATGCACGATGGCGTTCCGGCTCCTCCGTCCGGGGCCCCTCCCTCTCCAGGCTCCTCCGTCCGGTGGCGGCGCACTGCACTCCCATCTGGCGATGCCCCCATCCATCCCGGTGGCTAGCCTCCCACGCCACAATGTCGCCTCCCATCCTGGATGTTGCATGGCAGAGGGCCGTGAGGTCCCAGCCCCAAGCAGCAGGGTCCTCCTCCAACTCCGGCGCATGTCACCCAGCAGGCTCTCGTCGAACTCCGGCGCCCAGCAGGCCATCCTTGAACTCTGGCGTACGTCGCCTAGTAGGGCCTTCTCAGATCCCGTCGGCAGAAAGCCTGGCTCGCTCAGATCTGGTCGGCAAGTAGGAGGAGCTTCGAGCGGGATGAGGAGCACCAGATGAAAAACGAGCAGATCGAGCAGGATGAAGAGCGAGTAGATTGACAAGGTGCGTCCTTTCCTCCTCCCTAGCAGATCGAGAAGGACGTGGTTCAATTTTTTTTTTTTGCAATATGCTGATGCCCAGCTTGAATGTTGCAGTAGTGGATGGGGGCGGTTCCTCCTCTCCTAGCCCACGTAACAAGCTCCGATGGCACATCTTGGGCAGCACGCGACCTCCAATGAACTACTTGAGGTGATGGATTTTTCCTTTTTATGCATGGATGAAGGGGATTTCTTTAATTCTTTTATTCACTATTGTTCCTCTTGCAAACACTCAGTGTCCATGGCAGGAGCTTCACTAGGCAGCTACAGAGGGTGCTCAACATTTTCCTTTCGACTGTATTGTTCCATCTGATGCAACTCTATTGGATACTTAGGATCGGACATTTATATTTCAAGTTGATTGAAATTCTATTGGATAATGTGTAAGATCGAACATTTATACTGTTGGAGCAGCTATATGTGCACTTCGTCTAGACAATTCTATACATTGTTGGAGCATGCTTTTATGCATTGTTACAATATTGTGATATATGCTGTTGGAACAATTATTCGTATAGTGGTTCCAGCAGTGGATATATTTGAATTCCAGCAGTGGATACAAAGATCCACGTTTATGGTTCGTGCATAATTCATCTTCATTGTTTTGTTTGTAGATTTTGAGTTATTATGCTTGAGTGCATAAGTTTCTATGCATGGTTAAACTATAGCTTGGTATGTATTCCATATATTTTTACAACAAATTAGCCTATATTTTTGGAGCAGTTAACTATACACTTCTACAGCTATATACATAGTTGGAGCACCTTTTTTATGCAATGTTGATGCTTCTATTTACAGAAAAAAATTGTTTTTGTGCTTGCATATATGAGTTTCTATGCATAGTAATTATGTTTTGGCAATCTGACTAAATAAATTTCTATGTATTATTAGAGCACATTTCTATACATTATCTAAGCACATTATTTGACCTGAGTAGAATAAAAATTTGTATCATTCATTATCCAGACCAAGGAGGCCATCGCCACGGTCCTTAAGGATGTCCTCCTCAATGACAACAACGCTGAGGATCAATTCAACAACTGTAGCAAGGCACTGCGTCCAGGTCATTGTCGTGAAGCAATCTTTCACTGCATATCACTAGTTATTCATTCTTCTTTTTATATATTATTAGAACAAATTTCTACTTTATAATTTAGCTATATCAGAGCCCTTGTGATGAAATATTTTTAGCTATATCAGGCACTGCATCTCTAGTTCCTAGCTTTAGCCTAGTTAGATTATAAGTATAATAGTTCTAGTTCTTCAGCGGGATCTGGAGCCCCTGGCGTCTGTGGAGCGTGGAGTTCGGTATAGTTCTAGTACATTTCTCTTATTGTATTCAATATTATGATTCCGACAACATTGTTCTAGAGATGCTCTAATGATTGTTCTAGAGATGCTCTGATGATTTCTCTTATTGTAGTCATTGTCTACTTTGATTATATGTCTAGGATAGTTGGTTTGATCTTATTGAATTCATGTAATTGCTTGTATAGCGTTTACCTAATTGATCGTTGTGTAGATGGTAGACAATATGTAGACGTGGTGTATCGATATCTTGTTTATCTACGAGTGCACCCTAACATGCCGGGACATGTGGTAGTCTGCGCAGGTGACAGCTGCGTTGGTTCCTCTGTAGTCCACCCTCCGTACATAGGACTAGCATGGGCACAGTCGCAAAGGAGGTGACCCTTGTGTTTTAATACCCTCATTAGTTGATGCCTCTTTACATGTGATCATGATGTAGGATTAACTTAACAATGATTGCTAGATGTAGTTGCACTAATTAGAGTTATTCATTGATATAGTTATTGAATTACCTTAGTATTTATTTCTGAGTTTATCCATTGGTTAGCTATTGCTATGACTAGAAGAGCTCTGATATTTTCTATTTATGATGATTGACCATTATTTATCTTATATCTTTTATCACGTGACTTATCCCTGTTATGAGTAGAATTCTAGTTATGGTTTACCGTTCACATCAATAGTATAAGTTATAGTTATAAGTCCTACATATAGACCTTTCTAGTGGTATAAATATAAATTGACAACTTGGTAGAACTCCTTAGGTAAAATGCAACAACAATATAATTATCTGTCCTCTTGCAGAATCTATTTAGTTTATATTTATATCTTTTATCTCTGCCTAGTCATATTGAATACATGTAAACCTATAGTTATTCCTTAGTACTATAATTGAGGATGACAACTTAATTCATGCTTAGGAATGCTAGTAATAAATGAGTGGCTAGTTGCTAATGACAAGTTAATTTAATACCGAATATTTTTGGCGCTGTTGCTAGAGGTAGGGTTTATCTTTATTTTTAGTAATGATGATAGAAGTGTCAACAATATCAATGGAGGGTCCGAGAACTCGGTTCCAAAGGACTAATCAACATAGTGGAGGAGATCAAGAACGGGGGCCCTGGATCACTGTAAAAGGATTTGTCACCACAGTTACAATGAACGATTTAGTTTCTCAATGCAAAACTAAAATCTAAACAAAATCCAAGTCTAAATAGAAGCGGCTACGTGGAATATAAAAGAGAGGCGTCCTAGGGTTGGAGGCGACCAGGGAGAGGCGCCCACAACTTGGGCTTAAGGCCCGACTCGATACATGGCCAAGTTGGGCCAAAATAGGTGACACAACACCTTACCGTGGTCATACAGATCAATCCGTAGATGATCTAGAGCTAGGATTAGATCCAAAATAACGGCGTCGTTGTCCCCTTTCCAACGAGTCTAAGATCACCTTGTTTTGATGTCGTATGAAGAAGTTATGATCGAAATACTGATGATGTGTCTGCTGAATCCGAGAGTGACGTGGTAGATGAACTGAAGATGAATTGCAACTTGAGAAAGACGATGATGTCAATGTGTCCAGTGTGGTGGTGTCCTCATCAGTATGTCCCTTTAGTATTTATTATATTTGTCTATTATTGGTTGAACCACACTTCTGATGTAACTATCATTAGCATAATTCTTAAGGTGTATAGCAATCTTAAAAAGATAATGAATTATAAGTGGAGATGTAGGATAGTAGACACCAGACAATACAACTGTAGCATCATAAAATAGTTTAAGAAATCTAAGCACTTTTTCAGCCATTGCCCAATGTTCATTAGTTACAAGAAATGCACCACCTTTAGCCCTAGGACAGTGAGCATGCATGAAAGTAGTGAATGGTTCCTTATGAGGAAATGAATGCTTAAGCATCAGATATGTAGAGTTCCACCTTACCACCATGTCCAGCTGAAATTTTCTAGGCCTAAAACTAGTGGTAATGTAATAACTTTTATATGTAGCAATTCTCTAGCTAGAACAATTTAAAACCGATATTCTAGTTCTAAATGCTTCAATCAAAGGCTTAAGAGCATCAAGGGCCTCCTAAACAATTAAATTGATATATGACATGCACAACACTGATGCAAGAACATAGAATTAGCTACAGTAAGAGATGTATGTTCCTCTGATTCATTAGGATCATCTAGAACCTCAATACCAAGATATGGTGATAGTATAGGTCAAAGCATACACATGGCAAAAACATTAGGTGATGCATTGTCTAAAGTAACCACAAACACCTTAGCAATTAATCCATAATTAGCAAGCAAATACGCAACACGATTAGCAATATTTTGTCCATTGTGGGACACATTAATAAGAACAAGACCAAGCACCATCTTCTCTAGTTGCTAATCAGAGTTTATGTAATGAGCAACAACATAAAGGTAGACCTCTTTGACATTAATAGACCAAATGTGAGAGGTCAAACTCACACAATTAACAGCACAAGAACTTAGTGTCTCAACAAGCTTAGTCTTTTCATCAGTGAATTATTTAACCATGTCTCTAGTGGTGGTTTCCCTAGAGAGAGAGGAACAAATGTAGAGTTATGAGCAAGAATGTAATCTTCAAATGCATCAGTTTCACCTAATCTGATAGGAACATATATCCTAGCAGGCAATTGAACTAGTTCAGTATAGGCATGGAGAGAAAGTACTCCCAATTACGCATACTATCATTAGGATTAAAATAGATCTAAGACTAAGACATACGAGTTTTCTCATGCCTCCTGGGACATTTATCCCTATGCCAAGTAAGCTGACCAGTGCCACCACTATAGAGAGAGCAGAATATTACTTAGAGCAATGGATGCACCTAGCTGCATATCTAAGCTTCTTACCTTTACTATTTTGTAGAGCTTCTTGAAATCTAGCCACACTAGCGAGGTAGAGGGACGAGAGGGCTTGGTGTTGTCACCCTCTTTACCTTCCTTTTGGTTTCCTGACCTGCCTTCTTGATCATCGCTGTCAATAGCAATGGGAGCCTAGATGCTATGGCTGAAGAGCTACTTGCTGTCCTCGCATAAGTCATCCTCATCATCATCTCTAGCCATCCCGCACATTCACCTCTCATTGTTGTCGGTGACCTTAACCATCTCCTCATTAGAGCCGGCCATGGCCATTCACCGATGCACTAGTTCCTCAATGGCTACATAAGAGAAGAATACTCAGTATAGATCTAGGGTAGGGTTAGCAACTTAGGGTTAGGGTTAGGGTTACCATCACAGCTAGAGCACCAGAATCACCACCAACGTGGATGAGATCCACCTCCCTGGTCCCTCAATGGATTCAAATCCAAAGCACCATGGCAAGCAGTATCAGTTGAGGTTAGTGGAGACGGTGACGAGGATGACAAGGAGAGGACAATGCTACATAAAAAATCCACCTGAGGGGGAGAAGAAGACGACAAAGGAGTCGTCATGGTAGAGAGATAAGAGAGCGAGTTAGTTGAGCTGAGAGTGGTGGGGGAGTGGGATTATGGTTAAGTCTAGAGGAATGGGATACCTCCTTGGCATGTGGTGGCTTATATTTCCCTTCCCATCCAATGGTCTGATCCTCCAACAATCAGATGGTGCGGGGGAGGTCGATCCAACGACTAATGGAGAGGGGGCTGTGCCATAGCCGTGGTGGCCTATTAAGCCGTGTTGTCCCTGGGTTGGAATTGTAGGCCGAAATGATGGCCTAGGCACAATGCTAAGGCCGAGCCATGCCTGGCATGGGCACGACGCGTCACGGGCTGAGCCATTCCTGGGCCGTGCTTTTTTGGGTCGTGCCTATGTCGACCCATCGTGTTAGTGCCATATGGAATTTTATATCCCTATGTAGCAGTGTCATGGAGTGTTTGGAAGAGTTTCATGTGGCCTGCCTCCTCTTCCCTCTTTAACCCCACGATGAACTAGCAATATGCAAAAGAATTGCTTTTCTCTTTCTAGCTCCTCTAATACTATAGGGGTGGAATGAGAGCCCGAAAAAGCCTAACCAAAGGAGACCTTCAATAGAAAGTTAAATTAAAAAATCAATGTGTAGGACAGTGAAAAAACAAATGGATAACTAGTTTGAGAACTCCTTTTGGATGGTTGCCATGTTCTCATATTATAGAAAAGTGCTAATACATAGTTTTATAGGAAAGTAGTAGTTTTAGGTCCTAAATATTTGGATTTTTTGGAGTTTGTTAGCACTAGTATAAGTTTCCTGCTCAGCTACACTTGCTTTCACATCAAAATTTGGTTCCAGACAAAGAGAAAGCTAAAATTAGGAAATTATAAAAAATAGCCAAACATTCACCATGATTGGTTAGCCTGATTAATAAAGGGATGGTGTCATCAAGATTTAGTGCGGTTAGTGCGGATCTTCGAGAGCGGGGATTATCAAGGAGAGTCAAGATATTCATCCAAATCAGCTAACGGAGTTGCCAAACCAAGCAAGCTAGATGACATCACCAGGGAAGATACTCTGATTAGCAAGGGACAATGGCAGCATGTAGCAAGAGCACACGTCGAGCTCCACAAGAAAGGAAAGATTAAGGCCCAAGTTATCTTAGTTTAGGGAATTTTTACCTTCTTTAGCAAGTTTGTTGTTGAGTCTTGTTCGATTACGACTCATGTCAGGTCTTGGGTTATAAATATTGGACCCCAGCCAATGTAATGGATATCCAAGCATCAATCAAACAAACCAGTACCGTTGCTTTTTTAGCTTCTACCACCTTAGGAGTAGGAGTAGAGTAGATTTTGACTAGTTCTTCGGTGAGCAGAGCAGCATCGGTTAGGTTAGACCTTCGATTTGTTTGTAAGTACATGTCACGGTTTATATCTTGCTTTATAGGGCAACATTGGTTAAGTCTAACCTTGTACGAGCATAATATAAGCTAGTTATCAGTCTATGTTATTACCTGTGGGTCTGACCTTTGTAGGTAATTTCATAGATCCGTTATTTATGTGTGTTAAAGTTCGCACGGCTCCATTGTTTAGGTTCAATTTCATATGGGTTTTCACATAAATGTCTACCAGACTAATATTAGATTATATCAGACTCTATTTAACATATATTTTATTAAAATCATCATCTTTACTATTGTACATTGTTAGCATCTTGTATGACAATAGTTTTCACTAATCTTACTATTCTAATCTAATATTAGTCAAAGATAGCATGTCGTCAAGGCATGCTTAGCCATAGGTAAAGCTTTGTAGCTTATGAGATTCAATCTAGAAGTGTTATCATGGCTACATCGTTTAGGTTTGAACTCCATGGTCAAGCATAGTCTTAGAAAACATGCTATGTCTACGTTGGCTATTTAGCTGATAACCTATGCTTTCTTGTCACACCATGCTTTCATGATCATATTAAGTATAAATAGATTCTGCTCTGTTGTCTTTATCATGGCTATAACAATCCAATTGATCCCTACTATTAGAGGTAATGGAGTAGATTTGATTAGTTTATGGGTTCATCTATGCTTAATAATTGAGTATCGGCATGTTGCGGCCCTTATTGTTTGTTGAAATTGGCTAGTAAGCCGATAGCCTACCCTTGAGAACATATATTGGCTATTTATATGCTTTTACTTGTTCTTATCTTGTTTTAAAGTTAGCATATGTCTCAAATAGTATTTATGATCTTTCACGCCTATCTGTTAATACTGTTTTAAGCATGCTTTTATGGTAATCGGCAGAGTAGATCCATCTATATGTTTAACTGATGATTGTTGATTGATGCTTACTTTTCAACCAACATCATGAACATGCTGGGTATCAACTCCCTAGTCGATAGCATTACTTAATTGGCTAATTGGCCAGATATTTGGAGCTGTCTAGAATCATAGTCGATATGTTCCACCTTGTGTTACTAATTAGCTTTACTTCTCTTTATCAATTAATAGGTCAAATTGACTAGCACACCATATAGGTATCCACCACATGAATTAGTGCATGGCCCTATCCAAGCCCAAAGAGAGCTCGAGATCTACTCCATGCGGTCTCTTCCCAGTCCTCTGTTCTGTCACCAATTTGCCAAAGTGGGAACAACTCTTCTTTCCCTTTTTTGGCATCGACACAGATTTGGCATGCTCGATGGGACCACAATTGTTTGATCAAGAAGTCAATCACACCATCGATATGGCAAATCAAGGTGTCCTTAGTGTCACTTTGGAGGACCTTCTAGAGGAATAGAAGGCACTGATCGAGTAAGTGGCAAATGAGAGTTTCGCCAGAAGTGTCTACTATCTTATACTCATAGCAAAATGCGTGAGTCCATCATTCAAAATACTCCACTACCAACTATCATCATGCACGGGCGAAGTGAAAAGAAGCTATAACTACTATCTGTTTGGTATGCAAGACCATCAATGAAGCTCTCGTTAATCATGATCAAATGTTAGTAAACTCAATTGGCAACATCATGAGGCAAGTCATCTATAGAGTGTCAGTTGATCAAGTTGGGGTGGGATATCTCGATGGTTTTGACTCATCTTCTGTTAGGAGTCATGTAAATAGCACCAGTCATCAGCCAAATAGTGGAAACCATCAAATCGTAGCTTCTAGAGGGATCAATTCCAAATAGTCAAGCCCCACTATCAACAGCGGGGCAAGGGCTAACTTCACCACAAGCAAGGGTAGAACAAGATGATAGGTGGGCAACCACCAGTTTAGCAACCACCTAGAGCCCCTGTTATGCCTAATTAGCACCCTACAGGGCATGCTCAAGCTTACACCGCACAATAGCAACCATCTTGGCGAGGTGTGCAATGGCTAATTCAAGGAGGGTTCAATACTTCCTATCAAACACCTTTATCAGCCTATAAAGTTGTTTTGTTAGTATAATGAATCACTAGGGATCTGGGTCCCAACTTCTTTGATGGTTGGTTGCAAGGATATACTTCTCACAAGACCTAGATCGACTATCCACAAGGTTAGCATCTAATTTGCACACACATGAGATGGTGCTGCACCTGTGTATCACAATCCTTATGACTTCAATGTTCACCAAGCGCTGGCATAGGTGCAGCATCCTCTAGTCCAAGGACACTAGTCTTAGGCTTAGGGCCTTTAAGCTCAACCTCAAAACCTCAAGGACGAGCCCAAGAATAGCTAAGATAGGAACCCACTGTCATAGATGCAAAAAAAGTTTGCTAGCAAGATAATGGCAATGATGCAAAGCTAGTTCAGTCTAAAACCCTGTTGGTATAAATTAAATGCACACAAGAGACATAAGTATCCACAAGCACACAGCTAGTATACCGATGTAGCACTTCACCCAAGAGTATTCCAGAGTATCGTTATTTATATTTTACCATAGGGAAGACGTGTGATACTAACTAAATCTATACTTAACCCCTGAGAAAGCAAAAAGGATGAAGATGATAGGGATAATAAAGTAGGTCACTAGGGTCCTCCAGTTCAAATCTTATAAGCTATGTATATTACTACTCAGGCTAGGGATATTACTCAAGAGAAAACACCATATAAGATAACTTTAACTCGGCAACTGCATCCTACGTGCCACTATAGACGAGAGGTGGACTATATAAGAATCAACAAGGCTATAAATCACCCTCATGAACTACCACTGATCTAGAATGTAGGGTGCATCCACAATCAACCTAGGTCTAAGCACCTCGCCTACACCTAGAATTATTATCTTAATCTATAGCGTCCTATAGATTAAAGAACTCAAAAGAATTGTGAACTAGAAGAATAATAGTAACAACAAACTTACTTGAATTAGAAGTTGAATACTAAAAGACCCTCAGAACTTGATCTTGCATGTACAAGCCGGAGAGGAGACACCGATACGCTAGAGTTTCCCCCAACTCTTTCCCAACACTTAATCTCTCTTTCTAAATAAGAGTAGTCCTAATCTTTTTTGGACTACAAAACTAATCTTATCTTAATGCTTCTCTTGATTCTCTCTAGGAACTCTTGATGTAGAAGTAGAATTAGGGTTTCAACCTAGAGGAGAATGCCTTGATCTGAAGGAGGGGGCTCGGTATTTATAGCCTGGTGGAATGAACATGGGCCCTTGGATCAAACAAACTTGAACAAAGGTGGAGGTTAAGCCTTGAGGTTAGTGGAGCAATGTGATAGGAGCCTCCTACTAGGTGGGGCTAGGCTAGGGTGACCGACCAAGCCCCTAGGCCGACCAACCTAGGTCAATGCTATGTGGGCCCCACCTTGCAAGGTCTCACCTGTGGTGTTCTCTAGAATCTTCTTCTTTTGGAGTTGCATTGGAATATGCTTTTTACATCGATGTCCACCATATCTTCTCTTATTTTCTTGTTTTATCCCTGAAAACACAGACATACCAAAACTCGTGGAACTCTGTTAGTTTAACCCCTACCCTATGCATATATTTCATTATGAGCATATATTCATGTTTAGTTGATAGTTAAAGTGATACTTAACAACTGTCAACAAGCTCTCCAAGCTTAACCTTAGCTAGTCCCTTAGCAAAGCTAAACTTAGCAATGGGTTACGAGTTGCTACAATGCTTTCATGCCTCAAAGTACACATGCATTCAAATAAAAATTCTCCTTCGGATTAGAATAGACTATTCTGACTTTCAAACTTAAACATATTACCTTCAACCATGGGGCTTGTAGCCGTCACTTGGGTCTTGAGCAATTGAAAGACAAAACAATCAAGTCAAGTACTATGCTTCAAGCTCTTAGCTCAACCATTATTCTAGATTTTTTGTAAGTTTTCTAAAAAAACTTAGAGGACTCTCTTAAGTCTCTCAATATGTGGTATTTATGGATCCTTACCAAGACAATAATGATGTTATGCCTTCACTCTTGCTCATCCCACAACTAATAAAGCTTATATGGAGTTCTTAGGAGGGGAGACAACACATACATACTTGCAAAAAATATTTTTGTAAAGTCAAACAATAGATCTAGAGAAACAAGTCATACAACTAAATCAAGATGTGCATGTGTGTGGAATATATGTGGAGTGGTGTATGTGGTGGATATGGCTATGAATGGTGTAAATGGTGGCAAGGGTGAAATCATGGTGGGAACCTAATTCTACTTTGCTCCTTGAAAACATATCTCTCTTTTTTGGAATTTGAAAACCCTTGCCAGAGAACATGGCTATCTTATTTATTTTTCTCTCTCTTGGACATTTGTCCATTTTTTCTAATACTATTTTTTCTCTTTTTTTCTTCCTCTTCTTTTTTTCAAATAATTTTTGCATAATCTATGCCTCTTTTGCAACAAATCTTTGAGAGATAACAACAAGAACTTGGAGCATTTATTTGGTGGATTTGGGGTGATTGGGTGGATGGAAATCTATCAAGCATGTATTCGGTGTTCACTCCTAGTGTAGGAGTAGAACATGTTTGGGTAGATCTAAATGGAAGGCATGTTGTTACATACTTCCAGTGTACAAGCAACATATTTGGATGGAGTGTAGGTGATCTTGATTTTCAAAGCATGACAAGTCTCTAAGGATCAATAAAGCTTGACAAAACTCAATGCAAAGCAAGCAGTAAAATACGTAAGTGGTTGTTGGGTATTTTAAACGCAAACAGAAAAATCCGCAAGCGCACGGATACTGATGTAGCCTTCACCCAGGAGTATTCCAGAGTATTGATTTTCCACAGGGAACGTGAGTGTACTAATTAAGAATCAAGATCGCCTAAGGATAACTATATAATTATTTTTGGTGGGAAGAGAGGAAGTTTCCTGAGAGTTCTCTAGTTGATCTAAGAATCAAGAATTACTTCAAAGATTATCTATTTCGGGACATCAGA
>Ga0182004_10002761_pt1 | contig 13767 bp, 16 predicted proteins | sample Sormic07211540_1_FD_120479 | JGI IMG/M metagenome (GOLD analysis project Ga0182004, IMG submission 120479) | Endophyte microbial communities from Sorghum bicolor roots, Mead, Nebraska, USA - 072115-40_1 MetaG | ecosystem: Host-associated > Plants > Roots > Unclassified | place: USA: Nebraska...
AATCTAAACAGGACCTTACTTTATTTTTCAAGGACAAAGGCCTTTGTACCGCTTGCTTGTAGGCTGCCGTTTCATCCGAAGCAAAGCTAGAGGAGAAAAGCGGCAAACGAGGAGGCAATGATCACACGTGTGGTCCGACGCTCACGAAGCAACGATCCTATAACCCGTCCATGTGTCGAGAGATTCCATGTGCCTGTCGGGCACATCTCCAAGAAAAGCCCAAAATTAACTTGGAAGCAAAAGCAAGATAAACAAAAGCAACCCAACCCAACCCAACCTCTGTAACAACATTTAGCAAGTGCTTGGTCGGGGTAGGTGCCGGCGAGCCTAACGCAACGTTCGAACCGCAACCTCTCGTGGTACAAGTAGGAAAAAAATATTTCCTTCACCCATCACGAAAAATGCGGAGAAAGCAACGCGAGAAGGGACCGAAACCCTCCACCACGGTCCACGGGCCACGGCACCACCGCCGCCGCCGCCGCACCGGGGAAGCATGGGTGTGCACTCGCCGTTTTGGCAACGAGCACGACGCGTTTGGCCCAACACCACACGTCCACACCGGGGGCGCACGCAGAGAACACAGCCGCGAGCTGCCAGCCAGAGAAGGATGGACGACGAGGACGACACTGGTCAGTCATCTGATCACCTCCATTAATAAAGAAACAGAGAGCACGTCGCTGCGTCAGGACGGGAGAACAAGGAGTAAACAAACCAACCTCCCCGCTGCAACAGTGCGCAGTATTTGAATCCAAATCCAGCCAGCCAGACAGCTGAGAAAGTGAGAGAAAAGCCTCCTTGTTCCTGTAGACTGTAGTGCGAGGAGGAGGCCACTGCCGGTCACACACCAACCTTTCAAACCACTCCACTCCGGTTCCCTCTTCCCACCTGCGCCAGCTTCTTCGTCTTGCTCTGAGCTGCCGGCGACCTGCTAGCTACCTCGCTCGCGCGTGGTGCCTGGCGGCGGCGGCGGCCATGGCTGCCCTGCTCGGCTTCTTCTTGCTGCTGGTGCTTCAGCTCGGCCCCTCTTCTTGCAGCAATGTGAGTGAGCCTGAACGGAGTCCTGGACTCCTGGTGGTTCAGCTTCCCGATCCACGAGTGGTTCTTTCCTTGAATGATGCGGCTCCGTTTCGTGCAGGTGTACATTGTGTACATGGGGGAGGGGAATCCCGAGCTGCACCCGGAGCTGGTCCGGGACTCGCACCACGGCATGCTCGCCGCCCTTCTCGGCAGGTGAGGCCACCACTCCACTCGTCAACCCTGTCGATTGACTAGTAAAGTATCCACGATGCCCGTGCCCCTAACGAGTAACGAGTCACGGTGTCGAGCTCTGCAGCGAGCAGGCGGCCAAGGACGCCATCCTTTACAGCTACAGGCACGGCTTCTCCGGGTTCGCCGCCGTGCTCACGGACAGCCAGGCGGCGCGGCTCGCCGGTGAGCTCACACTTTTACTAGACTCGTGTCTCGTTCTGCTCAGATCTTTCGCTTCCATGTGTATTTGAGTGTGATGTTGACAAAACCCCTGCTGCTCTCCTGTGTGTTCTGGCTCAAATTTCAACTGTGGTATCGAAGATTCACCTGGGGTTGTGCGAGTGGTGCGGAATCGTGTTCTTGACCTGCACACCACCAGGAGCTGGGACTTCATGCGAGTGAACCCGTCGCACTCGGTTGGAATCCTCTCAGAGAGTAGATTCGGTGAGGATTCCATTATTGGTGTGCTAGACACTGGTGAGGCCACTTCCCTTCATTTTTTTTTTATTAAACTGGGATTAGCACTGACATTTCATCTCGAAGACTGAGGTATCCTGGTGGCTCGCACTTTGCAGGAATATGGCCAGAGTCGGCCAGTTTTAGAGACGACGGCATCGGCGAGGTTCCACGGCGGTGGAAAGGGCAATGCGTCGCCGGAGACAGGTTCAATGCTTCCAACTGCAACAGGTTGGCCCTGCACTTGGGTTTCTTTCACCTTACTGTTTTGCCCGCAAAAGATTTTTTTTTATCACTGTCGTCTTAAATAAGAAGGGAGAATTCTAGTGGTGGTTGTCCTGGTAGTGACTTCAAATTCATGATAGGATAGGAAAATAATAGGCGCGAAATGGTACATCAAAGGATACGAAGCCGAGTACGGGAAGATGAACACCACCGATATCTATGAGTTCATGTCTGCGAGAGACGCTGTTGGGCATGGCACGCACACAGCCTCCACAGCTGCTGGTGCTCTGGTAGCCGATGCAAACTTCAGGGGCCTTGCCAGCGGTGTTGCAAGGGGAGGAGCACCCAGGGCAAGGATCGCGGTTTACAAAGTGTGCTGGGCCACCGGAGATTGCACTTCTGCAGATATCCTTGCAGCTTTTGACGATGCCATACATGACGGCGTCGATGTGCTTTCGGTGTCCCTAGGCCAAGCACCGCCACTCCCTGCGTATGTTGATGATGTACTGTCCATTGGATCCTTCCATGCTGTTGCGAGAGGGATTGTTGTGGTCTGCTCTGCAGGAAATTCTGGGCCTTATTCAGAGACGGTCATCAACTCGGCGCCATGGATTGTGACCGTTGCTGCTGGCACCATTGATAGGACTTTCCTCGCAAAGATCACCCTTGGCAACAATAGCACCTATGTGGTAAGAGTTTCATTCATCTGAAGCTCTGGGTTGTAATGCAGGCTCATATGCAAATATTTGTGTTCACATTCTGATGTCTGATGGTGCAGGGTCAAACACTGTACACTGGAAAGCATCCTGGAAAAAGCATACGCATAGTCTATGCTGAAGACATTGCATCTAATAATGCAGACGATACAGATGCAAGGTAAACTTTGTCATCCTCAATCTCTTCTGATCATCAAACCTTTAGTTCGACTTCCATATTGGCTGATGTCTTTGCAGAAGCTGCACTGCAGGATCTCTGAATTCTACTCTAGTGAAAGGAAATGTGGTGCTTTGCTTCCAGACAAGGGCACAGAGATCAGCTTCAGTGGCAGTGGAGACTGTCAAGAAAGCTCGAGGCGTTGGAGTTATCTTCGCCCAGTTCTTAACTAAGGACATTGCATCTTCTTTCGACATTCCCAGTGTTCAAGTAGACTATCAAGTTGGAACAGCTATACTTGCATACACTACTAGCATGAGGTATGCAAACAGTGCCGCACATGTTTCAACAGTTACAACAATCTAGCAATATGCTGTTGGTATCAGCAACTTCCAATAATTTCTATTTTTCATACACAGAAACCCAACAGTTCAGTCTGGCTCAGCAAAAACAATTCTTGGAGAACTGATAGGCCCAGAAGTTGCGTATTTCTCATCTCGGGGTCCAAGTTCTCTGTCCCCCTCTGTCCTGAAGGTAAAAAATCTCCTCCAGTTCAACAGTTGATCAAACTTCTACATTACTGCCTTTCCTACTTGGCTGAAAAAACCCTGCACCTTCTTCTGCAGCCAGACATCGCTGCTCCAGGTGTCAACATTTTGGCCGCATGGACTCCTGCTGCTGCCATATCATCAGCCATTGGATCTGTGAACTTCAAGATTGATTCAGGAACCTCGATGTCCTGCCCACACATTTCAGGAGTTGTTGCTCTCCTCAAATCAATGCATCCTAATTGGAGTCCTGCTGCAGTAAAATCAGCACTTGTCACAACAGGTAATGTGTCATCTGCTTCTCTAAGCAAAGAAAATTTGACTTTTGAGCCTAACAAGTCAACACACTTGCAGCTAATGTCCAAGACACATATGGGTTTGAGATTGTATCCGAGGCGGCACCCTACAATCAGGCAAACCCATTCGATTACGGAGGTGGTCATGTGGATCCAAACAGGGCTGCACACCCCGGTCTTGTGTATGAGATGGGGACATCTGACTATGTGCGCTTCCTTTGCTCCATGGGCTACAACACCTCAGCCATCAGCTCCATGACTCAACAGCATGAGACCTGTCAGCACACACCAAAGACGCAGCTGAACCTGAACCTGCCATCCATCACAATTCCCGAACTGAGGGGCAGGCTTACCGTGTCAAGAACAGTCACCAACGTCGGCTCAGCCTCGTCAAAGTACAGAGCTCGTGTGGAAGCTCCTCCAGGGGTGGACGTCACCGTGAGCCCTTCACTCCTGACCTTCAACTCGACCATGAGAAGTTTGACGTTCAAGGTGACGTTCCAGGCCAAACTGAAGGTGCAAGGGAGATACAACTTTGGCAGCCTGACATGGGAGGATGGCGTGCACACGGTGAGGATCCCTCTGGTGGTTCGGACGATGGTCAGTAAGTTCTATGTCAATTCATGAGCTAGTGTGTGTTTGTGTGTATTACCTTTCGCTCACCAACGGGTGATGGTGAGTGAGCAGACAGGATGTAACCTGCTAATTTGTCCCGATTCTAATGGCATTGGTGATTGGTTGGGGTTCTTGACTAGAATTGTGTTGCTGATTAAGATGAGTGAACAAATTGCTAACCTTCTCACATAGAAATTGAATCTTTCATTTGTTTTTGATAAATCATAACTTTCTCTTGTTACACAACAATGAGGGTAAACTGACAAAGCATCCCAATCTAGCACATGCCTACCACAGCAGGCACAATGATATTGTAGTGTCTCAGTGTAAAGAATTGGCAGCAGCGTATGTGAATCTGGTGAGACAGCCAGCGATCTAACTCAGTTGGGAACAGACGAGGGTCATTACACATAAGAGACGCGCTTCAGGACTTGGCGCCGTCGCTGGGCTTGGTATCGGCGGAGTCGTCCTTGGCGCCGGAGCCTGAGGAGGCGGCCGCGTGGGCGGCGAGCGCCTTGTCGTACGCGTCGAGCTCGTCGAAATATATGTCCCAGACGCAGCGCACGCAGCCGCTGCCGCAGCAGTCGCCCGGGAGAGGCTTCTCGGGCGGCAGCGGCAGCGGCGTTGGCGCGGGCGCGGGCACGGGCACGGGCGCGGGCGCGGCATCGGGCTTCGCGGCGCCGCCGTCGCTAGGGGTGGCCGAGGCCATGGGCGCCTCGGGCGGGAGGCAGTGGCGGCGGCGGCGGAGGAGGAGAGGGCGCGTCGGTCCGGGGAGGAGAGGCAGCAGGATCGGCGCCGGGACACGGACGACGGCGCCCAGCATACAGCCAGCCTCGCGCTCGTGGAAAGGGGGAAGGGACGCCGAGGCGGCTGCGTGATTGGGACGCAATTTGGAAGGGTCAGACTCCAACTGCCACAAGCCAGCGCAGAGGAACAAATTGGCAAACCACACATCGTGCTCGGTTGGTTGGCTGGTTCGTCTAGGCTCGCTCGTTGGGTCAGTCTCCTTCTACGTGTAGCGGATCAACATGTGCCAGACATACGAAGGGAGAGCCACCAAGAGTCTACAGTCTACACTTTTCCTTTTAAAGATATCAGGATTTTTACTTCTCCATATGTAGTTCTGTATGTATAGCCGTAGCAGACTACAGTCTTCAGTCGGACAAAAGCAGAAAATCTTATTATCCCAACAGCTAAACCAGCCAGGCCTTCGGGATGAAAGCTAGCTTCAGAAACGTAAAATGGACAATCACGCGATGACGCGAATAAGCAAGGGCGATTTGCTGTAATGTGCGCTTCTCCTGGCTTATCTCTTCTCTCCATTCCCTGTGCTCTTTGTGTGATCAGGTCCAGCATCAGGCATATCTGAAACTGAAAAGATGAAAGCTGTTTAACGCGCGGAGAATAGAGTCCAAAGCTTGTGGGTTCTCTGCCAAATGGGGAGACGTACCTACTCCTAGTTCTCTGCCAAACAACTTCAATAAAATTAAGCCATTGCTCCATCAGACTACGGCAAACAGGAAAACATGTATAGTGTAAACAGGATCAGCAGATTTTATATTGTTGGTCCCTGGAGCACTTTGACGACTTCCTCTGCTCTAGCCTGTATCTCTTTTAGATACTCAACCAGTATGCGTTGCTGGTACGAACCACCTTCCTGTATAACAGAAAGAGAATGGAGGGACGTACGTCAGTGTGAGAAGATGCTCACGACGAGGCCCTGCTCCCTGTAGAATCCAGATGTTTGTGGGTCTCACCGTACGAATCAAGACTCTCTCAATTCTCTTGTTAATAACGGCATAAAGATCATCTGGTGAAACGTCTCCTTTTCCTACTGTAAGCCCGTCAAGCAACACCTTGTTCCACTCATTCTCGGGCGCTGCATTGCATAATCTCCATTGATCAGATATGATGACTAGTAGATGCAAAAAGAGACCCCAAGAAAAAAAGAATCTGTGCGTGGAAATACAGACCCTGTATTACACATTCGAGGAACTTTTCGGGAACTACGACTTGCCCCCCTGAAAAATGGAAGGTGCTCATGAACAAAATGAAAGCGTAGTCCTGTTTCAACATCTCAGGTCGACAGCATAAAAGCAATGCATGAAGGAAGATTACCTTTGTATGCATAGCTACGTTTTTGGAGAGATTTGGAAGCATATAACTGCAACACTTTTTGTAGCATAGCTTGAAGCCCTGGCTTATCTCCATCTTGTTTAGCCTAAACACATGTAAACATGTACTAGTCAAATAAAAATAAAATTTAATGTAAGTTGGAACAAAAATAAACAACTTGTTAGCATAAAAGGCAGAAACTAACACTTACTTGCCTCAACTGAGCACTAACTTCTGACAGAAATCCCTCATCAAGCTGTCCTTCTTGTTCTCGGCGTGTTAATTCCTGGGAATGTCAGGATGGCATGAAGGAGATTGGTATTTCTAGGTACACAATGTGACACAGAAAATTACATATAATCAACCGAATCTCTGAAGCCCAAAACAAATGTTGGTTGCAAACTACAGACAACTGCAACAATAGGCACACGTAAATCATAATTTGAAAGAAATTGCTGAAGATATTTGCCCAGGCGATTACATTTTCACCACAAATTTGTTAAATACTGTAGATACTGTAGATGCCAATGTAAGAAAGTTCAGTTTTTAGGCAGTGCATGTTGGTCCCTGGGATCCCTGCACAGGTAAGCAGCTAGCTTACCAGCACACCCACACACTCACTTTGGCTAGAGTTAGAAGGAGATGAGCATAGCTCACACAGACACTGCCGAGCTAAGGTATGGCTCTGAACTCTGAATGTGGCAACTGAACTAACTTTTTCCATTGCATTGAGGTAGTGTATATACAGCTACATGTACCTCTACCAGGTACACTAAGGTATGGCTGAGTACAGCCCCAACTACTCCTAGTACTAGCAGTACAATGCTTAGTTGCTTAGATCAGCCCACTACCAAGACATGGCTGATGTATTAGCTACCAACTAATATACTAGAGGTGGCCTATTGCCATACTGCTACAGCAGCAGAGACTGGACAGCTATGCTGACCAGCCTAAACTCCTAATCTGCAGCAAAGAGAGAATTGGGGAGCAGCAGACTATGTCTTACAGTGCAAATGCAAAGACCATGCCAAATATGCAAGTAAAGGATGTAAAAAGCATAGAACGATAGGATAGAGGTGTGACCATACTTTCTCCATCAATTTGAGAGTGTCTGGACCTCTTGGTGGCCACTGCACATCTCCCTCATGCATCACAGGACTAATGATTGCCTTCAGCACATCTGTTGACTGATCAATCTTTTGCTGCATAAGGGTAAAATTAGCAAATGGAACAATATCAGTAATCAATAATCACAAAATAAAAACAAAGTTTTCCTTGCTTATGAGGACATAGGCGGAGGTACTATACTTATGCATGATGGAACATGGTTCTTACATTAGTCTTGTGAACAAGCCGGTCAACAATGTTCATGACATTTTCTGCCAGCTCTTCATAATCTTTCTGAGAACACAAAACAGAGAAGCCAATCACAAAGTTAAATTAACAGAGGTAGAAGATAATAACATCCATAGGAAGCAAAACTGTCTACATATGTGAAACCATGCTTTATCATCATCTGATTTGCAGAGGTCAATTCTAGCTGCTAGCCGAACCCAGAAACCAGCGTCGAATGACAGAACATTTTCAACCACTATTTGATCAAGCTGTTTACAAGAAAGAAATGTGTATTAGTAATTTAATCACTTGAACTCATTATGTCAAAATAAACAATAAAACAAGCAAAGGATTCTCCCAGTTGGTTGAACAAAGAATAAGGCCTTCATTTTTTTTTTAAAAAAAAAAGCCAAGACACCTTTAGACACACCCAAATACTGCACAAGCATGTAGAACAGGATAGAAAGAATTGAGAAGACTAAAAGAAATAAGTCAAACCGCCAACTAACACTAAACTCAGAGCAGCTGATGAAACTTAGGTCCAGAGATAGATTTGCATATGCCAACCAGTTCATAGTTCGGCTCTGCAAATGGTAAAACAAGAGAGCAGCACGGCTTCTTGGCCAGTGGAGGGCTTCAAGTCATCCCAATTAGCGCCCACCAACGGCTACTATTGCATGGAGCCGCTTACATCAGAAGCAGCTTCTCATAGTTATGTTTGACTTCTACAGTGTCTCATGCTTTGGGGACGTGGCAGCGGTGCTTTGGCGTGCAGTCCGAGCTGGTGGAGACGTGGAGCACACACGGAGTTCAAAGCTAACGGCCCCATATGCGCACGAGTGGAGGTCCTGCTCCTACAGGCCGTGCCGATGGAGTCAAATCTGATCCTCTGCGGGCCTCGTTGACCTGTGCCAAGGGCATGGCGGCAGATCAGGCTGTTGTGCCCATCCCTCGCCACCAAGGGAGGGATGTGCTCCAACTTCCAAGGGATAGAGCCTGCCATGTCAATCCTCATGTATCGGTTGGTGGAATTATGCTTGGAGGCCCTGGCCTCACCGGTACACCGAATGGCACTGGTGAGGCATGGCAGCGGATGCCTGTCAGCAGTCAGCTCCATAACAAGAAGGGACAGTTCACAGAGAAAACAGAGGCAGGTAACACCGTAAGGTGTTGTTGGAACTTCCAGGTCATATACCTTTTTGTCCACTCAAGTTAATTTAGTTAGTGAACTCTAAACTTGATTAAACTTGCCTCGAGTGGAGTATAGGATGTTAATGTCTCACTCTGAGTATATTAACACTACAGGTTCTTCAGGTGTGAGTTATGGAATTTCAGAACAGGCCCTGATCTGACTGTGCTTTGATTTTAGTGATTTGAGCAGGTTAGTGCCAACATATAGTTCCTCTTACACTTATAGCACACGGTCCATTGATATTTTGCATGAACCTCATTTTTTTTACCCATCACTGTAATAGTGGCAAAGGGTGAAACAAAATATGGTGTTACTAATTATTTTGTTTGCTTCCAGAGTTGCAACACAAGATATGGATCATTTCATCACTTACTTTGGATTGTTTGAAGTAGTAGAATAGAATGGAATGAACGAAGGGCAGATGATGAATGTTGAATAAGATCATATTGTTTAAGACTGCTTCCTTTTGTTATTTTGTTGCAAGATTTAAGTTTGAGAGCACAAAAGCACCAGCAGGATTGCTTTTTTTAATAAATTCATCTAGCATTTTAGAGCTATCCTATGAATGCGCCAGACTAAGTGGTACTTTCTATTATTTCTATCCTATTGCTGATTTGCTATGTTATGCCTAGGTCTGCTGGCCAGGTGTATGATGACTTGATGACGCTGAAGCTAAGACAATTATTGTTTTCCTTGTTGGGAGCCTGTTGAAGACTTATCAATGTAACTAAACTGTCAGTTCATTGCTTATGAAAATGCTACAATGAGATATCTAACTACTGATATTGGAGTTGTCATATCAAGTCAGGAATATCTCAGTGCAAACACTCTTGTCACCGCCATTTTGATCTTCCTATTCTAGAGGCTCGGATATTTTATGGCAGCCTAATAATAGCTTACATACACCCTATACATCAAATAAGATGGAACCTCTATGTCACAGATATATCACCATGGATATACAGTTTGCGAATCAAAGTTAGGTCAGACACATTGCTGTTCCTATGCAACAGGAAGCAAGTTGCAGCTACCATTAGGTTATTTTCAAGAATTAGAAGAAACTGATCCAATGAATTCCTAGTAAGAAACAAAATAGTACAAACCTTATATTAGTATATGAGCCATGATGCAGAAACAAGTACAGTTATACAAGAGAAAACACAATAAAAGTAACAGACTCAATTTAGTTATGGCCTATTGTTTTAGAACTCCCATGTGTGTATGACTTTATCAGCTCCTTGTTTTGGTACCTTCTTTGGTGTGCTCATTGGTCAACTTATTGCCAGTGTCATGTCAAATGTTTTCATAACAGATGTGCAAGCAGCAATCGAGAAGCAATTTAACATCTCCATGGAAAATACCAAGATCACATATTTCCATCAAAATTTCATCATCAGATTTACTTCACCTCAAATTCAAGATTTGTCCTTTCTTTTTAGGATTCAATATCAGATGTACATCTGGGTCAGCTTAGTTATAGATTTATAATATAGGTCTGAAATTCAGTTACTACTTACCACTATGGTTTCCAATTTTCTTCTCTTGCTTGTTTTTTGATAATGTCATTATGATTTCATAGCTTATGAGATCAACTTCCACATTGCAATGAAATGGGTTGGTTATCTATTTCTAGAAGGGGATAACTGTGTGGGAAACTCTACCTTTTATTATTTGTGTTTGAGAGGATTTGGGATTGTGGGTGAAAATCAGTTTGTTAGATATAACAGATGTTGATTGTTCTCTCTCTGGGGGGGGGGGGGGGGGGTATATCTTTTTTTTTTTTTATTTGTTTTTTGGTTTTTTGATTTTGTTTGGGTGGGGTGGGGGGGGGGGGGGGGGGGATGGATATCCTTTTCTTCATGTACATGGTTATGTGATATGCATGTACTGGGAAGATAAATCATACCTCATTATCATTTGTTCAGATGCATAAATATGCTTTATGTCTTAGACAGGCAGTTTGCCGTGTTCCCAGCCATGTTGGTGTTTTGAGCCAGGTAGCAGCTCATCAACATTGTATTGCAAATTGAAATTCATGAGTTGAGCTTTTCAGTTTCTGTGCCCATTTTTTCCTAAGTTGCCTTTCTATCTATATTGCTCTTTACATTCTTATGCAGCTGCTCCTTTAAAAAAAATCTCATGCAGCTGTTACTGTAGAACACCATAACGAATGAAGTGCTCTACACTGAACATGGGCGTGTGCAAATCACCAGTTTTGAACAAGCAACACAGGAAACAAGCTCTAAGACTGGTGGTTTTCAAACTGAAGGAGATCTAAGTGTGAAGTCTGAATCAAAATGTAGGACAGTAACCACAGTTCAAAAAGGATAATGTGAACTAAATACTAGCCAGAGTGAAGACAGAAATCACATGTTCATGGTTACCTCTCTAGGATTTGCATTCCTCAGCATATCAATCAGCCTATCCACTTCTACGGTCTTTTTGAGGGATTCTTCAGGAGGTTTATCAGCTGCGCATAATAAAGTCGTCCTGCTTATCGAAATCATAAGTCCTTAATTAAGAATATTATTTACCGACTTTCATGTCAAAGTTCAAGATAGAAAGATAGATCCTGCTGACCAAAGAGTAGTTTGAACATTAATCACAAATTTGCGTCAGCAGCTCAGCAAAGTTATCATATCGAAACTTTCAAACAATAGCCATGCTAGTACTTAATTGGTTCAAATTCCAGGGTCACATTTAAATGTTGAGCAACCACAAGACACAATGGCAGTTCTACTGCAATGTTCAGTCTGTGCACATTGTTCAGTTTTAAAAGTTCCCCGATTCATTAAATTTCTTAATCCCCGGCACAGCTATGCGACAGCATGGCTAAGGAGTGTATTGGATAAATACACTGTTAACCAATCAGACCAAATCGCACAATTGAGTAGTACTTCTTAATCCAAGAGCACCCAGCCACCCACCAAGTGCGCGGTAAATTTAACTAGAAAGTGGAAAGCGAGGATAGAACACGAACCGTCTCCGCCGTTCCGCATGGAATGCGCTCCGCCCGGCGGACTGCACCGGGATCCCCCAACACCACCGACGGGGCAAACTCTGGTTAATTAACACAAAAGCGGATGATTAGAGCACACTTGGAGTTCGTTGGAGAAAACAAATTGGGTTGAACAGGGTGAAGAGTGTAACCGCGATGGGAGATGGGGACGAAGACAGTGGCCGGAGCGACGTGGATGCGGCGGCGGCGGCCGTCACCATCGCTAGCCGTAGACGGATGCAGGGGTGGAGGTGCGCGCGGTATGCTCCACCCCACACCTGTGGAACTGGTAGATAGAGCTGTGAGCCTGTGACTTGGGATGGGTTGATCCCGGATCTGAGGTCCTAGTGGAATCATATCATCTCGGCCTGTTTGCAGTCATGCAGTTGGGTCAGTTTGTTCTAGCCTGGGCCTGGCCACCGCGGACTTCAAGCACGGATGGGATGGGCCAGCCCCGTTCGTTTCTCCCGGGCTCGACTGGTGCTGCGCTCTATTGGGCCAATTTTCTCCCCCATCATGAGGCAGTTGCTCTTTGGCCCACTTCTAGTTCAAGCAAGCAAACAAACATCACCCCTCCTCTTAAAACAAACAAACAAACAAACATATACATCCCTAAAGAGTCAAAGAAACAAGACTCTATGAACCTCAAGAACCAGTTGCCCAGGTCATGTTGGGCTAGAAGAGCCACCCTCAACCAGGATTCCAAACAGGCCTACTTGTGTCTCACGAGTGAAGAGTGTGCTTCGGTCTTTTGGCGATGAGACAGGGACCTGACGTTTGGTCGAGGAACGGGTAGAGGAAAACTTTTGTCATCATTGAAAACACAACCTATCTAAATATCGCTCTTAGGATTTACATAACTACCGTAAGAGAAGTTTTACCAAAATATTTGCCATTTTCTAGGCAATGTTTTTCTAAATGTTAGACGGTAAACAGTTAATCACCTACCATTTATCAATTATTCGAGCTTAGCAGTCCATTAAACAAGCTAAACAGATAATTAAATAGGCTAAACGGATAATTAAACAGAAATGGTGTACCACTGTGTAGCGGTTACGGAGCGTCTAAACAGTCTAAACGGTCATTTAGGTGAACAGTATTTTTAGCCATATGGCTAACTATACCCACTTGCACCCTTAGAGTCGAGTCCCTTGCCCCCTCGATTACTCTGCACGCCTTGAGGTGGAACCTCCTATCGGGGCGTTTGTGATACTTCCTCTTTTGTGAGCATCTCGCACACAACGTGCATTGTGGTGGTAAACTACACGGTCGTGGCGATAGCGTGGTAGGGCGTAGCTATGGGGTCTAAAATGCATAGCGTTGATACAATTTTCTTGTTTTTTTCACCCTGTATCGATCCGACGGATGCTATCCGGTGAACATGCCAAAATCACCTATGTTGTCTCATGGCCAGAAGCATCATAATATAGTTTTTGTATTGAGCTTTATAATACACTTATATTGCATGATTAACATGAAATCGTCATGTTTTTTAACACTACTTTAGTAATATTTTTTCAGGGAATGAAAACTATTTTTTTACAATAAATCAGTATAAATAACAGTATAAACTAAATTTCAGCAAAGTCGTAAGTACCGTGCAAAGTCGTGACAGATTATTGAGAAAAAAAAATGGATACCGACAAGAAATACACCACCAGAGTACATTGGCTGGTGTTGGCAGTGTTGCATCTGCCTGTGTGCTAGCCTTGTACTGCCCGTGTGCCTGGCTTATCCGTACTGTACTCCAGCACTGTGGCAAGCCTGCAAGCAAGTCTGCGTCAGTGCTCTGGCTCACTGCCGGGGCAACGCCATGCACACGCGGCATGGTGCAGTGGGAGTTGTACAGTCGAGTGGTTGCAGGCA
>Ga0182004_10002762_pt1 | contig 13763 bp, 13 predicted proteins | sample Sormic07211540_1_FD_120479 | JGI IMG/M metagenome (GOLD analysis project Ga0182004, IMG submission 120479) | Endophyte microbial communities from Sorghum bicolor roots, Mead, Nebraska, USA - 072115-40_1 MetaG | ecosystem: Host-associated > Plants > Roots > Unclassified | place: USA: Nebraska...
ATCACTATGGTACAAGTGGAACTTGTTAGTAATAAAATGCATGTGTGTATATAATATGATTGCTTCTTCTCCTTTTGGATCAAGTTGGCAGTTTATAATTGGTCTATAATGACTGCCAACAATGACTCACTGAAAAAGCTAGGATTCGTTCACTAAAAAGCCTATTTGAGACGGGACAGTGGTGACAAATCAATTCACTTGTAAAAGTATTTGTATGATATGAGCATGACATGATGACTCACTGAAAAGGCTAAGATTCATTCACTCAAAAGCCTATTTGGCATGGGACGTTGGCCATCAATCAATTCATCTGTGTATGATATGACAATAACATGATGACTCACTGAAAAAGGCTTGATTCTCGTGGTGTATTGCACTAGTGTACTTCTAGTAGAAAATTTTGGTAGAATTTCTCCTATTCTTTGATTTAATCCTTACACAAATATGACATGAATATATAACATCATCAAATATATACCACATTCATCTGAAACCATATACATGAGCATACTAAATAACCATGGAGTTCAATAATGTCCCTAAAATCCATAGTAGTCCATACAGTCCATATAGCCATAATAGTGCATAGTGAAAGTCAACAAAGTCCACAGTAGTCCATAATAACAACCACCAACTATACCACATCCCTCACTGCCTCTTAGACTTACCCTTACCCTTGTGACCAAGAGTGTCGGTGCCTGGAGTGAAAGTCTAGGGTGGCCGACATCGCCTAGTGTCTACCTGTTGTGTAGGCTGAGTCGAGGGAGTGTCATGTAGCTATGACATGCCAATCTCCTCCTTACCTCTCGTCCCATCATTGTCACCCTCCTCGGCATCCTCATCCTTGTATGGTGTGCCTATGGACCTTGTACGCCATGGCTAGACGAGTCTCCACCTCCTCTAGGCAATGAAGGAATGCACACGTCTTGCATCATGGCTGTCCTGCAACCACAACGTGTAGCCGCATGGTGTAGCCGTGGCACAAGTCTTTGTTGTGCAAAATCATGTTAACTGAGAGAATTACGACTGAAAGAATGTTTAGTTTCTGTTGATGCAAAAATTGGTCTTTCACGTCAACAATCTCGGGTGCTCTTAGAGGGAGCGTAGGAGCTGAAGTCCTAGACCTCCTGATCCACAAATGCATGAGCTTGATGATTTTATTCTGAGGCGTGCCAGTTAATTTAACCTGAAATTGACAAGGTAGAGATGCAAAAGTCAAATTATGGAACCTGTCGGTTGTTGCCGGACAGTTCCGAGATGTATGACTTTGAGAAGTCGTTAATCGAAGGAAATTAACTAGAAAGTCAACTCCTGTTGATAACGCATCATGATATTCGTTATTAAATGTTTAAAATCTCGTCGAACAGTCACGTTTATACGAAAAGATAACCGGATCGGCTATTTAGCCGATACGATATGTATGTGCATAAGATAGCTTATGTACATTATCCTCTTATCCATTAAATAAACGATAATTTATTAAAACTGAACTAAAGGCCTATAGTTTTAATAAATTACTAGTTTATTTAATGCCATAATTGGGTGATGCACGCGCACTATTCATTTAAGCTTAACTGGATTGGCAATTTAGCCGATACAAGGTCCATGAGGCACGAACAGTATCTATCTACTTCGTTATGACTAGATTTAGTTGTAATTACCAAATTAATCATAGTAAAGTAAATATTCCGAACGCACAACAGATTAACTATCATATATTTGCTTTATAATTATTGTTCGTTTAGGGTTTACAGCAAGTGTTTCAATTTAAAGCTCAAGCTAATCTGTGAAATCTTGATTGCGCAGAATATTGTTACGATAAATATAACATTAATCCTCGAACAATATTGATAACTTAATGAATCTATTAAATCGCCAATCTAATAGAGTCGATAACTAACTTGAACCGATGCTCATAAGAGATTGAAACAATGCAGCCTTACAAATACAATTCAAGTCGATAACTAGTTCAAAATCAAGTTTCACATGAGTTCGGATGATGCAGCCATGACAAACTAAACATGAACCATGACAATACTTACAAGCAAACCGAAGGTCGAAATCAACCAATGCAGCTCGATTTGTCGAAGGTCTCCTCGAGATCTACTATTACTCCTACTCCTAAGGTTGGTGGCCGGAGCCAAGAATGGTTTATATTTTGATTGTGTATATTCTTACAAAGATCGAGTTCCTAATATTTATAGTGCGGAGATCTAGTCTCATGTCCTCATACGACTATCCCTGAAAAGGCAATCCGGACTCTAACCTTCCTTTTATGATTGAACCCGACACGTTTTCTTCGCCTTGTCTTGATCCGACACCCCTTCTCATCGACTACTTCTATCACACTTCCATTTACTCGATCCACTCATCTGGTTGTCCCTCCTTCCGTGAAGTGGGCCCACGGGCAGTTTCGAACTAACAGTTTCTTACGTCAAGGAAGCTCCATGTGTTGTCATCTCACACTTTTGGCCTAAAGAGCTCAATGTCTACGACCTAGAGTCTGAGGGTGTTGCCCTGCAACAAAGTTCAGAGTTAGAATTTATTGAAACATTAGTGAATGTACAAAAGAAATCCAAATGATGTACCACTCGGTCCAATACTGGTCCTGCCTCCACCTGTCTTCCTACACGAGTAGTCCAATCATATGTCATGTCTTCGTCTTTAGGGGACTCGATATTTGCACAGTCACCATGTGTCCACTGTAGCCTAAGTCGTGGACGTGTCACTCCTTTGTACCAGGCCTCATACTCCAAGTAGGCACTGTTGCTATGCGGCTCTTCGTTGTCATCCACATTCTCCTTCTGCACGCGCCTGATCCGAATGAGTAAGATCATTGAACTCATGAACTCTAGGATCACGGTGGCTAGAGTACACATGTCTCAACATCTCAACATCACTCTGCATCATCTCTCTAACAAGACAATCATCATCAGAATCAATTGCCATTGCAATCTCATATGGCTCTGAATCAACACTATTGGAGGCACGAAATCCTTCTCTAGGAGGAACATCCACATTGTCGGGAATGTCTCCTACAGCATAAGCTGAAATACAAGGAAAGAATGAGATCAATAGATGACCAAAGGGGGGTAACTGACAAAGGAATGATATGGAAAAGACACTTGGATGACTCTATGTCAAAGGGATCTCCTGAGGAGGTTCTACCACAACATCATGAGACCCACTACCATCTCCAACTATCACACCAAGCTTGGCGCCATCCATCTTGGCGCCAAGCCGGCAGCCATGATAGCTTGGTTCTCATGCCTTATCACCATTGCATCTGGTGCCAAGCTATGTGAGCTTGGCGCCATTGTCACTGACTTCCAGATTCTAAATTCTTACCACCAAGGGCATATTTGTGAGAATTTTTCGAAAAGGCCAAAAACAAAAATGATGGCCGTGCCATACGGCTTTGCAACAAAAGTTTACTTCAAACATAGCTCTTTAGTTTACTAGCTTTTATTCAATATCCTCTCTTTGGTCTCTTTTATAAATAGTGAGATGTATATGCCTAAAGCCTAAAGAAGGCCTCCAAACAACAGTACTGCAAGTAGGGATAAAAACGGTACGGATATTTTTCGACCGTATTCGACACCGAATTCGTTTAGAGGGGTTCAGATCTGTCCGTATCCGAGTCCGAATATTTAACATCCGATACCATATCCGTATCCGAATACATAAATCGTATATTTATGATGTCGACATCTAATCGTATCTTATCCGACATGATTGACATTATCCGTATCCGAATCCGAATTCGACCAGAAATATGAAAACAAATATGATATCGATGATATCCGTCCATATCCGATCCGTTTTCATCTCCAACCGTAGGCAATAGTAAAATACTAAGATTAAGCCAACTCAATTTACAATAAGCTATTGACAACATGAGCAAACAACAACATAGACAACCACATCAATATCAAACTGCTATGGCCCATTATGAAGAAGAGGCAAGGAGTTATTTCATATGTGAGCACACAATTTAAAAATAAATTAAAGATCTAATATTGTTGTATTGCTCAAAAAACCCAGATTGTTACATGTACCATCTCAAAACCCTAGGAATATTGTTTATCTAATAATGCATGTGGCACAAAATATATTAGTGGAGATGATTCAAGTTTCTACATGAGATGTGTTATTTTTCACAAAGAGCAACATATTACATATGTGTTATTTTTCACAAAGAACAACATTTCAATTCTAAGGTCGTAGCAGAATTTCATAGGGCCTGCCTGCAATGGGCGTTGAGCTTGTTGGGTGTGGTGGCTGACTGGTTGGGTTAACAAAGGTAGCCAAAAAACCTGAGATGATTGTAGGTCAGGGTGCGCCGAGCAGGAGCTGGAATGTAGTGAGAGAGCCAATAGTCTAGCAGGAGCGGTGATTGATAATGATAAGGTGTGTGGCCATGGAGAGGGCCTCCACCCAAAACTAAGGTGGCAAACCAGCATGGAGAAGAAGGCTACGAATGCTCAGAGTTTTGAGAATTCGCTCGGTCTTGCCATTTTTAGATGAGGTATAGGGACAAGAGATTCAAAAAGAATTGGCAGACGTGCAAGCCTCTGCGTAACGCCCCAGAGTCCAAACGGTTTAGATCTATTCTGCACGTTGAATGAATCACACCTACCACCATCCTATACTTATGATTTCATCCTTGTTTCAAATAAAAGGATTAACCCGAGAATGGTATGATGGACTCCAGAAGTCTTATATGTTGATCTACCCCATCTTTAACAACCAAGGTAAGGACCAAACCCTTCACAATATCTCATTAACATGCACATGGGGTCACTATGGACCAAATTCCAAATTGAGCTAGATGTCAAACTCTGCAAAAGAAGTGGGAATATCAACTCTGTCAGAGAGCGCCAAATGGGAGAACATGGGTTGAAGAGCTAGACACATCGGTCCTCGCTTGGAAGCTCCATATGCTTCAGTATTTTACAAAAGGTTTTCTTCTGCTATTTCCTAGTACAAAGGCATTCAAGTATTTTCATGCATGTTGGGAAAAAATATCCTAACAAATAAAATATAGAGGGGGCACTAAACCTTAAATTCTATATATATATAGTGGAATGTTCATTCAAATAAAAAGGTTCTAGATTTCTAGCTTGTACTCTCTTTAACTAAGTTGCTAGAAAATATTTCATAAAATTGACCAGCACACACACTTCATAACAATAAATTAGTTAAACACAACCCCTCTCCCAGTAGCCACTACACCACAACACCAATACTGCGTCAGACATCTGACGCTAAAAGTGTATATTTACCAATGTGTAGTCTGACGGTAAAAGTATATGTGACAAACCATAGTTATCCAAGGCCCAGCCCACCTGTAGCATCAAAACCCTAAGAGGACAAAAATTTCCCTTAGTCGCCACCGGTCTCTCTTTCCCTCCTTGCTTCCTGTGCTGCCGCCTCCACGAAAACTCCAATCCACCGTGGATTCCCTCCTCTCACCAAGTCCCACGCCACACAAATTGCCCCCAAATCCCACTAGCAGGGCTCAGGCCAAACCCTATCCTCAACTGAGCTCCTAAGCCACCACCGCCCAGCCCAGTCCTGCAGCCCAGCCAATTCCCTCCACGAGCGAGGATCTACACCCTCAGCCAGACGATCTCCTCCATAGCCAATCTCCTCAGCCAGTCCCCTCCACTGAAGCCGCGAAGGGGCACAACAGGGGGTGCGAGGCGCGGGGCGAACGGACACGGCAGGGGGTGCAGGGCGAAGGGGCACAAACCAGTCCCCTCAACGGCCGCACGACCAGGGCACAGGGCACCCAGACCTGCCAGGCCGTCTGCCGGCACCAGGACGCCACCTTCAGACCATCCCCTCCCTCGAGTCTTCACTGCACAGCCATGGTATGTCCTTTTTTGCTTCATTTGGTTTGAGTTTGCATCTTGTTAAACTGTAAGCCACGATTTGTTGCTTTTATTATGGAATGTGTTTTCATTTCAATTTAGAAGGTAAAAAGTGAAAAATCTGACATTAAATCATTTTCCCTTTCAGATCTTTACTTTGTCTGATCAGATTTGCCTTGTTTTGCTTGGAGACACTTGTGAGCATCTGGGTTCTTCAGGTCTGTAGCCTATCCTTTCTTGTTTGTGATTCTATTATATTCCTTCCATCCTTATGTAGTTTCCTTTTATTTCTGTATTTTCATGGTATTAGCAAAATTCTTTATGTTATCTCTTGGTACCTGTTACACATAGGGTACAGGGTGTATGTACTGGTGACCATGTACAATGATCATAAATAGTAAGGAACAAGAGAATGCAGGGGACTGTATATGTTCAGTTTGATGGCCATATAGGAAGAAACTAATCTGTATTTATTAAGCAAACACTACAACACTAGGACTGTTGGCCTGTTGCCCTGTTGTCTCTATTTCTTGATAATTTATATCTGATGCATACTACCTTCGCAGGAGCAAAACCTGTAGCTGCAAGAAGTTTGAACTTTTTTTGTAGAACTACAATATTCATAGTTGTTGGATGTCGGAGCTTTGCGCAACAGTATGATTTTGTTTCTCGAGTTCCATTCACTTGATGTCACATTGCTTTTTTTTAAAGCTTATGTTGTGTGGTTGTATTCTCTCCAAAAAGATTTAATCTGAGCGTGGTGTGACCTTCCTGTAAAGGTGTATGGATAAAACATGGATTAATAATGAGCATAGGTACAACACAACTACTTTACAAATATTAAAAAGTGTTTTGTAGTGACCATGAGATTTTACATAATACATTCCATGTAGGTACGGATGAAAACGGATCGGATATGAACGGATATCACCGATACCATATTTGTTTTTATATTTCTGGTCGGATTCGGATTCGAATACGGATAATGTCAACCATTTTGGATAAGATAGGATTAGATGTCGACATCATAAATATACGATTTAAGTATTCGGATACGGATACGGTATCAGATGTTGATTATTCGGATTCGAATACGGACAGATCTGAACCCCCTAAACGAATTTGGTCTCGAATATGGTCGCAAAATATCTGTACTGTTTTCATCCCTGCATGTAGGCACACAAAGAAATATTTACAAGGGGTGAACGGTTTTCTAGCTTTTGCATTTAGAAATTCAGCAGTAGGGGACAAGATATTATGTCCTTGTAGAAAATGTATTTAACTCATTTTGGAGAGAGGCTAGTGATGTACGTGAGCACCTAATATGCGATGGGTTTATACAAGGGTACACAACATGGAACTTACATGGAGAAGAAAGTACATCTTATGAGAATCATAGAAATAATGTTGATGTTGATCTTATTGAACAGTCCACTGAAGAAGATGATGTATCTGAATTGCTTAGAGATCTAGCTTGTGGTTTAGATGATAGAGGGGATTTTGAAGACAACAGTTCTTTTCAGCCTAGTGATGAGCTACTTGCCCTTCAGAGGTTGGAAGAAGCCAATAGTCAAGAGTTGTACCCTACTTGCAAGAAGTATACAAAATTGTGCTTCCTAATTAGGGTACTTCCCATCAAACTCCTTGGAGGATGGACCGATAGAAGTTTTGACCTTCTACTTGATCTGTTAAATGATGCATTACCTAAGGGTTCTGCATTGCCTAGAAAGTTCTATGAAGCTAAGAAATTGATCAAATCCATAGGACTTGGTTACATTAGCATTCATGCTTGTGAAAAATGATTGCATCCTCTATCAAAAGAAGCATGAAAAATCCAAGTCATGTCCAAAATGTAAGGTTTCTAGGTGGAAGTCAGTTAGGAAGAGTCTAGATGGAAAACATGTATATAAGGTCCCTAAGAAAGTTCTTCGCTACTTTCCAATAAAGAAAAGTCTCCAAAGATTGTTTCTATCTTCTAAAATAGCAAGTCTAACAAGATGGCATGATGAGGACAGAACAAGAGATGGTGTTCTTAGGCATCCTGCAGATTCTCCTCTATGGAAAGACTTTGATGTAAATCATCCAGAGTTTGTTGTAGATAGCCGCAATATCCGACTTGCATTTGCCACTGATGGTTTCAACCCATATAGATCCCAAAATAGTAGCTATAGCATTTGTCCTGGCATATGTATTCCCTATAATTTTCCATCTTCAATGTGTATGAAGCAATCAAATTTCATCCTTTCTCTATTGATTCCTAGACGGCATGCTCCTGGTAGTGATATGGATATTTATTTTGAGCCACTTCTTATGATGCTTCGAAGCGTGAGCACTTCCAATTGCGTGCAGCAGCATTGTGGACAATTACTGATTTTCTTGGTCTAGGCTATGCATTTGGATGTGTAACATCCGGTAAAGCAGCATGTCCACATTGCCACTCCTATACATGTTCACTTAGACTAGGTAATGGCAGCAAGACATGTTATATGGGTCATCGTAGGTTTCTGCCCGAGAATCACCCATTTAGGCTTGATGTCCATAAATTTGGTTCAACTGAACTTAGGACAGCACCTACTCCTCTTTCTAGGGAAGAAATTCTAAAGATATTGTTGCAATTTTTGGAAAGGATCCATCTAGAAAGAAACCAGCAACCAAGAGACCCAAGGCAGGGGAGCCATTAGTCATTTTCAAAAGGAGATCTATTTGGTTCAAACATATTGGAAAGATTTGATGTTGCCTGCGGGATAATTTTGATGTCATGCATATAGGGAAGAATGTGTATGAGAAATTTGTCAATACATTCTTGGGTACTGATGGGAAATCTAAGGATAATCTGAATTCTCGCTTAGACCTTCAAACTCTAGGTATTAGAAATGATCTCCACCCTGTTGAACTTGAAGACCAATTGTATTTACCACCTGCACCATATTCAGTGTGTCCTGATGAGAAAAAGTTATTTTGTCAAGTGCTAAAAGTGGTAAAGTTTCCTGCTGGTTATGCATCTGATATACAACCCAATGTTCATGTCAATGAGAGAAAGGTGGTTGGTCTTAAGAGTCATATGAATACAGATGGTTGAAAGCATTATTCAAATATTGTGCTAATTTAACACCTCCCTCCTTCCTTTCCACACGAGGAAACCCTATTTCCATTGAGGGAAATGGAAATCCTCCTTCCTCCTTTCTGTTTTATTGCAAACTACAACAACAAAGATGATACCACTCCTTTCTAGGTAGATAGACTTTCTAGGTACTTCTCCACAATATCTAAACCACATAGTTGTTTCACCAGCGTCATTGGTGCAGGGACATCCATCTTGAATTCCAGCGGTGAGCGTCCAGATACAGTGCTGTTTGCAAACTCCATTCTCGCTGCTCGGATAGCTTCTCTCAGTGCACAATGAACGGATGAGGCAAGAACCAAGGCAGGTTCACCAGCAGCTGGCAGAAACAGTACAAATTGATTGGTATGTACCAAGCCTACTTCAATATATACTGCAATGACGAAATAACTAAAGTGACTACCTTTGGAAGAAAGCACACGGTTCTTATTGTATCCAGTGTTCAGCACCTCAGCATTGAACTGTTTTGGGATTATGTCGACAGTTGGGATCTTGTAGTCCCATGTGCTGTTGCTAATCATGAGGCCATCACTGTTTGTAAGATACTCTTCATATACGAAAAACCCAATTCCCTTTATAAAGGAACCTTCAATCTGCAAGATAAATTCCATGGATAAGATATGGTGCCATCAAATTAATGTACACGAGCCCAATGAGGCACTAGATATGTTGCAAAACCCTTTGCCTGTACTTAGTTGTACTTATATGTTTTAAAAAATAACTCAGCCGGTGGGGAAAGACTGCCCCACAGTTTTTATACTAAGAAGAAAGTCTTGGTACCCCAGCCTCACCCGTGAAGCAGACGGTAGCCTGGACCAGCGACCACTGCCACAAGTCCACAACCCCCAGGTTGAGCCACCACTGTTGCCACAGGCCGGGCTGTCCCACACAGGGTGGCACAGCGAGGGGATTTTTTTTACCCCTAGCCTAAAATTCGCTCCCATGAGGAGTCGAACTCAGGGGTGTGCCACAGGAAAGCTCTAACCACCTGGCTAAAGTCCTTTGGCTTTATATGTTCAAAACAAAGTTTTAAATAGCGGGCTAAGCCTCTTAGCGGCTGGCTTTCTCAAAAGCTAAGAAAGGCTATAGTAGGCTAAGTCATTTAGCGGTTGAGCAAAGAAATATATAAGCATTAGGTAACTTTACACATAATAAACATAGAAGACAAAGACATTACAAATACCAATTACCATCTAATATCTAACTAGTGATAGATAGTAAGTCTTACTAACACATCAGAGCTTCATAGTTCGTACATATCCAGACATTACAATTTAAGTATTAAAAAAAGTAAAGAACAGAGAACAAACGGAACTCGAAAGCCAATCATGCAGCTGGAGAAGAAAGAAGCTAGCAACTACCGTCGTTCATGGTCATCTGCCCCGGTCCTCTGCCCTTGCTCTCAAGCTAGCATGCCAGGTTGTAGCCGTCGACGCCGCCAGACGCAGTGGCGCCATTGCCACTAGCGTTTTTCTTCGCGACATTTAGAGAGGAATGGATAGGGTTACTCGCCGCCGGCTCTATACAGCCTCATGATAGACTGGATGCTTGCGATTTTGGGCTAAGGGAGTTCGCACGAGCTGATTTGGCCCAATAGCGGCGCTAAATAGAGGTCAGTTTAGCGGATTTAACGCGCTATTAGCAGTTATTAGCGGCTGAAAGATTCTAGTGCTAGAAACGTGAAAGCCTAGCGCCAGCAATGCTCAGACGCTAAATCCCGCTATTTTGAACATAGGTTCAAAAAGATAAGTATGGAGCACAACAAACTCTTGACAAGGGAAATGCTGAAATAGCTCAATGTTAGTTCTATCGGTGAGTTGCATCTCATTGTTAGCATGTCAGTTAACTCTCTAATCTACATCAAACAATGAACAGAAAATCTGCTTCATATTTTGCGTGTATTTAATTATAGTCCTCATCCAGTCCAAACTTATGGTCTATAAATCAATGAACTACATTAAGAATTAAAATTGGTTAAGATAGGAAGCAGGAAAGGATCAATGGCAAACCTGTCCTAAGTCCACAGCAGGGTTCATGCTCTTCCCACAGTCGTACACAAGATCACCCCTTAGTAAAGTAATTGCTCCTGTAAGAAGATCAATCTCCACCTGCACTTTCAGAAGATTCGAATAGAAAGAGTATCACCTATAAGACATACAAACATGATTTAACTCCGCTGTTGCAAATTAGTCTTGAGAATTTTGGCACACCTCACTTATACCAGCTCCATAGTTCAGGTACTTATTAGAAACTTTACCAGGTACCCAGTACGTGCTCGCAGATAAATTAACATTGTCTTTAGAAGCCTGCTTGGAAACATTACATTACAGAAGGCAACAATATTGTACTCAGCATGAGCGAAAACTAGAGGAGGATAAACTCACCTGAGAAATCAATGTATCCCACGAGACATTTTCTGATTGCTGCTGCAGCCTATCGAAGACTGGTTTCAATCTGCCAATCAGCATATTACATGCCTGAAGAGTTGCTGCACAACTAGATTCAGAACTAGTGCTGCCAGCAGTAAGTCCGCCTTGTATTAAGTTCAAGGTGTCAGCTTGTAGAACACGCACTCTCTCAAGAAGACTTTCACCCCCATCAGGCCACAATTTTCCCAGAGCAAAGGCAGTCATCTGCTGTACTTTAGTCCACAGTCCTTGCCCGATTTCAATTCCTCCAACCTCCACCACTATGGAGCCATCATTGAGCACGGAAACTCTTCCAGGGGCTGCCCTCGGATCAACTTTGAAAATGAGTGGCACACAAGAGATGCCCCGTTTCCGCCACTTGTTGTTACTGTTAAATTCCTTTATGGACTCAGCTCGATCCAGGTAGCTTGAAGTTGAGATCAACCTATCAAAAATAGAATGCAATGTGTACGTAGAAGCTTCGCCTGCACTATCTGGGTAAAACAACTGAAGAGTACCATAAGTGTGAAAATTCTTTTCCCTCACACTGTTAGCATCCAGTGAAAGGGCAGACGCGACATGCTCAATTACAGCATCTGCAATTAGAGAGCCTTGTGTATCTCCAGGAGCACGCATTACAGATTTAGATGAAATATTTGTTTTGCAGAGCTTGATATCAAATGACAGAGCACCCCAGTTGTACTTTTTGACACTAGATATAATAGCATCTGGTATAATGGGGCTTGCATCTGGAGATATCCCAGCATTAATTAATAAATCTAGATGCAAGGCTGTAATTTTCCCATCAGACTTGAATCCAACGGAATAATGAGCTTTCACTGGGTGTCTACCACCAACCATAACCATATCAGTGTTGCGATTAAGGTACATTCGTACAGGACGTCGTAACTTGTATGCACAAAGCGCAGCTGCAGTTGCAACCTGCACGGGTATGTAACATATCGGTAAGAAACAGCAGGGTTTTTTTTTTGAAAGAAAGCAGGTAATGTATACTAGGTCTTTATGAATTCACGATATTGTTATTAGATTATTATATATAAGCATCACATATGTAAATATATGTAAACTTAAGTCTAAATTTGTTGGGACATATCTTCAAAAGAACATTGAGAGTTAATTTGATTTTGCGCTAGGGACTTTGTATTGTGAAGCCCAGATAAATAGTCAAAGTTAGATGCATTTGCATGTTGGTGTAAAAGCACGTGGTTAAATGAATATAGATTGTCCATTAGGCCTAAATGGATTTCCTATTTTCCAAATATTATGTGAAAATGGTAGACATATAGTACAACTAACAATGAAGTTAACCAAATGAGAAAAGAAGTATTGCAATTAACTCCTCGAGGACCTGTTTAGACCCATGACAGCAAGTCTAAGGAAAATTCTCTTAAGTGAATAGTAATAAAGATATTTTAGAAAATTGACACCACTAGTTCTAGCATGCAATGACCTCATCACAAGTTAAAAATGATACAGAAGTACAATAAATGCTGTTTCAGGGCAAAGCTTTTATATTAATATTAATTAGTTTTAATAAAAAGGAAGATTTCGGTTATTATGATCTACTTTTGTGTATTCTCACTTGGAATGATCTATATGCCTTTCCACCGAAGCCACCTCCAACCCTCCTTGTAATGACACGCACACTGCTGAATGGAATGCCTAGGCACCTTGCTATCACACTTTGTGCAAGTTCAGGGTATTGCGACGAACTGTAAACTACCAAAGTGTTATCCTCATCTGGAACTGCTAGTGCTGTCTGTGTTTCCATGTAGAAGTAGTACTCAGAGGCAAGCTTTACCTGCATCAAAATTACATGAGATATGCTCTCTTAGATTCCATGCAAAAGGGAAGTAGGATAGATACTAGTGAAAAGTACACTGATGGGTCTTATTATGTAATTTACATAAAATTGCATCACTACAATTTTGAACTTCCATATTTTAAAATTACACCAGAACAATTTAGAGTCCATGTGAAACATCACGAATTTTTTTAACATGTATATGTTTCAAGTCAAAAATTGGATGTAGAAAAAAAAAGTGTGACTAAATGTGTCATCATTAAAAGTAGTTACCAACATTACACAATCAATAAACTATAGTGATGTAACATTACATAAAGTTAAAATAATGGCTAAAGTCACATATCAGGACTGTCAAAAGATCACAACCATCAAGCAAGAAATAATGTTGGATGGTGGGGTTAAGGGGTGCGGTGTCCAAGCATTTGCAACTTTCACTCTGCAGATCAATTTCATGGGAAAACTAATTGCAAACAGTACAGATACAACAATAGTTAGTTATTAATTTAACACAAATACTGTTCTACACCTAG
>Ga0182004_10002763_pt1 | contig 13762 bp, 11 predicted proteins | sample Sormic07211540_1_FD_120479 | JGI IMG/M metagenome (GOLD analysis project Ga0182004, IMG submission 120479) | Endophyte microbial communities from Sorghum bicolor roots, Mead, Nebraska, USA - 072115-40_1 MetaG | ecosystem: Host-associated > Plants > Roots > Unclassified | place: USA: Nebraska...
ACACGCTTGAGTTCAACAAGTGGTACTTCTTGATACAGCACGCCACTTCACAGAATTAGTTCTGCTCCAAAGGAGCAAACCAATGGAAGAAACAACCATCTCATCACCTCCGAAGGTTATCCCTGATCTAGAAATTGTCTGAAGAACACGCCTCATTACTAGGATAGAGATTGCTAAGACTAGGCCTTATGCCTCTTGGTCTTTGCCTTAGGAGCCATGAAATCGTCGTCGTCATCGTCATCTGTGTCATCACTTGCCTTCCTCTTCTTTTGAGACGTCTGTTTTCCAGCACTCGTTACAGACACAACTGACTTCTTTGCGGATGAAGGCAGTGCCTTGGTTGGAGTTGGAGAAGAAGGCTTTCTCTTCGCCACAATTGTTTTGACCGGTGACTTAAACTTTTGGCCTTGTTTCTTCTCAAAAACTTTTGTAGCCACATCCAACGGGAGCAAACCCCATTCCATCAACCTATGCACATCCAAAGAGTAATTGAATATATTAGTTTGCATTGATAAGAACGTTCATGCATCCTTCAACTCCTGACACCAAAGCATAAATATATTAACAGACTGCAGAAAAAACCAATATGGTTCATAAATATACATTCAGGTCTGGGGCCTGTGTCAGCAGACATTTGATCATTTGACCAGTTAATGATACCTTCCGGCATGTTTTAGGTGCACTCAGTAAAGATGTAAAGTTAGTATATTTTATGCCAAGGGAATGATCTAGTGTAGTGATGAATTTGCTAGGAACTAGCTGAAACCAAGACACAGCAACTACCAAAAAAAAAGGGTTGCCAAAGGATTCTTTTTCATAACAGAAAGTAACTAATGCTAGAGGCCAATTTTTTAATATTTAAATTTAAACCAAGTAAAAAAGGCTTAATATTTAGCATTATGCATGTTTTTAAGGAATTCATATCAGAATGGCATGGTTTAAAATAAAAGGAGTTATTTCAGCTAACCTTAGTTTATCTTTCCACAAGATATTACTTCACAAGATACATTTCAACTAATCTAACATCAACCAAACATAATGCTAAATATTAATTCACAACATTATGGAAGCACAAAAGGACATGGTTCATTTCTTTATTAAACAACAAATGATCCATTTCGTGAGAATCACATTCAGATTTGTCTTTGCATGCAGGTTTACATGTTCAAAATTAGAGCTCTGGAAATTCTTGGCTCATGCCTAAGTTTGCTACACTACAGCTTAATCATGCCATAACGTCTTAGGTAGCTGTATGGTTCAGATGCAAATGTGGCGCGCCACACTTTCTAAGCACATATAGCTACACCTTTTTTTCTATCCACATATGTGGCACCTAGCCACAAAAAGTTGCCCTAGTTGTGTAAGATTTAGTTGTAGACTTGTACCCTTAGGCATCAACCAAACAAGATGTGCAGAATACTACGTTTCCTGCTACATCATATTATTAACAGACTGTAATAAAATGTTACAAAAAAAAAAGAATAAATCTTGTTTGTACTGTTGTTTACACAGTTACAAAATGTGAGTGTTGTTGCCATAATGATGTGTGTCACCACTGTGATTATCTTGCCAAAGATGTTGCTTGACTAATAGATCTCCAAAAGTTATGCAAGCTTTGGCAAAAAATTATCAAACATATGACATATTTTATACCATTGGTTCTCAGGCACCAGATTGGTCTGTACTGATACAACAAGATATGCGCCACACTATAGCTACTTCTAGTTGGCTTGTAACACAAATCTTTACAAGCTTGTAAGTATTTAGTATCTCACCAGGTAGCAGCCATGTCACTGGTGGGGACCTGCTCGTAGAGTGATTCATAGAATATCCTCAATGGATCCCTCTGCAGCAAAAGGAAAATTAGTTGTTTTGCAGATGCATATCAGATTGGAGAAAGTTAGAATGGTCATACTTCTGCAGGAGGATCGTGCTTCTGCCCTGGCAATTCATACACTTTCCTCTCTTTCTTCACCTTCTCTGCCTTTACAATGGCCATGTTTGCCTCTTCTTTGGCACCAACTCGTTTCTTCCTTTTCTTAACCTCCTTCACCAAGTCACGAGACAATGAGTAAATTTACAACAACAGAACATCAGCCTAAGTAGGATTGCATACCTTGAGATCTTCCAAATTTTCATCTTTTAATTTCTTAACCTTGGATGTCTTGGCATTACTTCCAGCAGCACCTGCACTTTTCTTCTGTGATATTGGCTGAAAGGTGCATAATTGTTAACCTCAAAACAAGAAGCTAGAGAAATATAGCTTGGGAACAATAGGGCATGAAAACTGCAACCGTGAAATCATCATCATCATCAGAATCAGCTTCTTCTTTCTTAACTTTCGAAGACTTCATATTGCTATTTGTGGTGCCTTTCTGCTTCTCGTTTCCATACAAAACAGGACAATTTTAGCTTCTTTAGAAGACACAAGAAAGAGTACCACACACCGGCGGAGCCAAGGCCCGGCCACCCTGGGCAGCTGGCCGGGCTCCCACGGGAACAGCAGCGGCGGGAGGGGAGAGGGAGGTGCGTACACAGGATCGTCGGCCGGTGCGCGGAGGACGCAGGCGAGGGCGCGAGGCGACTGGCGAGAGAAGGTGCGGGGAGCCGCCGACGCCGCCGCCGAGCCTGGGACTGCCCCTCCGTCGCTGGACGCCGCCGACGCGCGGAAGATCCGATCCTTGGGACCGAGCCTGAGCGCGAGTGGGGGAAGGAGAAGAAGATCTGCGCTGAGGGAGAGGGACCGAGCCTGAGCGGCGCTGCGAGGGAGATGAGCGTCGGCGCTGCGCTGCAAGGACCCGGCGGTTGAGGATTTCAGGTTATATATTTAGGGTTGTTAGTTGGGCTATTAGTGGGCTCAATATTTCGGGCTCCAATAGAGATCCACGGGTGCAAATAGAGATCAGCACCAAAACCGTAACATTTCGGGTATCCGAACCCGAAAAACCATCGATAAAAATAAGGCCCCAAAACCAAAACCTGCGGACCCGAAATCTGCGGATATCCACCCCGAACTCGATCCGCTGCCATCATGAGCGTCCGCGCTGCGCTGCAAGGAGCCGACGGTGCGTGGTTTGATGGGCCACTAAATAAAAGCCCATACAATTTTTTCTCTTTTCTTTTTTATTTTTTTGAGCAACTTCTATTTTTTCTAATATCTTTTGACAAATTAGCACCTATATAATTAATATATATATATATATATATTTAAAATAATATATATTAGGGATCATACTAATATTTCCAAGGCCCAATCACAAAACATTGTGACATAATGATTTCTCTAAAAATATTTTTTAAAATACAAACCCTATTAGGATAAATTATGAAAAATTTCCCTCACACATTTTCTATAAAAAAGAAAGATGGGAGATAGACAAAAACATATGTATTCATTTGCTCTTTCTCAATTGCTCTCCACTCTCTTCTTTATTTATTCAAGTAATGTCTACTGAACTCTTAAGGGATTATGAACGCTTGAGCATGCTTAAACTTAGTCAGCGAGTCACTACACTCTTAGCACTTAACCCCTCTTATAATCTTTCATCATGTTTTTCTTGTTAGTATTAGACATTACGCCCAGGCTTTATAAAACTTTTGGCTCCACCACTAGTACCACACTTCAGTAATCTAGGGCTACATCATGTCATGTGCTCATGTTAGGGCAATAAAATTTAGTGAAGACAAAAATAGTTAATAATAAAACTAAGTCGAATTTCAAAGTTAGAACCCTCAATTTTTGAACTAAATCACATAAATTCCGACGAAATTCCCTGAGATACAGATAATTCCTAGGTTATCCTGCCTCTGCGTTCACAAATCCACAACAGCCACAAATAAAGTTGATAAAATGAGCTAACCGAAGGTAACCTAGCATTGCGTCCAAAACCTAGCAAAAATATTATCCAAATATAATCTCTCATGACCTAGCGTCGCTCGCACCACGACGCCCGCCACGCCACATGCCAGAAAACACAGATCTGGGGGAGAGGCAAACAAACCTTCTTTGCCGGGAACGCGAAATCAGCTGGTAGTCTTCCTCGTCGTCGTCGTCGTCCTCCTCCTCCTTAACCTTGGAGACGCTCGGATTACCCGATTTCTTGGCCCTACAAATTGCCAGCGGAACGACGTCCAATACGTCATCATCTTCCTCCTCCTCCTTCAGGAGCTTCCTTGCGACTGCGGGATTGGCGGCAGCGGCGGCGTCCTCTCCGGCCCTCGCTTACTCGCGTGGCGAGAGTTCACTTTGTTTTCTGCTGATGCTGCCTTTGCCTCCACGGGGATGAAATAATGAGGCAGCGCCACGGCCCGCGAGTCCGTTGAAGGAAGCTAAAGATGGGGTGGTGCGGTGCGGTACTGCGGTTCGGCGAACCGGCCCATATAAAAACAATCCTAATGGGCCCTTCCCGCCCACAATGGTGCTTAAAAGTCAGTGGATCAGATTTATCGCACACGACATGTTCCAGGGGAGGGAGCAACTGTTAGTCAATTGTCTGTTTTGCCTACAGAAGCAAATTTGGGCCTTGTTTAATTCCATTTTTTTAAAAAATAGATACTGCAGCATTTTTGTTTGTATTTCACAAGTATTGTTCAGTTATGAATTAACTAGACTCAAAAAAATTATCTTATAAATTATAAGTAAACCATGTAATTAATTATTTTTTATTTATATTTAATGTTCTATGCATATGCCGTAAGATTTAATGTGATAACGGGGCCTCGGTACCCAACGCAACTACAAGTCTATATCTATAGAGGATTCGGCGCTTCACTTTCGCTATATGTAATCCTGTTGACGATTTTTGTGATCCAGATATTACGGAAAGCGTCTCAAGGCTTGAGTACACGAAAGGTCAATCATGAATTTGACGCAACAATTTGTACTAGTAAGGTCAATCTCAATGGTATTTCATTATAGTTTCATTAATATTATGCATGCTTATGTGACATTGTATTAATAAAGAGAGATGATAAGAGTTTTATAAAAATAAAAAGAGTTTTATGAAGATAAAACTGTTTTATATTATTGCCAAAATATGGATGTATTGAAAACTGAGTCGTGAACTGTCTAATACCTCTAAGGTCAGTCTCAGTGGCCCGTTTCAATGCACTGTTTCCAAAACAAATCCGCTGATAGGGCATCAATGAAACGAATAATGAAACAAACTCCCCAATGCATGAGTTTCAACTTGACGTTTTCTAGACTGGGCAAAGCATTTAATTACTGCAAAATGATTGGATCACATGCAAGATGGTGAAACGATTTAGCCCTCAGTGGGGATTTCATCCCGTTTCACCGCGTGGGAAACAACGCCCGCGGGGTTTCAGCATGGTGAAACTACTTCCTTCTCTCTTCTCTTCGTTTCATGCAAAAAATGCAAATTTGCTGACATGGTACTCTAATAAAAATACATGACATCCTGGTGAAACCTCCACTGAGACTGGCCTAAGGACCATAGATGTCCACATTGATATGTGTGGATCAATTCACTTCATACATGGAAATTGCCGGAGCATAGGGCATCCAAATCCAAAACCACGCTCCACTCCAATTAGGTAAGGCCTTGTTTAGATGCAAAAAGTTTTTGGATTTTGATACTGTAGTATTTTCGTTTTTATTTGACAAACATTATCTAATTATAAAGTAACTAGGCTTAAAAGATTCGTCTCGTGATTTACAGATAAACTGTGCAATTAGTTATTCTTTTTATCTATATTTAATACTTAATGCATGTGACGCAAGATTCGATGTGACGAGAAATATTGTAAAGTTTTGGGTTTATAGGTGTATCTAAACAAGGCCTAATTATACTACCGGGGAGTAAAGTCAAGGAAGCATATCAGCATGCAAATAGCACGAAATCTTCCGGTATTCCAAGCAACAACACGGATCTTGCTCTCCCGGAAAAGAAGGGAAACCAGAGGACCGCGCTGCCGGTCTCCACGCGTACGCCGTGCCGGACGTCGCGCACCGACCCTTCAGATTATCCATATTACCTCTCCTATATACGTACGTATTATAATAGTCTGAGCTTATGTTTGTGCAAATCCTCCTCGATCACACGAGGAGTTTGTGTGTGAGCTCTTTTTCCGATTGTCAAGTGTCGAATCAAGCAGGTCTGGGCGTCCGATCCTCTGCTTCCACGATCTGCACACGTCAGCAGGAAGAGCCTTTGCTTTGGGTCGTTACACGCACCCATCCATCCCATCTCCGCGCACACGACACGATCGTGGTTGGTTCCACGCGCCTATATCCCTATCGCCGGTTCGCCCCCACGTCCGTCTCCTCTCCTCTCCCTCAGCTCGCTTTCCCCTGCCTTCGCCCACCGCTCCCGGAAACAAGCAGCAGCCGGAGGAGGAGGAGAATTCGGCTCCGAACCCAGAGCAAGAGCAACCAGGCAAGGTCCAAGGCAACCAACCAGCGAATCAGCCATGTCGTACTACGGCGACCGGCGCCCGGAGTCGTCGATCGTGGAGGCGTTCACGCTGTCGCCGCTGCCGTACCCGGTGATCCTGATCCTGCTCATGGTGACGCTCCTGCTGGGCGTCTCCTGGTTCTTCACCTACGAGGACTTCATCGAGGAGGCGTCGCAGCAGCTGAGCTGGGCGCTGCTGGCGGTGCCCATCGCGCTCGTCCTCCTCATCCGCTGGATTTCTTCCGTCGAATCCTTCGAGGGCTACTTCGGCTTCTACCCCAGGGAGAGCCGCTGGAAGGGCTACGAGCGGCCACCCGCCGAGGGCAGCTCGCCCTGGGGCGTCGCCATGGTCGTCCTGCTCCTCCTCGTGCTCGCCAGCTTCCACTCCACCATCCAGGACATGTGGAGGCCATGAACGGATCGGCGAATACTGCTTCCCTCTCATACGTGATTCTCTGTGTACCTGCATGCAGTGTGCTCGATCGATCAGTTCCCATGCTTTTTTTTTTCCTTGCGCGCTTGGTTGGTTCCACTTCCACTGGTTGCTGGTTGATCGATTCGATGATTCGATGTATATATAATATGTTATTATTAGGGGATGCTGCAGCTCGCTATTAGCTGCAGGTTATAGAGTTTGGGGATGATATACTCATCAGTTAGCTGCCTGTATGTAACACTGGTTTTGGTTTTGTTATAGTAATCGCGATTCAGCTTGGTTTCTGATCTGGATGTATCCTTTTTCAAGGTTCCTTTCCTTTGCTTTGGTTCCCCTGTCTTGGAATTGACTGGAACCGTCTCGCACACTTTGTTCTCTCTTTCTTTCCACCAAACATGTACAGATATATATTCGTGCGTGAACTATACGTGGACACTATACTGTGGCCCGGGTGTGTGAGATTCTTTCCTTGGCCAGCGCTCATCGTCAACATGGGAACAACAGTTGGCCTTGGTTCGTGGGAGATAATAATATACTTCAAACGTGCAAGTGCAAGTACAGCGGCGCCACTCGATCAGGTCATATTCCTGTTTAGGATTAATTGACGGGCATGTATATGATATGCACAGGAAGAAAAAAAAAGTGTAGATGTGAAAAGAGTGGGCACTGCATTCGGCGCCGGCAATCATGCCTCCTACTCTACTCTATCTTTCTGTTTGGCCATATATACTTGAATGGTTTCAGAGTTCAGAGTTGAGACCGCTGAGAGTTGCGCGTCTCCATTCTCAGCCATGCTTGTCCTGTTGTCCGGCCAGCACTCGTTCGTGTTGGAGAAGCGGACAGCACTTTGACGAATACATGGAGGAAGACAAGGAGTGGTGGTGGTTGGGCCGTCGCCCGTCGAGAGGGAACCTTTTGTGCTCCTATCCAGATGGCTCGACCAGTGGACCGGCTGTGTCTGTGCCTCTGTGGTGTACGAGTATTACTGGACAGGAAAACTGAAAAAATCTCCAACCAGTTTCTAACCCTCTGAAACTCGTTTTCCGCGGTCGCCCATCACCCTCGGACTCGGAGGCAGCCGAGCCGGCCCATCGATCAGTTCACGTCTCCTCCTCTCCTGTCACGGCCACTTCCTCGTCACCCTGTGTGGCTCGTCAAGCGACAACGCATCACTGCCTACCGCCCCGTCCTCCCGTCCTGTCGGGCGGTGCGTCGCCGGCGACGCGGTTTGTGATGCGGTGTCGCCGGCACACGGTACATCCATCGACACTGCACTGCTGCAGAGCCGACGGCACAACTAACCTAACAACATCCATCACCGAGCGGTTTCGAGCGATCTGCAGTCTCTGCTTAAAGAACGTTAGGTTCCATAGCAATGATTCAGAGGACCACAGCAATTAACGGCGACAGTGTCCGCGGCGGCACCAATCAGCCTGTTCGCTTGCCAAATCTATCCGACAGCAGTGTTTTTTTTACAATAAATTAGCCAACAACATTTTCTGTCATAACTTATCACCCAAAGACCTTCGTTTGGAAAGGTCCAAGCGGAGCGCATCGCCCACTGCGCGCCGTTGGTGTTACTGTGTTAGGCACGTCACCGGAGTGGCGGAGGCGCAAAGCCTACATGCGGCGGGTGCCGGGTTTTCTTTTATCTCTCTCCCTCTCTGCTGGTCCTATGGATGCCTTTCAGCCTTTCACTGAAAGTCGCGTGCGCCTTGTGCGAAGTTTACACTCTAGTAGAGTAGCTAGCTGTAAGGATTCCTCCATTTGCTGCCGACACGGATTTAATTACTTCCGCTAAACAAAAGCGGAAAAGAAGCTAGGCGTGGGCTTAGCTCGCAGTTGCAGCTTGCCGGCTTACACCAACTTGTTCGGCCCTTTCATCGGCCGAGGGGTACGTGTACGTGTGTGGGACACATATCATGTGGTCATCCAACTCGTTGAAGCGGCCATACGAGGAGGCGTGAGCTCAACCGTACCTCGAAACGGTGGAGAAAATGAGCATTCGTGCTAGTAATCTGTTACCTGTGAAAGGAACGGGAGACAGCTTTGTCCAGCTACTGGGTAATCAGCGCGGCGCGTACGGTGTACCGTTCGGCAGCGCAGCGAGCACGGCGTCGTGCGCGGTCGGCGCAACGAGAGTTCTTCCGCTGTCCATCTCCATCCCCTATCCCATCGGCGCGGCCGGGGTCGCGTGACGTGGGCACCCAAACACACCTAGGCTAAGCTGCTGCACGGAAACCCGCGGCTAATGTTTAGCAGGCCGCTGGAGACTGGGGCAGCCCATGAAGCACAACTGCACGAGGCCCAAGCTGGTGGGTGCCTAGGTGCCACTATCTGGGTGGGTTATTATCATACTGTTTTCAGAAACGTCAGTAAACGTCAGGGATCAGTGCATCATCACTTGGCTGATGCGGAAGAGATTTGTCATGTTTTTGAGCAACTGGATTATTTCCAAGACGTGCCGCGTGGAGTTCCCTTGGCAACACGGCATGAAGCAATCATGCGAGCTCTCGAGTACGTACAAAACAAAAGCCTTCGCTCGCAGGCAGCACATCTTCCAGTTGTTCCCGAGTGCCGACACCCGACGTCGTCGATCACCAGCTGTACGTCTCTCTGGTGACCTGATGGAGCCATCCGCCATGCATCTAAAGTAAACAACCGAGTAGCATTGTTATATCAAACACCTGTCACGTGTCCACCATGTACAGAAACAGGGAGACGGGCATGGGCAACAGGCACTGGAACTCAGAGACTGAAGGTGGTGTGCCGCTTGCTTCCTTACATCAGGATGGTAATCATAGCAGCAAATTTGAATTCCAGGCCATTTGAACGAAGTGGTAGATGACTGGGGGGCATAGAACTCGTGGCTGGCAATAAGAGAGCACATGCATGTCAATCACAATCCATGAAAAGAGGGCGAACGCACATGGATGGACAGAAACAGAAGGAAGCATGCACAAGCAAAAGGAGTATCTAGTAAGCAGTCTCTATTCTCTATTTCTCTTGGTCAACTAGTCACGGTGGAACTTTGCATTGGTGACGAACTGACGATGTTCGCACACATGCTAGTTTTGGATACGCACATTAGTTTCTAACAGCCTGTCTTAATAATTTTTACTAACAAATAGATAGCACAACTTTATGCATCGATCTATTCGGTTTCACTCTTGCTAATTCTTAGTTGCTAGAAATGCCATTTGATTTGTTTCCAGAAAGGCCAAATGATGCAACATTCAGCACACTAGGAAAGCTGTTCGACATCCATTAATACTGTGAGAACCCCGATTGACCTAACATGCGCGCAAAAGGAATCCTTAACATAGGGTGAAATTGATTGCTTACATTGACTTTTTTTTATTAAATTAGACCTTATGCAGTACAATCTAAGTCAGAATAATCGTATATGATATCATAGCGTTTAGTTATCCTACACAACATTTGGTAAAATTGTGTTTGGTTGCTAACATTGTGTTATATGCAGTCACATCCACGTTTTAGTAGAGACCTCATGTTTCTAGTAAAGGTAGAAAGAGGTGCCTTTCAAAAATAAAGGTAAAAAGAGGTGAGAATATTTCTTTTTTTGTGTGTGTCTATCAGCTTGTGTAAATCTACATTGCCTAATTCAATGCACTAGCTATGATTTGAACATTGTTTAAGCCTGCATAAAAATTTCCACGAACAACCAAACACAGGCAACCAAAGAGTCCCATAATGGATTTTTCCTTTACTTACAAGCATCAGTACAATCACAATTCACAAAAACCAGCTTTTAGAAAAAAATCGTAAAGACAATCATGAAAGGCCTACAATCATGTTGATCGGGGAAAAACTACAGTTATAGTGAAACCACAATCATGATATTGCAGAATCATCAACAAGCTTCATCATGAGTGAACATTTAGAGCCCGTTTGGTTAAGCTGAAACCTGGCCAGGAATAATTCCAGTTGACAAAACCTATTCAAATTAAAATACAAATCCAGCCTGGAATATTTCCAGGGAGCCATTCCCCTTCAAACGAAGGGGTCCTCAATCAATAAAATGCCACATATAATACCAATAAAGGGTCGATAGAGTATCTTGACAAAACACGTGAACAACTACAAGGGCCTCAACAATCAACAAGCATCATGTCTGTAATCAGACAGGTATTGAAAGATAATTGCAGTACTTAAACTAAACCATATATCATTTGATTGCCTCAAAATTTCGTGTGATACCATTCACATCAATGAAGTACTACTAACTACAAATAAGAGAATTTCTAACACTGTCACAAATCTTAAATAACTCTAGCAATGTTAATTTGTGACTAACAACAAAACAAATGCATTGAAAAGCCCTCAATAACCAAATGGTTTATCATTGTATGACCTGAAAACACACTTCATGATACAATTCCATACCCGAGTCCCAAAATGTACACATAAGACCTTAATTTAATATTCTTATGGCAAAAATAAGTTTGCAACGCAGCTACTGAGCAAGTGACCATATGTAGCACCCATATCTATAGATAAAGAGTATGCACGTCAGAAAAAAACAAGCATAGACAAATTGCGGATCATTGCCACTTCAACTTCAATTGAACAAAAGCAAGTCATGATATACTTAGTTCTCTTCCGTGGTACAAAAAGTCACTAAAAGAATCTATGGTAGTCTACGCAACAGAGTGCCATCCCCCAAAACCCATGACATGAAAAATCTTCGGAACAGTGTCATCCTAAGAACCAACTAATGGAACTAGGAATTAAATGCTTAGCTACGAGGTAGCAAAGAGAAGCATCAGGCTTTTGAATTATGATGGCTACCTAATGAGTGTTTCTTAACTTCTGTTCCACTTTCACAATTTGCTGAGCAAAATGAGCCTCTCAATCTGATGAATTAAGGAATGGAGGTAGAATTCTGATACACACCGTCAGGAGAGGCCACGAAGACACTGAATAGACAGTCATCTTGCACTACTTGAGCTGCCATTCCGACCACGTGAACCCTTGCCATTGCTACTGGTACGCAGCTTCTGCTTCTCAGCCAGCTCAGGATGGTAGTACTCAAGATACCACCGCACAAACTTCTTGAGCCCTGTTTGCAGATCTGTGGATGGCCGGTAACCGAGCTCCCTCTGCGCAAGGCTTACATTAGCATGCGTGTATGGCACATCTCCATTCCTTGGCATCTTAACAACCTTCCTCACAGCCTTCACTTTCAGCAGTTTCTCCAGCAAATCGACTAGCTGTGTAACAGGCACAGGTGAAGTGTTGCCCAAATTGTATGTCCTGAACGGTGCTGTACCTCGCTTCTTGCCTCCACTGCCTGTGCTCCGACCAGCTGTATCCAATGCCGCTACACACCCCTTCACAATGTCATCAATGTAGGTGAAATCCCGGGAGATGGTTGTCTGGTGTGAACCTCCACCGGCACTCTCATAGACCGTGATTGGCCGACCAGCAAGGATGTCCCTGGTGAAGAAGAAGTAGGCCATGTCCGGACGCCCCCATGGCCCATACACAGTGAAGAATCTGAGGGCGGTGAGTGACAGACCATAGATGTGGTTGTAGACATGAGCGATCTCCTCACCGGCCTTTTTGGTGGCTGCATAGAGAGAGGCTGGTCGATCCGTCCTGTCATGCTCGGAGAAAGGCACATGGGAGTTGAGCCCGTACACCGAAGACGACGAGGCCCAGACGATGGCGGGCTGAGGGTTGGCCGCGCGCGCCGCCTCGAGCAGCGCCACGAGACCGGCAACGTTGGCGCGCACATAAGACATGGGGTCCACGAGCGCGTGCCGCACGCCCGCTTGCGCGGCGAGGTGGAGGACGTGTGTGAAGGGCACAACGTCGAACAGCTTGGCGAGGAGCTCGGCATCAGCGATGTCACCGTCGACGACGTAGACCCCGGAGCGGGCGAGGAGCGCGGCGCGGCCGCGCTTGAGGCCCGTGTCGTAGTAGTCGTTGAAGTTGTCGAGGCCGAGCACGCCGTCCCCTCGGCGGCGAAGCGCGGCGGCGGCGTGGCAGCCTACGAAGCCCGCGGCGCCCGTGACGAGGACGGAGTGGCCCATGGAGCGCCTGACGCGCGCCGACGCCCGCACCTTCTTCTCCCAGGCGGCGCCGCCCCAGGAGGCGGTGGAGGAGGGGGAGGCGTGGAGGGAGCGGCGCGGCGACTCGGGCGCGGCCCGCGGGGCGGGCGCCGCGGGGGAGAGGAGGAGGAAGGCGAGGAGGAGGGAGAGGGAGCAGACGGACCAGAAGGCGAGCTTGGAGAGGAGCGAGGTCGGCGAGGGGTGGTGGTGGCGCGGGGGCAGGCGGTGGTGGTGGTAGTGGTGGAACTGCGGCTTGACGGCCGCCGCGCCGCCAGACGCGGCCGCCGAGCCGGGCGCGCCGGTCAGCTGCGGCGCCATCCCTTCGTCGATCCGCAGCAATGCGGCTGGACGGTCCCTGGATCTCGGCTCGGGGCGATTGGGGGCGATTGGGTCCGCGGCGGCGCTTGGGTTTGCGGGACCTTTTGCTGCTGCCGTTTTTTCGAGTGGGGATGGTTTTTTCGACGGGCCTGTTTCGGGGGATTTGGTTCGCGGAGGGGGGCTACATTTGGGGAGAAATCCCGTGCATTTTTCTCGTCTCTACTTTACCTTCCCCTTTTAGATTTGGATTTTTTTTTCATTGTATGATGATGTATGATATGATGAGGAGCACCACGATTTGCCACGGATGCTGGCCGTACATGTAATATTTCCCCCATATATATATATTTTTTAGTTCGTATCGGAGTGACCTTGACGAGGATACCACAAATGTGCTTGAAGGGAAAAAAAAGGAGAGAGGGGAGATTGCATATATGGCACCGACGTGTCCAAAACCCTATCGCCTCAATTTAAAATATCTGCAAAAGTTTAATGTAGCTTTAAACTTTGTATAA
>Ga0182004_10002764_pt1 | contig 13761 bp, 16 predicted proteins | sample Sormic07211540_1_FD_120479 | JGI IMG/M metagenome (GOLD analysis project Ga0182004, IMG submission 120479) | Endophyte microbial communities from Sorghum bicolor roots, Mead, Nebraska, USA - 072115-40_1 MetaG | ecosystem: Host-associated > Plants > Roots > Unclassified | place: USA: Nebraska...
ATTATGCATTTGAAGTTATGTATTTTAGGCAAATTGCAAACCCCCAAATGAAAATGGCAAGGCTAAAATCGGGTGATCTCCAACCGTTATGCAAAATGCCAAGTCCATCATCTTTTTTTTTCCCAGAATTTTTTTCGCGGCACTCCTTCCCGCGCGGCCAATCGATCCCGCGCCAAACAGCCCGCCGTCGTCTCCCGTTCACCAATTCCCGCGCCAAACAGTCGCGCAGTACCGATCTTGAGCTGTGCAGTTCGTCGTTCCCGTTCGCAGTACCGATCTCCCGTTCCGTTAGTTCCCGTTTACCGTACCAGTTCGTCGTCTGTTGGCCATCAGTTCATCGTCGTACAGGTTCGCCACTTGGCTCCAGTACCGATCTCCATCAGGTCCTATCGCGCGCTGCGTCGTCCTATTGTGCGCTGCTTCGTCCAAACGCGCACGCGAAGCTGGCGAAGGAGGACGCGCGATGCTTCTCTTATCGCGCGAAGTGGTGGCGGCGCGAAGGGAAACCACGTGAAGGGAAGAAAAAAGCCCGCGAGGTGGAACCGAGAATCCCATGATCTCTATTTGTATAGCCGGACTCCTTTGGCATATATGCCAAGTTTCCCCCTCCAAATGCATAGCTATGTAAAATGCAAAGTCCAAATACATAACGATTGGAGAGATTTTTTTTAGAGTTTTATGCATTTTGGTAAATACCAAGTTCATTTAGAGTTGCTTAAGGTAGGTCTCATTGGCCCAGCACTCACGACTGCTGCGTCGTTTTCATGGGCCGGAAGTTATCATCAGATAGGATATTTTCGTTCGCCAATGATGGGTGGCGTGGCGGCGTGGCGGTGACCAGCCACACACGGACACGGCACGGCACGGGCACCACATCCCAAGGCAAGTCGTACGTGGCACGCGCTCGTCCATCTCCATGGCGGTGCCGGCCTCCGCCTCCGCGTGCGTGCGCGCCGGCCCGCCGCCGTCACGCCGCGCGTGTACCAGTACCACTGGCGGCACGGGGACCGCGGCGTTCTCGCTGATCTGCCGCAAGAGACTACCGCCGCCGACACGGCAGCCGATCCACCTCCAGCTCCAGGGCCGTGCCAGCTCCGACCTCCGCTGCCGCCGGCGTCTCCTCACGGCGCGAGGCGAGCGCCCGGCCCCGGATGAGGACGAGGAGGAGGCGGCGGGTGCAGGCGGTGGTTCGTTCGACGCGGCGGTGGCGCTGTTCAACCGCGGGGAGTACCACGCGTGCCACGACGTGGTGGAGGAGCTGTGGTACGGCGCCGAGGACCCCGCGCGGACGCTCCTCCACGGCGTCCTCCAGTGCGCCGTCGGCTTCCACCACCTCTTCAACCAGGTTCCCTTCCTTCCTTCTTCAACTGCATCATGCCAATTGCACAATAGATGCTCGATGAAATTCTTCTCATCAATTTGACGACGTCGTCGGTGCAAGAGTGTGCAACACGATCCATTTGCTCCATCGCGGATATGTGACGATCGGCATGTGCTCCGTGCAGAACCACCGCGGCGCGATGATGGAGCTCGGCGAGGGCCTCTGCAAGCTCCGCAAGCTGCAGCTAGACAGCGACGGCGACAGCGGCGGCGGCGGCCCTTTCTCCCGGTTCCGGGACGAGGTCGCCGCCGTGCTGCAGTTCCTCTACCGCACCCAGAAGGAGCTCGCCGCATGTACGTACGTCGGTCATCGTCACTCCATATCGTCGACCTGTGTGCGCGCTAAAGCCTAATAAAGCTGAATCCGATTTGCATATAACTAAAGTTGTTTAATTATTTCATTAACTCAGGCACCGACGAGATGTGCTTAACCATGGACGGCTCGGCGAGCTCGTACCAGCTGCTGGGCAACTTCGCCGCCGGCCAGCAACTCTACCGGCTGGAACTGGAAGCCGAGGAGGACGGAGCTTGTTCCAGCATACTGTTCTCTGCACCTAATAATAATAAAGGCGATGGCGCTTCACAAGGAGCTCAAGCTCATCACCCTCAGAGAGTGAAGCTTCCAACGCTGCGTGCTACGGAGCAACATCTTGCAGCGCTTCAATGTACATACGAATATACGTAGCTGGCCGGGCTCTAGCATGTGGACAAATATACATACATTTATCCTCATGAGGTCCAGGTGCCTGCAAAGTTTAAAGAATAATAACAGGTCCATGTAGGCTTCAAAATTTCCTTCATCCCATAGACGACGTTTGATGTCCATGGGTGTGATTCTCATAGGAAAGATGAGGTCCAGTTGGCTGCAAAATCTGGTCTATGGATCATTGGATCTTAAACATAGCCGGATTATATCGTAAATTCCCTTTATCCCCACGAAGGAGATCATTTTTAACATTTTGGATTTGTCTCGTAAGGGGTTTTAAACTCAGAGTTGACTCTCGTTATAGTAAAATTTTTCCCATATACAGGAATATATTAATATTCTAGCTATATTAATATTCTAGCTTGTACATTGATCAATGCATATAACTGGGATCTAACCAAACAAAGCACTCATTTCTCCATAAAGTAAATTAACTGCCACTACTATATAAAACTTAACGGAGATGACACTTTTTATTAACGGCGGTAGGTATTGCAACCGCCTCCAATTAAAGGTTATTGTGACCTACGAAGGCGGTTGCATTGTCCCCCCTCGGTTAATTAACTAACTGAGGTGGACTCCTTAGAACACATGTCTCAATTAATTGATAATTTTTTTTAAAAAAAAAATCCAAGAGCCCACCGCAATGAGCTCGGTGATGAGCATGTTCCCAGCCCACTAGCTGGATCTGGCCCCGCCGTCGCTCGCCATGCTGCACACAGGAGTAGGGACGCAAGACATCGTCGTCGACAGGTCCGGATATGGTCGGATTGCTATTATAATTTTCTAATTTTGAAATAGTACGCCATTACAACTCATTTTATTGTGAACTTGTCGTTTCAATTCTTGTTCTATGTGTTAGCGCATGCCTAAGCTCACTTCCCGCTTTGTATTCTCCTATCTCCTCGTATTCCCCATGGTCCATGATAGCCTCTCTGTCTCTCTCCTTATCATTGTCGAAAGGACCCCACATGTCATCTTCTTGTTTCTCCTGCCCTTGCCATTTCCCCTTACAGAGCAACCAGTTTTTGGGACAACTGCCGCCACCCGGGTGCCTTCTGTCTTATCGTGCTCCTCCTGCTGCACTTGCACATGGGCGCGGCGGCCACCTAGGGTCCGCCCATCTTCGACCAACTCCGGCAGCTCACCACGCTCGAGGTGTCCAAACACCTTGGGGTTCCCGCTCCTCGAGTGGACCTCGTCCTGGTTTGGCCGCGACATGCCATCGTTGCTCGCAATCATTGACCTCCACTTCGCACGCGTCAATGGCAAGCTACTAACCGATCTTGGTGTGTTCGGGTCCTGCTCAACAGAGTAATATGGGAGTAGGAGGAAGAAGATGACATGTGAAACCCTTGCATCATTGATAGGGAGAAAGAGAGAGGTTGTTGTGGATCAGGGGCAATACGGGGAGATACGAGAATATGTCGTAAGTGAGCCTAGATATACGCTAGATGTAGAAAAAGGCATGTATGTGGGAGAAACATAACTATGATGTCAAACTTACAATAAGGCCTTGTTTAGTTCTCGAAGGAAAAAAATTTCGTGACACTGTAGCACTTTTTGTTTGTTTGTGGTAATTATTGTCTAACTATAGACTAACTAGGCTCAAAATATTTGTCTCGTCAATTTCAATCAAACTGTGCAATTAGTTTTTATTTTCGTCTATATTTAATACTCCATGCATGCGTCTAAAGATTCGATGTGACGGAGAATCTTGAAATTTTTTAGGTTTTTAGGTGGAAGTAAACAAGGCATAAGGTAAACTGTAGTAACGTACCTATTTCAAAATTTTTGTAATGACATGGATAAAAAAAAAATCTTTGGTAGTATATCTGTAGCTTCAAATAAGTTATACGATAAAAACATATTCAAGGATTAGTTAATGATATACTCCTTCATTCCACAAATAAATGTACCTCCCCTTTTTCGAGGAGTCAAATATTTTTAAGTTTGACTAAATATATATAAAAATATACTAATATTTATTATATATAATATGTATCATTAAATTGAGCATGAAATATATTTTTATAATATACTTATTTGTAGATATAAATATTGATATTATTTAATATATTTCTAGTCAAACTTTAAAAAATTTGTCTTCTTGAGAAACGAGATGTACACTTATTTGTAGACGGAGGGAGTAGATACTAAGATACTTTGATTTTTTCTCGAAAATATAAGAATAATTAATACTGCTTCAATCCATAAAATAAAGAAGACCTACCAAAATATTTATAAAATATTTATTTTTTATTTACCCCTTTTCTCAGTCTCACGCGCAAAATACGCTGGAAAAGAAAAGGGGGAAAACCAGCAGAGAGAGAGAAAAACACAGCCACCCCACCAAAACCACCAGCACGCCGCGCCGCCGCTGCGCCCTTCTCCCATCCGCCCCGTGCGCCCGCCGCCCTTCCCTATCCTCGCCGCAGAAGACGGCGGCGCGCCGTGCGTAGCTAGCAGTTCCGGCGCGGCGCACGCGCGTCGAATAAGGATTGGATTTGGCTCTTCGCCTGCCCCTCCTTCGGTCCTTCCCCTTTCGCCTCGTCCGCGGCGGCAAGCTCAAGCTCAGAACTCGCTACAGAGGTATGCATCTCTCCCCCCTAGAACCCTGAGCTCCAATCCCCCACCACAATCCCGAGATTTCTGTTTTTTTCTGGATATTTTTTTTTTCTGAACTTTTATGCGCAAAATTTGCTCGATCTTGCTTTCGCAGGAGTGCAGATTTCTCTAGGGATTCGGTTTATCCGCGAGGGAGCCGGATTAGTTAGCGGCTTCGTGATGGCGGGCGCGAAGGCGGATGTAGACGCGGAAACGGGAGACGGCGGCGGGGCTGGAGGTGGCAGCAGCGGCGGCTCCTTCAGCGAGCAGAGGCTGATTGATAAGCTCAACAGGCTCAACAACTCAGCCACTAGCATTCAAAGTATCCTTTCTTCCCTGTTCACTTCCCTTGTTTACTTCTCCGAGTGCTCGCAAATTTGGTAGCCTAGGGTGTTGCTGTCTGTTTCATATTCTCTTGACTAAGTAAAGCCCTAACTTGTAAATTGCAACGTCTGTGAGTAGAATTGGCCAGGAGATCTAAGTATAACCGTCTTGTTCTGTTCTGCACAGTGCTTATCATGTTTAGCTTGGAGGTGCACGTATATAGGAATTACAAATCCGCTTGTGTAGTGTATCAATATTACAGTATGATTTATATTGGTCTGCTTCCTGACAATTCTCTTGATTCTAGAGTCTTTTCTCGTGCAGTTTATTCGAGAAAGATAGTTCTCCTGTTTGGATCTCATGAGTTGAAACTAATACCTAGAAAATGCTTCTAATTTCATTATAAGATTATAACCAAACAGGGCCTTATTGTAAATGCAATGAATCATGGTACACATTTTGGATTTCGAATTAGCTTTGTGCTGCACTTGAATTTATGTGTTTCTGTCCTTGGACGTAGAGTTACTGTTACCACCGCCATTAATGCCCATTTTCTTTTTTACTTCTTTATCCTCTTTATTGGTGCTCTTGTTGGGTTTCAACTCTGGTCTGCCCCAACTTTCTGGGGATTAAATACTTTTGTTTTTGTTGTCTTTACTGCCAATGCTTGGTTTCCATTTCTCTATAAAGATGAATTTCACTGTCTTTTGAGGCTGTCCCCTTTGTGAAATGGAAAATGATAACGTGAATTCCTAAATTTCATTGTCTTTTGAGGCTGTTCCCTGGAAAATGATAACTTGAATTCCTAAGAGTAAACATTGCATCTATTAACAGTCACTAGAGTATAATTGCAAACTAGTTTACGAGTAAGAACGACATGGCTAAACTTTAGCTCCTAGTGAAGGATGTGGCATATATTTGTTCTGCTCACTTAATTGTTAAACTAGACAGGATAACAGAAACATATGTCCCAACAAGCAAGAGATGTCTCTTGCTGTTATTTATGCACTAATATGGTAGTAACTGGTAAGCCTGTTTTTGCTTTTGGTTTGCTGCTTGCACTTTATGGTATTCTGATGTTGTTGTTCTAGTTTGTTACCTGTTCCATGTTCAAACTAAATTGTGCTAGCATATTATTGCACTGAAAAGGTATTGCCAGTACTACTTCACCTCCTACATCATGGCCATATATCTCCATTTTGAGCCTACTAACCAGTGAAGTGAAGACATGTACCCCTAACTCCTTATCAATTTATATAAACAAACCCTGCAAGCCTTACTTTTGGAGTTTGAAGTAAGGCATGTCGCATGTCACTCTCTATTAATTGATATAAAAGGAGAATCATATGATTATTTTAATATCATTGTGCTTGCTTCTGCATGAGGAATCCGTGCTGTATGTTGCTATATACAACTCCATCTCTACTCAAGTTACTGTGAGGTATACTGTGTCTGCATATAATATATTGCTGTATGACATACTAACCATTCCTACCCTATAGAATCAAATGATCTCACCCCTTGTTAACTTTCCATGCTTACAGTCAGCTTAATTTGATGTCCAGCACTAAATGTCTAAACCTGTAGGTTTATTGAGCAATGCTGCTCTTTTTTTGGCCTCAAGACGTGTTCTGTTTCTAGAGATGTAATATAATTACACTATCAAATCAGGGAGAGATGACTGAAACTGTTGACCACTTTTTAGTGGGAGCCTGCATGGTAGGAACTTTTCATTTTACAAAGATGAAACCTTTATTGACCTAGGAACTGTGTTCCCCTTTTCTTAATGGTGGTGGTCTCAATTCTGTGGTTTATAATTATGTCTTTCTACTATACAGTTTGATTTAGTCCAGGTTTCTCAAGTAGTAAATGACTACCTTGTCTATTTATTTCCACACTCTGTCTGTTAATGATGTAAATTTTTAATCAGAATTTTGTCTTTTTTTATATGTAAGTTTGCATCTAGAGATTTCATTTGTGGTTCTTCTTTTTATGTTCCTTAATTCTTATGCAGCCCTTTCACAATGGTGCATTTTTCACCGCAAGAGGGCCAAAAGGGTTGTAGACACATGGGAAAAGCAGTTTACTATTGCAAGGGAGGATAAGAAAATTTCGTTCCTATATCTATCAAATGATATCCTGCAAAACAGCAAACGTAAGGGAGCAGACTATGTGGATGAATTCTGGAGGGTTTTACCTAGATCACTGAAGCATGTCTATGAGAAAGGCGGAGAAGAAGGGAAGAAGCAGGTGGCGAGATTGGTAAGTTTAATATTTTTTCACTGTTATGTGGTTAGTTCTTCGCATTTGAGAAGCACCTTTATTCTAGAGTTGTCCTAGAACCTTGTCTAATAATGCAGGAGGATCTTTACCATCATGCTACTATAGTACCATTGGATCAATGACCATTTTAAGTTTATTTGTTATAGCAAACTATTGGAGTCATATGCTTTTTCTGCTTTATATCTGTACCATCATGCTACTATAGTATCATTGGATCAATGACCACCCTTAGTTTATTTGTTATAGCAATCTATTAGAGTCTTATGCTTTTGCTGCTTTAGTTATGCAACTATCCTTATTACTCCCCTAGTACACTTATCTTAATTCCAGGTGTTCGTTTGCTTTGATTTTTTTTCAGACATGATCAGTTATAGTTTGCTTATATCTTCATCAATACTCTGTACAGAAAATTCTTAGTCATAGTATGACTAGATTAATTGTGGAATAACTGATGGAATTTTTACATCATCTTTTATTGCAAGTCCAAAATAAGTAAGCTAAATGATTCTATCTTGTTATTGTTTTTTGGAACTACAGATATTAATCTGGGATGATCGTAAAGTTTTTGGGAGCCGTATTGAAAGTATGAAAAATGACATTCTTGGTGACGACCCTCCCATATTGGTTAACAATGGGAATAGTTTAAATCCTAGCTCTAATCCCACTTCAAATTCCAAAGCTGCACGGAAGGATTCCGGTACAATAGTAAAAGTAAGTTGCTTATTATCTTGGGTGGATCTGACTTCTGACATATTGAATTGGATATGAGAGCACCACCTTATTGTTGACTTTTACTGTAGAAACTCGTTGTTGGCGGGATGCCTGAAAAAATTGTGTCTGCATATCAATCAGTGCTTGATCGCCATTTTGACGAAGACACAGCTTTAAATAAATGTAAGACTACTGTGGGGCTTTTGGAGAGGATAGATAAAGATATTAACGATGCTAGCATCAACGGTAAGGATTTTTCTTGCTCACTAGTTATTCAAAGTTGTAATCTGCTGTTGAAGAAAGTTTGACTACATCCTGATGTGTTCTTTCTGCCATTTTAATCCTCTATGTTTCTTCATAAGGTAATCAGCCAGCATCGTCATTGATCTCTGACCTGCAAGAACAGGAAATGACCCTAAAACAGTGCATTGAACAACTCGAAAGTGTAGATATGGCAAGGGTATCCCTGATCAATCAATTGAAAGAAGCTCTCAGCGAACAGGTTTTGAGCCTTTTCATTATCTTCCCAACGTTCCATCTCAATTACATACCTTGTGCTGTTCAGAACTATATGTTTTTTCTTCTTTTTAACAGGAGTCGAAGTCAGTAGTTCTTCGCGGTCAATTGCAAGTAAGAATTCTTCTTTATATCTTATTGCATGTTGTCCTTTTCACCTGTTGCTATTCCTTGCAAAATCACATCCTCACTATGATGCTTATCTATCTTGTCCCATTTACTCTTTTAATCTATTTTAGAGTTCTGGACAGTGGAAAGTGGAGGCCATTCTTTTATCTTGGTACTGCCTAAGATGTCCCATGATGTGGACATAATTATAAAACTATGGCATCATATTGATGAATGCACCCATATGTTCAGGATGAGTTGTGTGATAAAATAATTAGAAATAGAGGCAGAACATGCACAGGTTACAGGGAAGCTCTAGCATGATTAAATACTCTACCACTCTAGCATAATTTCCTTTGCATTGGAAGGCTGACCAATTGTGGTTGCTGGGTATGTGGCTGTTGCACATATATGTCCATGGTCATAATTCATAACAACTTAGTGTGCCTTATGTTAAAGACAGTGTTTTTTTTGGGTGTTGTTACATGCATTTGGGTCTGAACTATTCTGTGCACTCAGATGTTTTCGGTTTTGTTGGGGCATGGGGAACCTAATTACATCAAAATCTTACCTATCCATGCATAGCCACAGTTGCAGATGCTACTAGTGGATATGGGTAGACCAACAATTAGAGAATAAACTTTATTATTATCCATAGTCCCCGCGCTGCAAGTGGGCCCCCACGTGGTCAGCACAAAGCAGCTCAGGATATCTCCCACAAGTTTCATTTGAGCTATGAAAATTTATGGTGTCAACACAAGGTTGAAATTCGAAGTGCTTTTAGACGTCATTCATTTTCTTCATGCTCATGGAGCCTGCTTGTGTATTTAGTCCCTACAATCTCTGCAAAGATCCTCTATAGTATTTAATCATGTCTGACACATTTTAACTGATCTTCTAGAAATCTATGGTGTGAACGTGATTACGTGAGCCAAGTATACTGAGTGTTTGATGTATTCTAACTCTTTGTACCTCTTCATTGTGTAAGGGAGTTTTGTGCAATATGCTAATACATGTACCTACATATATTTGGGCCTAGAGCTCTCACAAATCATAATCATAATGAATACAAATTCTATTCATATCATGGTACAGACTACAGAGTCAAACAAGGGTTAGGTCTCCTCTTGATCTGCCCTAGATGATTTTGTTTTCACCCCATCTAACCACTGCAATTCTTCGTCGAATTTGCTGCCGCGCAACTTGTTGCTCGTCCGCCCCCACGTGGAAATCAGCGCAGGCATGCATCCCCTCGGTCTGCGTGGCTCGCTGTTTGCATGATTTGCCACAGGGGTTCTCTCATCCGATTCATTGTGGATTTGTGGCTGCATGCTTCTGCTGGATTTTCTCGTCTCTTCAGTGCGTCCCTGCAGCACATATTATAGGGCAAGTGTGTAGGCATGGGTAAATGATGGGCAAGTGTGTGTTACCGTCCCCGCACCCTATATTCTAATGGGTCTGTAGATTTGTAGAACGATCCAATTGCAGGAGATAGCTGTAGCGTGTGTTAGTGTGTTAGAGAACTTGGTGTTTAGTTTTAAACTTTTAATAGAGCTGTGCCCCACAGTTGTGCTTAGCTACCACCCCACCCAGCGAGGCAGGATTGAGAAGGGACTGAGAAGGCAGATTGCTAATTCTTTCTTGATCAATTAGTGGGACGCATTTTACAGTGCTGATTCTCCTGTCAGGGCTGTACCTACTGGGAGGGTATACCCCCCTTCCTTTATGTACCTTTTCTTCTTAATGAAATGACACGCAACTCTCCTGCGTTATTCGAGAAAAGAAATAGGGTTCAGTGGCTCACACTAGAAAGCAAATCAATCACGAGATAGCTTTCTAACTAACAAAAGAGCCTATCAATCTAACAACTCAAATGTTATTAAATTAGCTTAAACTAGGCCTGGCTTGAATAAAATAGGGTCTACCGACTGCCTTCTTGCAGTTATTACTCTGTATCAAATAGTGTGTGCATGCTTGTGTGGGTAATTTTTACCCAATAGCATCCTTATCAAGACTGATGGAAATCGTGTCTTCTACCTATTTTTTCTTCACATAAATCTTGAGATACTTTGGAGGGCAAAGATTCTTATTATATATGTTCAAGTGGTTTTGCATTTTCCCTTCTCCCTCCTGGTCTATTTTTTTCCTTCTGCATGTTTCTTTTTTAGTCTCATGAAGTTCCTTTCATTTATATATTTGATATAAATAGCCTAGCATTCACTGAAAATTTGTGGTGCCTATATATAGCATGAAATGTAAAACATCATGAGTTTGATATAAACAGCTTTATTTCCTGCTGCTGCTCCTCAATTAACTTGTTGAAATTTATCTGTGATCAAAATTAACTTTCTTTAATATTGGTAGATATCACTGTTTTTTATATTGGTATCTTTTATGCAACTGTAGTCATTCTTTAGCCATTTTATGATTGTAACATGTCATCTTGCTAATCTCTGATCTAATTCCCAAAACAGGTTGCTCAAGCAGAGGCTCAACGTGTCATCCAACTTAGAGAACAACTGGGCCGTGCCCTTGTCACGAGCGTTACACAATCAACTTCTAGTCAACTCATGATTACTCCACCAGAGCAAACTTCGGCTATAATGCAGGGTTCAGGAGTAAGATCGACACCTCTCCAGTCACAGCCACTGAATCCTGCAACTTCACTTCCCCCTACAGTCAGTGCAGTGGGTGATGAGTCCAAGAGAACGGCAGCAGCTATGGCAGATAAGCTTGCGTCTTTGTCAGCACCTGTGCAGGTGCTGACCTCCATTCTCTCATCTTTTGCTGCTGAGCAAGCTGCTTCCATAAATGGCGGATCGCCTTCTGGAGAATTCTCTGGAGGACCACCAGGTTTCCAGGTTGATAAGAGGCCTAGGCTTGAGAAAACAGGGCAGGCTGCTGACATGGGTGCTCCTCCCTTTTTTGGACAAGCACCACAGGTGCAACAACAGATTGGAGCAGTGCCTACTTCTCTTGGAGGCACACATCCACCAACTCCAGGCCCATTCCCACCCCCTCCACCACCATTGCCATCTCTATTGTCACCGCTCATGCAACCGTTTGGTCAAAATACTGGAGGAATGATTGGAATGGGAGGACCTTTTGGGATGATGGCTGGCTCTATGCCACCTCCGCCGCCATTGACAAACATTTTGCCATCAGGTTTTCCAGGACCAAGTGGACCACCTCCTCCACCTCCACTTCCACCAGCTCAGAGCCAGGCCCAACAGCAGCAGCAGTCTCCTCAGGCGCCACAGCAATCACCAACATCAGCTGGATTCTTTCAATCATCAGGCATGGGGTTCTTTCCGCCTGTGCAGCTGCAGCAATCTCCGTCTGCCCAACGACAGTGATTCCAATGGTGGCTATGGCATTCATGGGCTTAAAGGCCACACCTTTTGTTAACTTTGTACATTAAACAGTATTCACCGAGTATCGAGCTTAAATGTGGTTGGTCCGGCAAGCGAGGCAGGGCCAATGGCCACGAATTAGAAGATTGTAGAATAGGCATGCGTCTTTTGCGATGTATAACTATTCCTTGTTTTGTCTGAAGAGTTTTCACTCTTCCTAGTTATGTGAAGTAGTTAGACTTCGTTTTTCCCTGTTTGCATTGATCCCCAGAGGCAACAGGAAGTGACTTTGGAAAACTGTTGCTTAAGAGTTGCCAACTGATAGAACAGTTGTAGGGCTGAAACAGTTGTAGAACTTACTGGTCATAGTCTCATGGATATGATCTGAACTGCAAATATTTTCCATGCTGTTTAAAATTGTTTTTTTTTCTTATTAGTTTATTATTGTTATACCTTCTTGTTTGGGTTTAAAATTGCTGGTTTCCTTAACTTGGTTCTTAGTTTGGACAAGGAATGGTGTTTAGACAAGTTGAAATGAGTCAATTTGGCTTCTGTGGATGACTCCACAAAATCTATTCAGATAGATTTGTTGAGTTTTTTCTTAAAAATGTTTCTGAATTTGATGCCTCTGCTGTCTGCACTCCAACCCCCACAAGTTGGTGCAGAGGCTGGAAGTAGACTTCCTTTGTCTTAAAACTTAAAAGTTTGGTGCCATTGTTCGGTGCCAACAGTGATGAAGAATGAATACCATGCACATATTGATCTCAGTCTTCTAACAGCAAGCAGATTGAAGCTACAGATCATGGTGTAGAACTAGCTAGTAAATGCCTGCTGACAGCAAGCAAACTATGAGGTTAGTTTTTTTTTTTTTTTACCTCTACACAAGATGAAGAGACAAGGAGACAAGGCTCAAGGCTGACTACAGACTACTAGTTGCTAACTACAAGAAGAGATCGAGAACGAATCAGAGGATTAATCAGGAACAGAAAGTGATACTAAGCTGTAGTAGCTTCTTCCAGTTCAGGAATGAGGACTGCTATTCTGCCTGGGGTTGTATCTGCTCGCCGGCGCGGTCTTGGTGCTGGCGTTGAACTCCACGTTCGGCTTCGCCATCTTCGTCGTCGGCGGCGTCGCCGCCCGATGGTCCTTGACATCGAAGGTGTTAGTGGCCGTGGCGACCGCTGCCGCCGCGGCCGGGCGCAGCAGCCTCCTGGTGGTCGTGGCACGACGACGCTGCGCCCAGCCTTGTTGCGGTGACGTTGATGACGCCGCAGCATTGCTGTCCTCGCCACCGTCTGGACGACGCAGGGCCGTCGGCGGCGACGACGACGACGCTGCTACTGCGGCCGTCGTCGCACTGCTGCAGCTCAGGAGGAGGAGGAGGTGGAGCAAGATCACCACGGCGCTCATGGCCGCTCTGCAGCGGCATGCAGCCTGCTTCATCTGCAAGAAGAGCCTTGAGATGTGTGTCCTGTGTGACTTGCAGTTGCTAGCAGATCAGGAGCAGGACTGCTAGCTGCTTAGGTTAATTAGGTCTATCTATCTATAGGTGTGCTGCAGTTGGAGCTTGGAGGAGTAGATCTTGGACTTGCAGAGCCTTATTAGCTACTGTTAAGTAGCCGCAGCCGCGGGTTGTATATATACATATATACATATGGTGGCTGGAGTAGCCGGGGGGGGGGGGGGGGGGGGGGGGCCCCCCCCCCGAGGTTTTTGGAGACAAAACGGGGGCGGGGGGGGGGGAGAGAAAGGAGCCACTCTTCCCACTGGGGG
>Ga0182004_10002765_pt1 | contig 13759 bp, 17 predicted proteins | sample Sormic07211540_1_FD_120479 | JGI IMG/M metagenome (GOLD analysis project Ga0182004, IMG submission 120479) | Endophyte microbial communities from Sorghum bicolor roots, Mead, Nebraska, USA - 072115-40_1 MetaG | ecosystem: Host-associated > Plants > Roots > Unclassified | place: USA: Nebraska...
GGATAAACCAGCAGTGGCTGCAGCTAGCATTTCGCCCTCGAAATTGCAGGGGACAATGAATTTTGCTGATTTGATGCCGTCCAGAGCCTTCTTGGCAACGTCATCGGCCTTCATTCTACCAGACGATCCTGCTACGATATTTGTCAATTCTGTCCTGCTCTTAAGCTCTGAAATTAGGCAAACCACATTCTCAGCATTCATCAGCAAGAAAAAAAAAAGCAGGTCAGGAGGGAATATTTCAGGCATTCGATCTTCTCGGGTTGCTAGTTGCTACCAAAGCAGAGACGAACTGAAACGAAGTTGGCCAGTTCATAAGCAAACGCTTACCCTCTTCCAACCCCGGAGTCTTAGTGTCAGGAGGGAATATCAACGAGACATGAATGTTGTGCGCGATCATCTCATGCTGCAACGCCTCACCCAATCCCCGAAGAGCAAACTTACTCGCTGAGTAGGCCGAGATCGAGATTAATCTCCAAGCTCCCAAGCAAGCAGCACCACATCGAACACCTTAGCTGCATGGCATGTAAGGCAGCCAACGCTTTCGCGCTCGCGCACGCGGCATCTTCTATCTACCTGGCCGGCCTGGGAGGACATGATGGCGATGGACGCAGGTAGGCGCGTCTCGCGGGCGCGCGCCTTCATGGCGGGAAGCGAGGCCTTGACGAGGTGGAAGGTGCCCATGAGGTTGACGTCCACCATCCACCTGATCTCGTCCATGCCCTGCCTCTCCAGCTCCCGCGACGCGAACACGCCGTGGTTGCAGACCAGCACGTCGACGGGGCCGGCCTCCTCGAGCGCGCGCGCCACGGCGCCGGCGTCCCGCACGTCGGCCGCGTGGACGCCGACGACGTCGTTGCGGCCAGAGTCGCGGTGGATGGCGGCGCGCGCCTCCTCGAGGCGGGCGAGGTTGCGGGCCAGGATGGAGACCCGCGCGCCCTCCCGCGCCGCGGCCGTGGCCATGGCCAGCCCGATGCCGCTGGACCCGCCCGTGATGAAGACGTGCCGGCCTTTGAGTGGTATCCGCGCGGCGTGGGGCCGCGTGAGGAAGGCGAGGATGGCGAGTAGGCCGATGAGCGGGACTAGCAGGAGGAGGAGCGCCGCGGCCATGGCGGTGGGAGCTACTTTAGGCCTTGAGTACAGGGATGGATCGGGGTGGCAGCGTAGATTACGAGGAAGTTAGATTTTAGTCATTTTCACTCGACTGAAGACTTTCTAAACGTCTTGTCTTAGGTTGTTTTTTTAAATAGTTTTATGAGCAACTTTATAGGTAAACTAAGTTGTTTTGAAAAAAAAAATATTTAGCATGGATGAAAGGAAGAAATAAGGGAGAGAGTTAGGATAAACTATTTTTTTCAGATTCATCCCAACTCATATTTTTGCGACAGGAGAAAAAAATAGCTTCACTAATGAAGTTGTTTTAGAAAAAAAAAAATTGACAAAAAAAACAGCTCACCTTAGCTTATGAAGCTGTTTTGAATTATCCTTAATGTCTGAATCCGTTGACTTTCTCTTCACCTTCTAACAACTTGTTTACTACTATATGTTATGTAGATTTTAGAGAGCCAATTTTACTTTAATATGTTTTTATGCATCGTCCAATAGCTTTTCTATATCTTGTATATATTTTGAAGAACTAAACTCATCTCTTTTGTTTGTGTTAAGTAAGAAATTAAAAATAGATTATGATAATATTTTGATATCTAGTTAAAAAAGTGTTAGACTTTATATCGATATTGATAAGGATATAAAGAAACTATTGAATTGTTGTCAAATCAACAATTTACTCCATCCATCAATGTTGTTGAAATTCTTTTCCATGTATAGTTGGCAGGAGGGGAAAGCGAGTAGGAACATGGCAAGTCGGCAAAGAGGTTCGGTTTAAGTTTCGTATTAGTATAGTAGTCGCCAAGCTTTTGTGTACTCCAATCTATGGAACCTCCAATATAATTGCTTAATTAAGGGTCTGTTTGATATTAATTATATTATAATAATATGGATTATGAATGACAATAATGTTAAAGAAATGTTTGGATCCATTTTGATTATATTAACCATCTAATATATTTTGATTATATTAATCCATTTTCAAGACTTATATTAATGTTAAAATAATCTTTTTTTAGGAAACTCTATGCAACCGGCCGGCTAAACCAAAATGCAGTGTTGCCTACAATGACCAATGAGCCTGGCCATCGGAGTCTCGGAGCCATGGGCCTAAATGCCAGGCAGGCTGAAGTCATCCACTGACCAATCACGTCGTTAACAACTGTTTTGTGACCTGTTTTTTTTTAAAAAAAAAAATGTTTTGTGACCTGTTGGTATGCACCGGTTAAATTTAAATGCTAGACATTTAAACAACTCAGCTAAAAAACAAGCTAAAGTTTAGCTATTTGTAAAGCCAACTAAAATTAGCTAAAAACTTTTATTTTGAAATTTTAGCTAACTAAATTTTAGTTGAGTGCATCCAAAACCGGCCTTTAGCATTGTTAAAGCGTCGACATATTTTCGCTGTGGGGTTAGATTTTAGTCCCTCGACTGAATTTACTACTAATATAATGCAGAAATTTACTGCGCTTGCTTGAATATCTATCTCATCGCGCTGACGCGCCGTATCGTAAATTTTCCAAATCAGCAATTTTACGTCTTTGAAGCGAGTGAGAACACGGCAAAGACAAAAAGGATGATGACACGGGCCGAGGGGCCCTGCCCCTGCGCCTGCAGTCCTGCACCCGCACCCGCGCTGCTTCGCAATCGTGGTCGTGGTCGTGGGCGCCGGCGGCGGCTAACAAAAGCGGCCGGGAAGTGGGCACCGACCGAAGCATCCCGGAACACCCACAGATTCCCGCTAGTATTTAGATCGGCCCAGGCCATCGGTCGACGACGAGGAGGAGGGACGGAGGGAGGGCCGGCGAGGCGAGGCCTAATCCGGTCGGACCGGCGAACTCCCCCCGACCTCGCCATGGGCAGCCTCCGCGTCGCCGGCTTGGCATGGGCCGCTGCCGCCTCGCCGGAATGGGGAGTGCGCCGCAGCCGTCGCTGCTGCCGCGGGGTGCCGCTGGCCCGCCCCCGCGCGGCGGCGGCCTCCCTCGGGGCGGGGCAGCTCCGGGTCGGGACGGAGCACGGGTGGCTCTGGGACTGCCGCAGCGGCGGCGCGAGGGATTACGCCAGGGAGATGGAGGTGGCGGTGCGCATCGTGCAGGTCGCCTGCACCTTGTGCCAGCGCGTGCAGGACTCGCTTCTCCGCCCCGGCCCCGACGCCGGCGGCGGCGGCCGCGTCCATGCCAAGCTTGACCGCTCCCCCGTCACCGTCGCTGGTTCGTACTGCTCTGCTGCCCTTCCATCAGTTCCCTTTCCCTTCCACGTGCTCACCCGGTCACCCCCATCGTCGCGCGATTAGCAATGAGGATTAGGTCATCAAGGACTGCGCTGCAGTAGAAAATTGCAGGCAACGGATGTTGGATGAGTACCTGGGAGTCTCAATTCTCAATAATAAATAAATACCAGTAGAACGTGGGAAATTCCAGGATTCTCAGTCAATTGCCAACATATAAGTTTATCGTTGACCTGTGTTGGGTTGCATCATCATTTGCCTGAAACACGATTTTCTAATGTTTAATGAGCACAATTTGATATAGTGTGTTTGCACTTGGACTGGTTGATCAGTTACAGCACTAGCTTATGAACTGCAATCTAGTTGCTTGGTTGGATCATCAGAGAGAGATAGAATCATTGCTCCAGGATACTCCGGAGTGACTCATACATAAAACTAATGCTGCACAGCTAGTCGCTCACTTGCTCTGTGTTTAGGAAAATCTACACCTGATAGGCTAATATCTTGGTGCAGTGTTTTATGCCCTTGTAATTTGAAAATTTTGTTTTCCCACTTTATGGCAGATTGGGGTGTTCAAGCAACAGTAAGCTGGCTGCTTTCCAGTTCCTTTCATGATGAGAACATATCTATCGTTGCCGAAGAAGATGATGAGACACTGTCTAGTAGTGATGGTGCAACTTTGCTTGAATCTGTTGTTGAGGCTGTCAATGGCTGCCTGGTTGAAGCTCCTAACTATGGGCTGAGATCCCCTGAGAAAGATCTCGGAGCTCATGATGTTATTCAAGCCATACGGAAATGCAGCTCAACTGGAGGCCCTAAAGGAAGATTTTGGGTGCTTGATCCTGTCGACGGCACCCTTGGTTTTGTGAGAGGGGACCAATATGCTATTGCTCTTGCCTTGATTGAAGATGGAGAAGTTATACTTGGTGTTCTTGGGTGCCCAAATTATCCAATGAAGAAGGAGTGGCTCAACTATCATCAAAAGTACTACAGGTTGATGTCTAAGGTTGCTCCTCCTCCACTGGGGTCCTGGAATAAGGGTTGTGTGATGTATGCCCAGAAAGGTTGTGGCCAAGCTTGGATGCAGCCACTGGTCCATGACTTCGGTAAGCTAAATTGGCACCACCCAAGGGAGATTCAAGTATCATCCATCAGTGATCCAATCTCAGCTACGTTCTGTGAACCAGTTGAGAAAGCCAACTCAAGCCATTCCTTCACAGCAGGACTTGCTCAAAGTGTAGGATTAAGGTCAGTTCTTTCTTTCATTTCTGTCTGCCCTTGCCGATATCATTTCATTAGCATGAAAATTCATTCATAAATTTGTATATGGCATCCATTAGTCAACATCTGGTTTTTGTTTAATGCTACACTGCCTTTTCATCTCAAATTTAGTGCAACATTGTCCAAAATGTGACTCTTGTACAGTTGCGCAACTTGGTCTTTTGATTGTACTGTTTTATTCACATCATTTTGCTTTGTTTCCAGGAATCAACCTCTGCGCGTGTACAGCATGGTGAAATATGCTGCAATAGCACGAGGTGATGCTGAGATCTTCATGAAATTTGCAAGAGCTGGATACAAAGAGAAGATATGGGATCATGCTGCAGGGGTGGTTATCATTAAGGAGGCTGGTGGAGTGGTCACAGATGCTGGAGGCCACCCATTGGACTTCTCAAGGGGTGTTTACCTGGAAGGTTTGGATAGAGGCATAATAGCTTGTTCTGGAGCATTGCTTCATCGTAGAATTTTAGATGCTGTTGATGCGAGTTGGAACTCATCAACACTATGATCCAGAGTCCAGACAATAAGATCTTTGGAGAGAATGACCTCGTGTTGGTCATAGCATGCTAAGGTTAGTTTTATAAATAACTGTTTCATCCTCAGATCCAATAATTTTTCTTTTGCCTTACATTCTGATATCTCATACAGGTAACTTGGGGAATTGGTTTAAGTATTCATTGTGGTGCTGTTGTGACTTGTTACTGAGGTGAAACAGTTCAGCATCTAGGGTAGTAATAGCTTGTCTGCTCATATAAACAAGAAGTTGTCTCTTGAGATTCACAAATTGTTGGCTTTGTTCAGCGACGCCATATGTAATTTTGTATAGGTATCTGTTGATGAAAAGCATGTGCGCATGTTTTTTTTTTTTACTAATTGATCTGTTTCTTTTCAACTTATGCCTGTCAATCGTCAGGCATATTGGTTAAGACATGTGCAGCACCATTTGCTGACAATCATAATGTTAGAACCTTCAACTGATTCATCAAATGAGTTATTGTCCGCCAGTTTTCTGTCATCTACCATGTTAACACTTTCTGTTTTCGCTTTATTAAATGCTTTCCTGCATATGAATTACCAGTCCATTTCATATCAGAAAGAACTAAAGAAGACACAGGCCACATTTTGTGATGCAGATTGTGTTGTATGGATCAAACAGATTCACCACAGGAGCACAAGTACCAGATTAATAGCAAGTCTGTAGATGAGACACAATGCATGATGCTATGATCAAAAAAGTTCGGAACCATGATGCATATGCTGTGATTGGATTGGAGGACTGAGACTGTAAATGTGATTAGCTGGAGAGCTGCACCGAGCAGCACTGGCTGAAGAGCTCCTTGCCGCCGTCCTCGGCGTCCTCCTGACTCATCTCGGGCCGGAAGCTGCTCCACGCGGGCACCAGCCCAGGTGCAGCGCTGGTGTCGAAGCTGTGCACCAGCGAGACTGTTCTGAAGCTGTCATCGCTCGACGGCACCTGGTACCCGGCGAGGAAGTAGAGCTGCGTGCCGACGGCGGCCATGGTGAGGTAGAGCCGCTGGGCTGAAGACGGGAGGCTGGCGAGCAGCGACAGGTCAGGCAGGGCGGAGTGGTCCAAGATGCTCCAGATGTTGAGCTCGCCGTCGTAGACCTCGACATGGCCCTTCCAGCTGTTAAGGCAGTCGCCGGAGCTGAACAGCCTGTTGGCCACCGCCACGATCTGGTTCGGGGGCACGTCGAGCTGCCACATCCCCGGGAGGATCTCCCACATGCCCCTCGCGCAGTGGAACACCTCGGCCGAGCTCCGCTCCAGCGCCGATGACTGCAGCACGGTGGCTCCGGGCGCCAGGAGGGTGGCGTCGCTGGCCGTCAGCGTGCTCTCCGCGAAGCCCCCCACGACGTGGAAGCTGCCCTGCCACGTCACGCCGACGCACTTGTAGCGCAGCGTGCTCATGTCGGGGAGCGCGGACCACTGCCCCTTCTCCGCATCGTACACCTCGGCCGCCGCCGTGCCCCGGGCACCGGACAGCGAGCACTGGCCGCCGGCCACACAGATCCTGCCTCGGCACGGCGCACAGGCAAAGTCGAATCGCGGGACCAGGAGCGGCGCGCAGTGGTGCCACTCGCCCCGGCGCGCGTCGTACCGCAGCACGTCTGCCCTCACGTCGACGTCGGTGTCATGGTACTCGCCGGCCTCGTCACAACGCTCCCTCCGGCAGAGCCGGCCGCCGATGATGTACACGGATTCGCCCAGCGCCGCCACGGCGAACCCCTTCAGTATGTGGCCGTCAGGGACGCCCGGGAGCGCGCCCACGCGGCGCCACGTGTTGGCGCAAGGCTCGTAGCACTCGAGGCTGTTGGAGCTGCCCAGCGCAAAGCACACGTATATCCTGACGCTGCCGTCGCCGCCGGCGGCAACATTGCCGCTGCTGCCGCTGCTGCTTCCGGTGCTGGAGAAGGACGGCGAGGCGGCCACGTCGCAGTACAAGGAGCCCATGGCTCTAAACCAGGTACGAGCTGGTATCTATGCCTTCTCTTGTAATACTCATCAAGTGATTACCATTGCGATTAGTGTAGCTGGGTTAGCCGGGGGAGTTTGCAAAGGAGGAGGCAAGTGCCTATTTATACACCTTTGCGTATGGCAACTCCATTGGGCAATTTGCCATGTGGCTTCTGGTCGACGGAGTGATCTATGCGAAGCATTGGAAGGAGCTTATAGGAAACTCCGGCCGTTCCGTGGAATTTGTCGAGCATCTAGAGCTTGTCTTGTTTGCATGAACAGAGTCTGTAAGCCCGTCTATTTGTACCCATGCATAGGCTCTACCAATGTGAGGACAGATTCCAATGTTCCATAGCGAAATGTCCTTGCAACTGCAAACCAATTGTAGTGGTTCTTTTTATAAAAAAAAATACCAGTAACGAATAGACATAAAATTTAGTAAGAACATTATGAGCGACCAAGGTGATAGTAGGTTGACCGAGAGGCCACCACCAAATTACTGGCATGGTCTATTTTGAACTTTATGTTATAATTTAGGTATTTCTGGTTAGTCCAGACTCCAAGCCCACAGACTAATCTAAACTCCAAGCCTGATGCATTTCCTTCGGTTCTTGTCCTTATTTTAGATTGTTGTTTACTTTAAGACAGACCCTTATTTTAGCTAATTCCTGCCACTAATAATAAGCCTTTCTCCATTTTCCATCGCTCTGTTCCTGTCTCAATAAGTCCTTGCCGTTCTCCATCAGTTTCTTTTGGTCCCTCCCTTCCTTCCTCTCTTCTTGCATATATCCTTGCACATCGCCCTTGTTGTGATGGGGCCGTCCAATTTCTCTGAGATTCCTAATGTCCTGAGAGGGATTGCTGGATCCTCTTGGACGGACCCCCGCTTCCCATACACATCATTCAACAGCATAACAAACACACAGGATGATTCCGCCTCTCGGAATCAGATAATTCGTCATCTTCTTTGTTGTGATTGTGGCCCCAAGGCCCCAAGGGATGTAGGTTGCATTGATCCAATGAGAAGTGGGTGAGGGTAATAGAGCACGGTTAAGGATGGCGCCCATTATCCTTCACCGTGCATTGTCCTTCTCTAACCCGCCGCTTCATCGCCGTGATGTGTCACTGCTACAGGTCCTGATCTAATCGTCTTCTACAACCGATGCATCCATAGATATGAGCAACTGGACTGGACTGATGAGGAATGGTTGAATTGACCAAAAATTAATCTGGATTAAAATCTTACAGGAGGCCTCGATTGTGTCCAACAAACCTGAAGGCCTGGCATTATTGACGACAATTGCTGAGGGCACTGACTGCTGCAATCCTAGTCCTCCATTGCCAAACCACTCGGCGTTGGAGAAAAGCCTCATCAGCAAGATCCTCCGTTTGAGAGAGGTTCTGGATCTGCCATGTCAAAGTTCATGCGATGCCTTGGATCAGGTTCGTGCCAAAACTTGACATCATTTCCCATTTCGGCAGACATCATGATGGGCGTATACAAATTGTTCTCCACACTTAATGCAGTTGCTTCTGGATACCCTGGGGGTTCTGAAGATTGCATATCCGAAATGTTTATCAGGTCTATCAGGAAACCATACATCTTCTGTACGGGAGGTCTGTCGTCTGAATTGAATCCCTTTATCTGTACCCTACTTGCAAAACATCTCCTGGACACATATTCATAAAAAAATGCTATCCCTTTTCCCCATGCTGTGTTAAATAAGTCTGATCCACCATCTACTACTGAAAAACAAACAGGGTCTTGTTCACCTCCATAGGGTCCTCATGTTGGTCCAGGATTGCCACTCAAAAAACAAGCAATTGCCTAGCTCAGGCTCTGAGAAGCAAACAATCATAGGAAGCGAGAGCTTAGATCATGTAGGTATGCAGTTTGCCTTGCTCATGTTGATACTTTGCTGTCAATATAATCACCAGAAAGCTTATGTCATCATACTGAACTGTCGCGGTCGAGTTCATTACTCACTGTTTAAACTGGAATTGTAGGTGAGCGTGTCATTGAGATGCTTGATCAGGTGACTCCAGTGGTGAAAGAAATGTTCAGTTTCATGGAAAGCTCCAGTTCTGCAACGGCAGCATCTGCATCATCAGCTTGGCCTGAGGATCTCCCAGAAAGAAGGAGCCTCCCTCCTGTTCTCTGTCGCACTAGATCTCCTGCGCATCGAGGAAGTGCCATCCATCATCCATCAGACGGTGACGAGGTTGCAATGCCTCGCCAAGAGGGCACAGCGAAGCACGCAGAACACTGCAAGGCACCGGCACCTGGGCAGGAGGCAGATGAGGGCGGCTGCACTTGCACCATGGAGGAGGAGGATGGCCAAACTAGCAGGCGTGAACCAACGTCAACTCCTAGTCCTACTGCTGACTCTTTACGGCTGCAGTTGACGCCATCGTCGGTGTCCCCACATCTGCTGTCGGCGCCGCCACCGTCCCCCATGCCCGTTGTTGGCTTGCCCATGCTTCTGCAATCCTGGGAGGCAATGCAAGATGGCCACGCCGCCGCAGCAGTTGTGCCACCTACAGTCGTCGCACAGCCTTCTGAGGCAGTGCCGACGGCACAGAAAGACACCACGCCCGTCGGCACCAGCATGGAAGGTTCTACGAGCTCTGCATCACTTGAAGCTGATCAGCCATCCATGGATTCACCTTCACCCAATGGGTGTACGCAGCCACCAGTGCACGACGGCAATACCGCTGTGCCAAACATACCGCCACCGCCGCCGCCACTACCGGCGCACAGAGACAGATTTCAAGTGGTGCCGTCTACAGACGAACCGGCGCGGGCAGTGCCAGACGCACCACCTCCTCCGCCGTCTGAAGTGCAAGGAGGACCACCTGCACTGCCGGCCGCCAAGGTTTCTCCAGCGCCACCGCCGCCGCCCCCTGGAAGCATCTCCGCAGCGGTGCGCGCTAAGAGAGCCGCGACCAAGCTGAAACGATCGACGCAGATGGGCAGCCTGTACAGACGCCTGCGTGACAGAGTAGAAGGCTCTGGTAGCACGCACGGCGGCAAGAGGCGGCAGAACGGCAAGAGGCCCCGGAGGGCGGGCGCGCCCAAGAGCGACACCGGCCAGGGCATGGCCGATGCATTGGCCGAGATGACCAAGAGGTACTCCTACTCCGGCATACGCTGCCATTAGCAACCATGGATCAGTGTAGTTCATTTCCTCCGTTCCTTGGTAATGTGATGATGAATTAAAGTTTAACAATTTTTGAAACTGAAAGGTCGGCGTACTTCCGGCAAATCGAAGAGGACGCGGAGAAGCACGCGGCGGCGATCCTGGAGCTGAAGGACGCCATCGGCTCGTTCCAGTCCAAGGACATGGACGAGCTAGTGAGGTTCCATCAGCACGTCGAGCAGCGGCTGGTCTCCCTGACGGACGAGACACAGGTTAGTTTCCTCCGGAGCTCAGCCATCAGCCGTGCGAAAACTCTGGCGTATTCCGGCAAAGCCTTTCTGACGCGCCGTCGAACTGCATGCTGCACTGCAGGTGTTGGCCAGGTTCGAGGGCTTCCCTTCCAAGAAGCTGGAGGCGTTGAGGACGGCGGCAGCGCTCTACTCCAAGCTGGACGGCGCCGCCACGAAGCTCAAATGCTGGAAGCTCACCGCCGGCGCCGTCTCGCCGCAGCTCGACAGAGTCGAGAACTACTTCAACAAGGTCGTGCACTAGAATGTATGCTCTGTGCGCGCGCAGCGTGGGACGCCCATCGCTCATGCCGTGCGACTGCATGCAGGTCAAAGACGACGTGGACATGGTGGAGCGGAACAGAGACGAGGAGACGAAGCGGCTGCAGTCCCACAGCGTCCACTTCGACTTCAGCGTGCTGGTCCGGATCAAGGAGGGCATGGTGGACCTGTCGTCCGCCTGCATGGAGCTCGCCTTGAAGGAGAGCCAGGACGCCAGAGAGACGACGACGGCGGCGGCGGCGCGTGCGCAGTGGGGACAAGCTGGCCACGGCGACGGAACGTCGAGGATGCTGTGGCGGGTGTTCCAGCTGGCCTTCCGGGTGTACAACTTCGCCGGAGGTCAGGACGAGCGAGCGGACAAGCTGACGACAATCCTGGCGCACGAGATCGAGGCGCGGCGCCCGTGAAGCTTCGCGTGCGACGTGTACGTACTTCGGTGTGTACACGTAACACGCGAGAAAGAGTACGTGTCATGTCATGTGCAGTCATACTATACACCCACTCAATACGATTCTTTGTCTCATTCGAAAAATTTGCTATTATAGAATCCTAAACATGTGGGTTTCGCTATAATAAGATTCCAAACATCTGTTTTGCTATAACAACTCTCGAAACATTGACACTTTGCTATTATAACATCACGACCTTTAAATAGACAAATTGAACTTAAATCTGTTCAAATTCAAATATTATCATTTAATCTCAGAACTACCCTTAGGGCAGCAGCTGCTGCTGCCTGGCTGCTGGCTGGCGCTGCTGCCTGGCCGGCTAGCTCAGCCTTGCCGGCTGCTTGCTGCAGCAAGATTCAACCATGATTCAAGCCATGATAACAAACAAAAATATAGATCCAAGCCATAGATTCAACTATGATTATAAGTTATAACATAAACAAGATCATCTCATAAGACCAAAATTGTGCTGGTGGCTGGCCACGGGAGGGCGGTCAACTGGCCACGGTCGGGCGGCGGCTGGCTGGCGACCGGCGCGTGCGAAAGAGGGAGGGCGTCGGTCTCTCGCGTCGGGGAACTAATAGGTCGCGGCTAGCAACTGAAAGGTCTATGGTGAAGGGATATAGCAGAATGACAGTTTTGTGATTAAATGAAAATATTGAATTTGAAGAGATTTCAGTTCAATTTGTCTATTTGAAGGCCATGATGTTATAATAGCAAAGTGTTAATGTTTCGAGAGTCGTTATAGCGAAGCAAATATTTGGGATCCTATTATAGCAAAACTCGCACGTTTGAGATCCATAATAGCAAATTTCTCGTCTCATTCAAGGCACACTGTTTTAAGTTTAAATAAATTTTATCCAATTCTAGTCATGATTCACAATAAAATAGTTCCTTCCACCTCATAAATTATGATATAGTTTATTTATTTTTCAATATCATACACTAGACGTTACACATAAAATCCGTATTTCCTAATTCATGGTTTCTTTAAAATTAAAAAAAATCCAACCATATGTCTTTTCTTTCTGTCGTCTAATTGTTATCTTTATATCTTGTTTCCGTTTTAGACATGTTTTTTTTGTCCAAGGTCTGGTTTAGATTGAGAAAGTTTTTTTGTTTTGACATTATAGGACTTTCGTTTGTATTTAATAATTATTATTCAACCATGGACTAGGTAGGATTAAATGATTTATCTCGCAAATTATAGAAAAACTGTGCAATTAATTATTTTTTTTATCTATATTTAATGTTCCGTATATATGCCGCAAAATTCGATGTGATACAAAATTCGATGTAACAAGATATTTTAAAAATAAATAAATTTTAGGGTTAACTAAACAAGGCCTAAATGTCACGTCACTATTTTACTTGATTGTACTGTAGCTAGGGCTTGAGACGGGCCATGTTATGATCGTTTGTCACGGTCCAAGAACAACATGACATGAGATTTTGGGTCGCGCCGTGCATATGATTGCAGCAGGTTGTATTGTATGGCCGTCCCCAAATATTTTGGGTTCTGTTTGGACCTCATCGCGTGAAAATGGCACAATACTTTCTTTTTATTGTTTACTATACTCCTCACGTTGGATTCTTCATTGGATTATAAAAATCATATAAACTTTCATAAAAAATGGTACCTACAAAGGATCATGCTTGAACTGGCATGACATAAAGACGTGACAGCGTGCCATAAGCTGTGTTTGAGTCAAAGTTATGGCCTAACGTGTTTCGTTTGCTTAAAGATTACAATCCGAAGTGACACCAAGTGTGAGATGATCATAAGCCCGTCGTATAAGTATTGTTCGCTGATTTATTATGAGAGAAAACACTACTAAATGACCAATAGATTTAACTGTATATGGCCACTCTACTGAAGATTTTATTAAAAACAACCAAGGAGAACAAACAGATGTAAAGAAAAGAGGGGGCCGAGGGGAGAAGGGTTCAAGAGACCCAAAAGAAATTAAGTCTCACCTCTAGTTGGTACAATATTAATGAACATAAAAATGACCTTAGTTTTTTTTTTCAGAACGACCTTAGATATAGCAGAAAATATATTTTCATAATATGTATAGTGGCATAAATATATATTGTTTTTCTAGTTAAAAATAAAATAGTTTGATGCATCCTAGTAAGGCCTTGTTTAGATGCACCCAAAAACTCAAAACTTTACAAGATTTCCATCACATCAAATTTTGCGGCATGCATGAAACATTAAATATAGATAAAAAAAAGATAACTAATTGCACGGTTTATCTGTAAATCACGAGACGAATCTTTTAATCCTAGTTACTTTATGATTGGACAATATTTGTCAAAAATAAACGAAAATACTACAGTGTCAAGATTCAAAAAATTTTTGATCTAAACAAGGCCTACCTACAATAAGGCCTTGTTTAGTTCCTGAACTATTTTGCAAAATTGCAAAATCCCAAAGAGAATGTTCAGCACACCAAAAACCTGACAACAACTTTTTTGCTTTTGCTGTTTACTTACCAAAATATTTTGCA
>Ga0182004_10002766_pt1 | contig 13759 bp, 15 predicted proteins | sample Sormic07211540_1_FD_120479 | JGI IMG/M metagenome (GOLD analysis project Ga0182004, IMG submission 120479) | Endophyte microbial communities from Sorghum bicolor roots, Mead, Nebraska, USA - 072115-40_1 MetaG | ecosystem: Host-associated > Plants > Roots > Unclassified | place: USA: Nebraska...
GATAATTGGATAAGGGACATGCGCGCCAAGCTCGCCGTGCTCGCCACCGGCGCCCCTCCGCCACCACGGCCGCCCCGCCTCCACCCCTCGCGGCACCAGCGGCACATCCCGCGCCGTCGGTCTTTCAAGCCACCCCACTCTCTGCTCGACGGCGGACAGCCGTCGCCCCCGCCCCCGGTCCCAGCTTCGAGTTCGAGGAGGCGCGCCTGGCCGGCCGTCTCGGCAGCGCTCTTCGGTGCGGGGTTCCTCCTAGGCCCGCTCCTCGACGGAATCCACTCCCGCGTCGGCCTCCAGGTCTACGGAAACGGCGCCCTCGACGCCGGCCCCCTCCACACCCACGTCCTGGTGCCGCCGCTGCTCGGCGCGTTCTACCTCACCGTCGGCCTGCTCCACCTGTTCTTGGACCAGAGGGCGCCGGCGCCCCCAAGATCCAAGGCCACCGGGACCGCGAGGAAGACGGCGACGTCGCTACTGTGCGTTCTAGCTAGATACGCTCATGCCTCTTTACCTTCTACCATGCATGATGCATCGATCGAGTGCTGTGATTTGTGAATGATCCATTGATTTACGTGCGCAGCGTTCTTGCTCTGTTCATCGAGCTGAGCGCGGAGCTGTACAGAGCAGGGTTGCCCAGCAACGTGGAGGCCTACATCCTGTTCGCCGCCGCCGAGTTCGTGTGGGTGTTCCTGGATGCCTCCTGGCTGGGCTTCGCCATCGCCTGCCTCGTCGGCACAGTCTGCCCACTCGCCGAGATCCCATTGATCAAGTAATAACGACATTCGTTTAAATGTTTGTGCCATGCTCTCTGTAGTCTGTACCACCTGCTGATTCCGTTCATCTTACAGTTTTTTTTGCTAACATTCCCGGCACTGCCACTGCTAATTTAGTCGCATATGCAGATTACTTGGGTGCTGGAGCTATCCCAACGCCGACGTCCACCTGCTCGGCGAGGTACGTTTTCTTCTCCGTCAGGCAACAGGACCGGATCACGCACGCATCTATTTGTCCTATGTTAAATACTAGCGCGCGTCACGTCCTTGTGTTCAGGGGCTGGTGAGCTGGACGACGACATGCTACTTCGTCTACACCCCGTTCCTGGCGAACCTGGCGAGGTGGATCGATTCACGGCTGGCAAACGACGGCGACGACGACGACGACGACGGCGGCGGCGGCGGCGGCGGCGCGCAGGGAGACGACGACGAAGCAGCTCGGTCTTGAACAGCAGCATGAACTGCATGATTCCAGACTGAAGAACCATTGTGCAGCCAGCGCCTCATATACAGTTGCACGGTCCAGGCATTCAGAGCTCCCTCCCGCTTGCATTGCGCAGTGCCAAGCATCGTGAAGGTTGTTGGGTCATGCGAAGGTTCTCTGAGAAAATGGTCAGAGTAATACTCAGAGCATATGCCGTGCTGTTCCAATAAGCGTATGATGGCGATGCGACCTTAATTTTATGATGGCCGTAGCGGGGAGGAGGAGGAGAAGGATGGGCATGGTTGTGCGTAGCTTTTGTTATAATGATCTGAAAGCATGGCCGCATTATGTTGAATGAGATTTGTCTTCAGGAAAGGCACTCCAGCGACGTACGTACGTGGCGACCGGCGTTTCTGATACAGTTGGAAGAACAGTTTACTCTACTTTTCGCTCTGATTGAAGCCATTATGCCATTGACACTGAGCACAAGTAGTGTCTTCTTTAACACCTGACAAGTAGTGTCTTTTTGTGTTGTTCTGCTTTGGATGCACAGCTGAGAAATACTGAATTTACTAGTGTAAATCGCACTTCTCCACACCCAGTTATGCCATTGACACTGTGCACAGACTGACAGACATTAGTGGCAAATAACAGAAGGATTAAAAATTGCCAGTATGTTGTTTATTTGAAAGAATGGACGTATGGCTGTCAACTGAGCTTACTGCGTAGGGTGACATCTATGCGGCGTATGAGCTAGCTATCTAATTGGCATGTTCTATAAGAACACTCATCCTAATTAAGCACATTACGAACAATGGTGTCATCAGTAACTGAAGCCTCAAGGAAATGAGCTGTCTTAGAGCAGCCCAGCAGTTGGTATGACAGGAAGGGCACTAGTGAAGACGTGCACTCCACTGGCCAATGCAGTGCACAGGCTGACGTTCACAAAAAAAGAAAAGATGAAAATTCAGTTCAGTCAGGTAACCCACACACTGCAAACCACATGCAGAAACGAAGAAAACTTGTGCAATGCTGTTTTGGAGTAAAAATAAACAAGTATGAAAGCACAACCAGGATGTGTGGGGGGTGAAGGTGAACAAACACCGACAGGCATAATTTCAGGATACCTTCATCACGGCATCACTGCCAACTGCCAAGCACCAACCACGTCCCAACTGGCTCACCTACAGTCCAGCAAGACAACCAAACCCCGACCATGGCCTTTGTGTGATGTACCTGACAAGAAACAGATAAGCCTTGCACGAACACACAACAAATTCCTTGCAAGAAATGCAGATTCACCTGAAACCAGTAAACAAAAAAAGGCCCGTGCGCTGTCAGAGAGCTCGTAGGTCACTACTATATGAAGCTGTTAATTACTACGACTGCTGATGCTTGAGCAGGCAGTTAGTTGAGCATTGCCATCTTTCCACCTGCGTTATTCTGAGTAAAAGACTTTTGAGAGTAGATCCATCGATCGATCAATCCGCCGAACGATGGCTTCCCTCCTCCTGTTCCTGCGAGCCATTGTCGTCAGTGCCAATGACGAGGCGGCGAAGGAGGAGACGACGACGCATGAACAGCGGCCGGAGAAGTGGACGTTCGGGTCGACGACGCGTCGTCCGGCGACGGCGCGCTGCGACGACGGCGGCACGGGCACGGGCACGGAGGAGGAGGAGGAAGAACGGTGGCTGGTCTCCTGCCTGGAGTGGCCTCGCGTCGATCGCAAGTCGGCGTGGATGCAGATAGTTTAACCATTTACCCGATGACGGTCCATCTTGCTTGCCATTGCCATGTGTTTAATTTCTTGATGAATTCCCCGTCCGAACTTTTCGGCGTTGGTCAAGGCTGCCAGCAGCCTTGACCACGCTTGAGTCATTGTGACTTGAGACTGAGGAATGAACACCAAGCGTCAAGTCGTCTTTCCACGGACCACCGCTCGCTTGACCGGTCGAGGTCGTGAAAGCTCAGGTCGGTCCCGGAGTCCCCAGCGGGCCAGCTAGCGGTAGCCCCGCCGAGACCAGCAGACGTTGCCATGCAACGGCCAGGAGACAGATCGCCGGGCGCCGGCAGCTCAGGAAGCAAGTGGAAATGCGCGCGCTCGGCAGGCGGCACACAGCAGCAAGATCTCACACCCATCTTCTCCTTCCCCTTGGCGCAACGTTCTGCCCCTCGCCCTCGGCAGGCGGCACACAGCTTAGCAGACACAGCAACTCAACAGCTCTGCGCAAGCTAATTAGGCGAGTAATTGTGTTTTAAAGTTTTAATAATGGAAGTTACTCTTGCCTAAAGGTCATTGTTTGAGTCCGGTGAAGTTTACTACGCATACAACTTTAACCCTCGAGTACCGCTACCGCAGAGCACAAGAAGAGATCTTGGTCACCATTAATAATCTGGTAATAGTGTCTACCTCGTTTTTTATGGGGCTTCTTGAACACCTGTTGATGCTTTTGTCGTGAGATGTTAAACTAGAGATGTCACTCTCTACGTGCTTGGTGCATGCAGTCCCTAGGAGTAATTAAGGTTATTTGCCCAGTATCATGGTGGAAAATTTAACATCTGCCAACACCCTCCCCTTGATGTTTGATGGTTAGGCCCGACGGACTCCTCGAGTTGTCGAGCTCCCTTGTCAGGGTGCACACACACCTATGTGTGTCCGAGCGAAGGACGCAGTGATGTGGCGAGCATCGACACTGCAACCGACACTGCAACGGCTTCAAGGTTGCACCGCCTCACATAGGAGAAAAGCTAGAAAAAAATTGAGAGGATTGTGGTGTATAGATTTTTACTGATGCGAATATGGTAAAAATTTAATTATAATCGTTATGTTTTTTAGGTGTGATCGTACCCACTGATCTCTACTCTACATAGATCTACCCCTGCCCCGACACTATGTGCCAGGTGCAGTCATAAGACATCCCCAGACTAGATCTACGCCAGACTCGCTTTAGGCGGCCAGCTTTGCCTACACTCAGAAGCAAGCTCAATCTAATGTGTCATGCTCCTATCCTCGTCTAAAGGTGCATGTGTAGGTGCGGTACGATGCCAGCATTTATTCGTCTTGGGGTGCTTGGCAGTTAGGTGGTTTCTCGGTGAAAGTCTAGCCCGGCTCATCACCGTGTCGGTGGTGGTGGTGTCCTAATGCACCTTGTTCATTCTTGGAGGTGTCATCGACGAACCACTTGCCACCTTACCATGTGTGGTTTTAGAGTGAAAAACCAATCTGGTGTCTTGGATGTACAATGGTGGCATCTTTCATGTCATTCTCTTCCTGAAGATGTCATATTTGAAGACCACCCCTTGTGGATGTTCATCCTTGCACATAGCTAAAGTCCAACTTCGATGATTAAACCCTTGATGTTTGCACAAGTTACTAACCAGCAAAATATCACTATCGGTGTCATTACTCTGCCATCATTCATGATCCTTGATTGTTTTGTCTCATCAAAGTTGGGTTAGTGAGATCATGGGCTCTCCTAAATCTCCTTGTTCTTGTATTTTCAGTCCTCCGTCCTTTGAGGCTTCCTTTCTCTCAATGAGCGTTGGTGGGTGTCGATTGGATTTCATATGTGCTTTAAAGACATTGTAAAATCGCAGATCAAAACTTAACAGTCGCTTGGAATGTAATGGAGGTTGCTAGAGCCCAGAGTACGGTCACTTGATAGCGGTATTAGTTGGTGAAGGCCGATGTGCTTTTTTCATGGGAGTTTTATTTATTTATTTATTTCCCCCTTATGTATTGTTTGGTGTGGTCCTCCACTCCTTTGGCTTTGGGTGTGTTGTGTTGGTGGTGGGCTCTCAGTCCACCCCTTATATTCAGGCGGGGAATCCCCCAACCCCCCTCCCTCTAAAAAATGGAAAAGGAAAGAAACAACGCAATAAATTGTATGTACCTGCACCTGGTAGGAAAATTTTATGCGAAAGCCAGGTACTGCGCACCAGTAAGGTACTAGTACGTGGATGCCAACTTTCCAACTGCCTGAGGAACACCATTGATACACAGTATATATTTTTTTCAGACGTTTCCTCTTATCACAAATATGAGTTCATTCAAACATCAACACAATCTCCAAAGTGTGACTTTGACTGTAAATATCTATAGAAATATATTTACGATCAAAGGAAGTAAACTGGGATCCCCGTTATTCTACTGCGCTCCAAGCATACGCGATTAGCACCACCAATCGAGGTACAAATTTCAGGGAGACAACGCCCCTTCAGCCCCAGTCGATGAACGGGAGGGGAGGATAGCCGCCTTCAGGAGGAGGTTGCAGTGACGGCGGCAGGTTGCCCCAGGCGGTGTGCCCCCCCAGTATGTTCCCTGGTCAACAATAACACAGGAATGAAACATTGCCAATGCAAACTCGCTAAAGGTAAGTGTGATGTTCATAAACGAGATAAATCATGATGGAGCATTTGCAAAACGGCGAACGCTATGGTTCCCTGGCAGGTGGCAGCTTAAGCACTTAAAGCATCGCAAAATTTCAGAATTCAGAGAAAGGATCAAGATCATGGTCCCTGCAGACCAGGAAGCTGACAACAGCTCCAAACCAAACAAATTTAAGGCCTTTAATCTGTAGGTCCTCCTTCCTAGTCATCTTGAGGCACCAACCGACAGGCCCGCTTCAAATCGAATAGCCTCGAAACATCCAAACGGCATGCGATCAGTCTCTGGTAGGCGTCAAATTTCACTAACCAATGGACCCGCTCGCACATGATCGTGTAATTTAGAACGTCCAAATAGGATGATTGTGTGGCAAGGGCCCAATTCATGGCATGACAGCTGACTAAACTGAGGATATGATAAGCATATAGCTTATCGCAAATCGCAATTCTTTCTGTAAGGTGGGTGCCAGAATTTAGAAATCTTATGTTGGTTCAAAGCAGTTTCGGAGGAGAATATATTAGTACCTTAATTATGTGTTTTCTTCTAAGAACAGGTGTTCTCTACTTACAAGTAGAAGTAGGTTTCATCTCATTCAATGGTCATCAACAGAATTTTCCCTTCATGGCATGTTAAATGGCAACCCAAATATATCTTTTAAAAAAAATACTAGATGGAAAAAAAATGTAAGTTGTAACACTAGAACTCTACAAGTGCAATTGTTTATTCTGGATTGGTGAGACCGTGAGACACCTACAGTTAAGCACACTTTTCATATATTTAGGGGGTGTTTGGCACTGCTCCACGAACTCTACTCCACCAACTCCACCATGAAACAGTTCCACAAAAAACTGGAGTTTCTGGAGTATCTCTTTAGGTGCTCTCACAACTCCACGCTTTTTCCTCGAACTGAATACGTGGAGCTGAAACCGTTTGGCTAAAAAACGTGGAGCGGAGCTGAAAAAACGTGGAGCAGAGCAGTCCCGAACACCCCCTTACTAGTTACTTGACTGAGTGGGTGGCGTATATAACTCTCAAATTTTCAATCCATTGTTTTCAAGTTCGGGCTTCATCAATAATACTGTAAACAATCTCTAAGCATTAACTAGAATGCAGAAATTACTTGTTTATGAAGCAAAATCCAACTAATAATTTCAAGGTTAGGCATGCAATTATACAGTTAACTATAACAATATTGTGTTGATAAGAATGTCATGCAATAAAAAGATTACCTGAGAAAGAATTTCTATCTGGTCCCTGGTATCCAACGAAATTGGGTTGGTTCCCAATAAAATCAGACTGCTGCACCATGGGTCCAGGTCCAGACCCTGAATGATACAAGTTGGAAACATATAAGGCCTATCCATGGACTAAAGCAACTAAAACTCAGCATTGTTTTAGTGACGGAACCAATAAACAAATGTTTCTCCAAGTTAAAAGCGCCAGATATTACCAATAGTAATTGTAAATATAAGCTTTGTAATGTATTCAAGATAATATAGTCATACCTAACGATCTATACCTAACAAGGCTAAAGGTTCCTTGCTGTCCTGGTCATGGGGTCGGTCATGCCCTTTTAAAGGGTTGTGGCTAGACAACTTTTCTTCTTTTTAATATAATGATACACACCTATCCTGCGTGTTCGAGGGTGGAAAAAAGATTAAATGTTCCTACACTCCAGCAGATTAGTGTACAGACAAAGATATCAAAAGGCTCTGCCTGGATTCCGCAGAGGGGCACAGATATCATCTAAAATCAATTACAGTGTCCATTGCTCAAATGAAACGGTATGTGTGGTAAACCAAATGTAGGAACATGTGATCTTCAGGAGGTGTTTCATTTTTAGAGTTCTTAGTTTTAGGGGGTGTTTCATTCAAATAGAATCTAGCCCAAATACAACATACAACTCGATGGATACTTAAAATTTTAGTGAGTAGATGTTCAAACAGCCCCTAAGTTGCCACCCAATTGTAGCCATGTATTAATTTATACCCTACCATATGTGTGAATGGCAGAAAAATGCAAACCCTTACCTGGTGCAGCTAATGCTGGATTGACACCATCTGGCTTCGGATGGAAGTACCTGCATGAATCCCCATACTTGCAAGTTCCCTGCAACATGAACGAATTGACCTCAAAATTCAGAGTGGCCTCTACGCAACGTGAGATGGCTCACCGTGCGGACAAAGTGGTGACAGATGCCCTTGGCGAGGGTGCCGTCAGGCAGGAGGAGGGAGGAAACGCCGCCATGCTGCTCTGCCGACGAAAGAAACAGAGGAGTCAGCCGGAAAGACCTGAACGGACCCGAGCGCGGTGGCAGATACGGTGTTCGACGAAACGTGCCAACCATAGAGCAGAGGAAGCGACGTCCGGGACGGGAAGGGGAAGAAGGGGAAGAGGAGGGTTGCCGGCTGACCTTGGTGGCGGATGGAGTCGTACCAGAGGGCACGGGCGCGCTGGTGCTGGACGCCCTGGAGGTGGCGCCTCCGGGCGGCGGGGGTGTCCTGGAACTGCTTGTCGCAGTAGTCGCAGTAGTACTTCCCCAAGGGCATCGGGTTGGGTGTTGCGAGTTGGCAGCTCTGCTCTCTGCTAATTTGCAGCAACAAATCCCACACAATTTTTTGGAAGAACTGAGAATTTCCTTGCTAATCCGAAGCCTAGCCAAAACCCTAAAGGCACAACCAAAGAAACATCTATAGTTGAACAGTCCAAAGCTAGATTGCAACCAGCAAGGGTATGACAAAAAAATGTCACCCACCAAGACTCAAGGCCTCAAAATCTAACCTGATACCAAGAATCTGTTTGGCATAACAACGGCTCTAACAACAGCTTCGATTGAAAAATTAAGAACCATACCAAACACCTCATGAGAAGAGGCAGAGGAACCACACCAACTTACGACGAAGAGCCGTTAAAAGAAAAAACGACTGGAGTGATGATGCTGATGCAGCCCTTTTCTGCTGGCTATAAAATCAGGTGATGCTAATTTGTTGTGAAAAAAAAAATACCACTAACTGACTGTAACAAATTCAACTGTAAATTCTAGTTTTTTAAAAGAGCTTTAAAACATATCTCTTAGACCCTCCCCTATATTCCTAAAATAGAAAATATAATAGCTAAACAGAAGTCCTCGTATCAAGTTGCTTTTAAGATATCTCCTATAGAAAAAATAGGAGATCTAGTGAAAATGATCACTCCTGAAGATGCACAAGGAAAGAAGCCATACGAAGGATCCCTGTTCGCTTAGAACTTATCAGCACTATATTTCAGCCATATTTTTCCCTCGCAATAAATCAGTATCACTCATCTCAAACGCTGCAATAGCACAACTTTCTGGTAGGAGCGATCAAATCAGAAAACTTCCAGACTGAACAAATACAGATGTAAATAACCATAAGATTTTCGCAACAATCAACAGCAGATACCATCGCCAGTGTGCAATAATCGACAGGAGCAAGGTGGTAGGCACTAGACAACAGGTAGCTAGGAATTCTGAAACAAAATACGGTAGCAGTCTGGGTCGGAGACAAGGAAACATGAAAAAACGAAGTGAATCCATACATAGATTCAAGCTACCATAAATACATTCATACTGCTCTATAACAAATTACAAGATCAGCTATGGCAATCTCCAGTAAGCGTCAGTTAGTAGGAAGGGGGTGCCGTTACATGTCACTGCGACATAGACTACTCAGCTACACAGGTCACATTGTCGTACAAGTAGATAACCTTGCATCTTCAACGACGGGCTCGCATGCCTCAGATCATCCAACATCCCAGGGGAAATGCACAATTGCAACCATAGGTTCAGTCTCAAGGCACAGCCATTTCACAATCCGACATAGGAGCATTGCTTCTTTGCATGTTCTGGAATCAATTTCGCAACAATGTCTGCTGGGACTCCTTTCAATTCTGCAAAACAGAAGTGGCAAGCATGTAAGGTGGTGATGTACAAAGAACAAACTGGTTGTCACAGCTATGATAACAATGCTGAATTGAGTAGGCATGAAACATACCGTGAGCCTTGAAATTGAAAAGGGGTGGCAAAAAGCGGCCATTTGGAAGGCGGGTATTAGGATCTCGAAGCTCATCAAAGAATGGGTGAACAAGTGCCTCCACCTGAACAGAAGATTCGTAAGGATCTTAGAAAATCATAAAGTCAAACAGGGGTAATGCCGGAGCTGGCACACAGGTCTAATACTATGACTATTTCCATCATGTAATGTACAATGACATGCACTTACAGCAGTGCATCTCAGATTTGGGGAGTACTGGAGTAGCCGAGAGACCAGATCAACAGCTTCTGGCGGCATCCTTTTGTGGAATACCTGAAAGATAAAATGTCCAAAAAGGCAATTAGTAACACAACAGCAACAGTTTTTTTAGAACTTTGTAACAAAATGTAGAAAGATTTGTACCTTGTGCCATGGGTGTGCTTTGATTTGTGGGAACTTAAACTCTGTGTAATTCGGGTTCATGCATTTAATCTCTTCCCTTGTTGGAGTACCAAGGACCTGCCATACATAATCAAATTAAGGGTGATCAGAATTTGTGCTTCTGTAGAAGATAATTTACAAGTTCGCAGAACTGACACCTACCTTGATGATTTCAACAAGTTGGTCCACGCCACTTTCACCCGGAAACAGAGGCTGTTGAAATAGTTCTTGTAAGACAGTGTGAACTGAAGACTTTTGTTGACTTGAAAACTTTTTTTAAAAAAATGGCAATAATATTTGAGACACCGTACCTGCCCTAGCATAAGCTCAGCAAGAACACATCCAGCAGACCAAATGTCAATCGCTGTGGTATACTCAGTAGCACCAAATATGAGCTCGGGAGCCCTATAGTATCGGGAGCAGATGTACGATATGTTTGGTTCCCCCTTGACCAGAACTTTTGCACTACCAAAGTCACATAGTTTAAGCTGGTGGGTGTGTGGGTTCACCTGTAGTGAAGTTCGAAAATCAATTTCAAAGTACAAAGCCATTTATTCTAGAAAAAGATACAGAAGCAAAATAGAAGATTTTCCAGCATACCAGAAGATTTTGTGGCTTAATATCTCTGTGGCAGACACCGATAGTACCATGAATGTAAGCCAATGCCCTACATATCTGCCAAAAACCAATACAATATCAAATATTGAAGAACAACAACCACATCCATTGGAGCAGCCAATATTTAGGTGAAAGGAAATATGTTTTTAAGCTTCAACTTCAAATGTTCTCAAACAGGATACAAAACAAGCTTTAAAGTATAGTTAAAACAATAGAAAAAACAAAAGGGACTAAATCATTACCTGGTACATATACAGCTTCACATAAATAAGTGGCATGCGTTGGTTCATCTTGTTGTGATGCTTCACAACTCGATGAACTGTCTCTGGCACATACTCAAGGACCAAGTTTAGATAAAGCTCATCCTTCTCAGTTGTTGAAAAGAAGCAATGCTTCAAAGCAACAACATTAGGGTGGTCAAGAAGGCGCATGGTCTGCAGCTCACGGTTCTTGTAACGCTTATCCTGAAGAACCTTCTTTATCGCAACAGTCTCACCCGTCTCCAAACACTTAGCCTATGAACAGGTGAAATGGCATTGCAAATTAGGAGAGACATTTGATTACAAAAGGCATTATGTCACATAAGATATGGAAGATCTAAAATATGTACTGCGCCATGGAAAGCAATGCCACAGACAGCTGCATAATAGAACATATCTAAGTCAGTTATAAGTTGTTGCAACTAACCTGGAAGACAATCCCAAAAGAACCTTGACCTACAATGCGCTCAGCCATGTAGCTCACTGTCTGCAAAAGCAACCAATAAATGCAAATTATTATACATACAAAAAGAAACTGAGAAAATTGATCAGAACAATTCCACAATCTTATATGCTGCATCATGAATATATTGGCAATATGCAAAAGTAGCACATCAAAATTATGATCTTGGCTTTCAATTATTAGATTCAGGCATGCACTAAAAACATGTAGAATAGTTGATAATCAAATGCAGGAAAGTACTCACCTGTTTTGGTTGACCATTCTTGCCACCAGTAGTCGTGACAATTATGTGCCCAGTTTCAGTCCCTTTCCCATTAATTATGGTTGCTTCAACTTCCTGCATTTGGCATTCACGTCAAATGTTATATCACGTTCCCATTTTTCACATAATCTTGAAGAAATTACAGTAAGCCCGAAACAAGATGTCATTGGATCTTCACCTTATCATCTCTAATCTTTATCTCGTTCATCTGATCTTGCAACTTCTCCACACCAATGCTGGCGCTGCTGCTGTTCTTGAACCCAGAAGGGGCTACACCAGCTGAAGCCATCTCTGAAGGAATCCAACGTGCAGCAACTCAGCTTTGCATCAACTCCCCCAACAGCAGCAGATCTATTGGGCTACCTGTAAGTGGATTAACAAACAAATCGATCAGAGGGATGGTTCTAGATATTGCAATGGCAGAATCGTTCGCATCCGCAGATGCTTATAATGTCTAACGAGCTGAACTTTGTCAACAAGTAGTACAGCCCATCCCTGGAATATAGGTAAATTATAAGAAATGATAACAAGTTCTTCCTAGACTTGCAAACACGGCTTAAGTCATGAGCCAAGCAGGCAACCGACAGAAAATATAGCAGAGAAATGACCGAATAGTTTACACACATTGCAAGAACCGCTCACGGTTTATCTAAACCGCGTAAAACGAAGCCAGTCGTGTTTACTGTACCCATGTTTAGCTATGGAATCGAAGGGATTTCTTATCTTGACCCTCCCCTCTGAAGATACTCACAAGGATACAGACACTATGTTCGTCCGCGAAGCAAGGCTTCGCCTTCTAAAGACTAACTTAGAATGTAAGGGAAAAAAAAGGTCGGCTGCACATGTCTCGGCTAGAACTCAAGCATTTCAAGGTAACGTGCTCCTCCTAACTCTCGGAGAGTCAAAGCAAATAATCCTAACTTAGGACCCCCTCTGAATCTGTTCAGGGGCATTTCCGAGCCTGCAACGAAAGGGAACAAGCAAATCGACAAAGAATTGATGGCTTAGACACTAATTGAAGGATTTGATGTCGCATGGATGGCTAGAGCAGAACATACGCACCGACAGACAAGAGGAACAGAAGCCATGAGATCCGCGCTAGCGCTCTAGCCTCTAGGCTGACTTCAACATGAACAGAAACTCGGAGAAAGAGCGCATCTTTCACAGAACGATGCCTACTCCGCCAAGAACCCAGCAAACGCTCCAGAAATCGTCGCTAACCCACGCGAAGAGAACAGGCCCAACTTTGGCCGCCGAACGGTCCGCGCCACTCACCGGGAAAAGGCAGATCCCAGGAGAGGAGACGGATGACCAGAACTCCCAGAACCGCCAGCGGCGCACGCAAACATGGACCAAGAACGGAACGCCCATTCGCGCGCGGTCACAAACGACCAACAGAGAAGAACAAACCGGCAAATCTAGGAGCAAGAACAGATGGGTGTCCATACCTCTAACCTCCTCCTTCCTCCGCCAAAGAAATCTCTCTGTTCACCTCCGAGATTTGGTTCCTCCTCTTCGCCTTCTCCCTACTCCCCCTCCTCCTCCGCCTCCGCCTCTCTACCTCCCTCCCTGTGTTCTCTGGCTGCTCGCCCTGCTCCTCTCCCTCCCGTCCTTTCCTCCCCCTTTCTACCTCCCTCCCCCGCCTCTTCTTTCCGCTTGTCGGGACGCAGCAGAATACTGCTCCCAACGCGACGCAGCGGCCGAAATGATTTGTGCCTGCCTGCTGCCTGCCGAGGCCTGCAGTCAAAGCACCCACCACCACCACCACCACATGACACGACGCCCGCGCGCACCACCCCGCCCGCAGATCCCTCCCCCCTTTAACGCCACAGACATGTGGGTCGCGCTCTCCTCGGACCCACCTGTCAACCAAACAATATCGACACGAGTCACGTGCTCACAGGACGCCGGATCCCTTGGCGTTTGGTTGGGCCACGCCTTTTGACCGGTCAAATCCGCGGGGCCCGCTGCCGGGACTGCGTCGGCGGGGCCCGGCTCGGTTACTGGTCGCCTCCTCTGCCCCCCCCCCCCCCCCCCGCCCCCGGGGGGGGCGGGGCGGGGGGGGGGCCCCCCGCGCCCGGGGGGGGACCCCGGGGGGGGGGGGGTCCCCGGTTTTTCCGGTTTTTTTACCCCTCTTTTTCC
>Ga0182004_10002767_pt1 | contig 13753 bp, 10 predicted proteins | sample Sormic07211540_1_FD_120479 | JGI IMG/M metagenome (GOLD analysis project Ga0182004, IMG submission 120479) | Endophyte microbial communities from Sorghum bicolor roots, Mead, Nebraska, USA - 072115-40_1 MetaG | ecosystem: Host-associated > Plants > Roots > Unclassified | place: USA: Nebraska...
AATAATAATAATAATAATAATAATAATAATAATAATAATAATAATAATAATAATAATAATAATAATAATAATAATAATAATAATAATAATAATAATAATAATAATAATAATAATAATAATATGTTTGACCTCAAGAAACTCATAATTAAAATGTTATCTACATGTAAAGCATCAACACTTAAATAACATTTTTAGAATAAAGTTGGTACTAGTTTCGTGTTTTCTAATTTATCAAAAGAAATTATTTATGAATTCTAAAAACTAAACCAGATTTTTATTATTTTTTAGAAACCAAACATAGGGACAAATTGACTAGTTTCAACAGTTGGAGGGTGTCTGTCATCCCATTTCAGCGCTCAAAATTGCAGTGATATACAACCTAGGTTTGGAAAAATATACTTTACCCTATGTATATTTTTACACATCGTAGAGTAGTGGCACACAGCAAAGCCATCGGGAGGAAAAATAGACTATCCCCTCTCCATGGGCCATGTATAGGTCTCGAGATGCACCGAACAAAAAAAGCCACAGCCCATAGCTTAACCCCAGAGCATGTTGAAGACATCAGACGTGTGCGTGCTCCAGTGTTGCCGCTGTCGTTTGGCCAATGCTATCCTGCCCTGTCTGGTAGATCGAATCGATGTCTGTCGATATGAAGAGGCGAGAGGCCGGCCAAAAGATCTGGCAGCTAAAAATCTCTTGACGTTCTTTACCCATTCTTAAGGTCACACAAGGTCACAAGGAAAGGAAGGCAGCACCTTATCTGGAACAGGGAAAATCCAGCACCGCATGGAACAGACCACAGAGGCGTGCGGTGCAGCGTGCTAGTGCTGCTACTTTCTCGCGCTGCGCTGTCTACCACACAAGCCCCTAGTCAAAGCTTTGCATAAACCTAAATAGTTTAAGACATGCATGATCTTCTTTGCCGAATGATTCCCGTTCTGAATGTGTTGGAAAAGCAGCACGTGAGCCCCCTGGCTGCTCATGCTGCTGTCTGTTGCTCCATCGAGGACACTCATCTCGATCAGTCGCCTTTACGCCCCCTGTACTGTAACTGTAATGAACTGCTCTGTGCCGGCCGCCCATGATGTTGTTGTTTCTTCATCAGCTTCGGTCTGAGTCTAAAGACGGCCATGAAGCTGGAAGAGTAAAGAAACCCATGCCTGCTTTGCTTTTGCGTTGCACTAGTGAGTGCTTTCACGGTGGCCGTTGAATCCGAGACAGCCATGCCCGTGCCGTGTGCCCGGTGGCATGCACGCTAGCTTGTGGCCGATCGAGTCGTCGTCGTCCTGGCCTTTCCTTTGTTGGGCTAGGGAATCCAAAGATGCCAAGGAATCCCATGCGACTTCTTGGTCCCTTGGAGACGTGCTGTGCTGCTGCCTTTGTTTTGTTGCCTTTGTAAAAAGTTTCAGACGCCGCTGCGCTTTGCCTAGCCCTAGTGGTAGTGGCCTGGGGTTTTAACTAGCAGTAACAACAGCTGTTCCCTGCTATTGCTTTACATTCATTCACCTTTGTGTTTGCTTGCCAAACCATTTGTCATGCAATCGCTGCTCTGCTATGCTGTGTATGTTGCAGGCCAACTCGGTGGAGTGGCTGGACATGAGGCACGTGTGGGGGGCCACGTGGTGCCTGGTGCGGGGCCCGCTCGTGGGCCCCTTCTCCGTGAGGCTCACCACGCTGTCCGCCCGGAAGACGCTCACGGCCCGCGACGTCATCCCCAGGAATTGGACGCCCAAGGCCACCTACACCTCGCGCCTCAACTTCCAGCCGTCTCTCTAGGGAGGAGCCCCGCCGGAGACTGCCGGAGGGGAGAGGGGGCGCGGCGACCGGGGGCCCACGTTTTATCGGCCCCGGACTCTGCCTTGTGGGCCCGCAAAGGCTGGTGGCCCACTTGGCAGGCAGCCAGGCAGGAGGAATCCAGACTGTTTTTGTTCTTTTTTTTTTGCTGTAGTGCAAGCAGCTTGGTTTTATATGATTTTATTTTATCCTCGTAGCGTAGCTAGCTAGTGTGAGGTGATTCATGATCATCATAGCAGGCATCGGAGGACATGCATGCGTGATGGCTGATGAGTTGAGTCCGTTAGGGGGCCCAGAGTGTCAGGTACAGGCAGCCGCCCTCTCCAAAGGAGAGAGCTAGCGCTCGCTGCTTGCTCTCGGGCTCCAGCTCAAGCCCTTGGAGGCTCGGAATCCGATGTGGAAGCTGGTTGCGCCGTGAGGGTTTTGGATCCCTCGTGGTGTCTGCTTCTGCTTCGCTCGTGTGTGGTGTGGCTGTGTTTTTGGCGTCGATGTGTTTCCTGTCTTGTGTTTGCCCTGTTGATGAATGCAGGGTTCGTGACAAAAGTTGTTTATCTGTCCACAATGAGGAATGCGCGTCTGATGCTGCTCAGAAAAGGAAAGAAAAAAAGAGATGAACATTCGTGGCATATATATGTAGTGAAGATAGAAACTCATCCCAAAAACATACTTTGAACCCTTGAAAAACTAAGCATATATACAATATCCATAATGTGTTAAGAGATGACCTTTTTTTAAGCAAAAGTTGAGATGCAAAGTCGTTGATGATTTTTATTTATTAAAAAAAAACGATTTTGCTTCCTAACTTTTGCACAAGCAGCGGCGTATATGGAAAAACTAAGGATGTGTTTGAGTTCTCGATAGACTGAACTGATTTTTTTTCATGAGAAAACTAGGCTCTATTTGTTTTTATTACAACAAATAGGTATGTCTTCGTTCAAAAACAAATAGGTATGCCATGAGCTGTTTTATATCCGTAATAACATACATGCACTCAACTAGTAAAAAATAAAAAAAAATAAAATCATCTTCAAAACTATTTATAATAGGGCTAGAGAGGTAAGATAGATGATTTTAAAAATTAAGAAGATGTTTTGTTCGATTTTGAAATTTAAGGAGGAAAAAAGACTTTTACCAAAGTTGAGAGAGATAATGTTAATTTTTTTCCGTTCCTCCTTGCTAAAGACCGAATAGTATTTCGGTCTCCATGCTCTCCGGTACCAAAGCATCGAAGGTCCAACGCATCGAGCCCATGAACCAGCCCATTACTCCGTCTCCAGCGCAGGTCCGCGTCCTCCCTCGCAACCACGCGGCCCTCCCCTCCCCGCGGTCCGCGGAGGTCGCGGCCCACAGGCGCTCGGCCCTCCCCGCCGGAGGTTGCCGCCCCGCAGCTACGCCGTCCTCTTCACGCCGCATTTTCCCCGCACCCGCAGCCAAACCCCACCGTATCGTCGGTTCCCCTGAGCCTAGGGTTTAACCAGCAAACGCCGCGCTTCTCGAAGCATGTCACCGCCGTCGTCGCTCAAGCACCTGCCCCCGGCAACCGCCGCCGCGGCCTCTCCGCGCGCGGTCGCCACCCCGAGAGCCACCGGGATTCGCGGCCTCTGTGCACTCCCGACTTGGCGCCTCCGGTGCTCAGCCTCCGCCGCCGTGGCCGCCACCGAGGTGATGGTGCACGCCTCCTCCACGTGGAATTTCCCGGAATCCTGCTAGTGAGGTATTGGTTGCTTTGTGACTTACGGGCTGTGCGGTGTTGTTCAGATGGTTGATGCTCCGCTGGACTGGGCGGGGAGGTCGCTGGAGGAGTTGCGCAGCTTGCCGGACCACGACACGTTCTGCCTGATGGCGCTCTCGCCGCTGGACGGGCGATACGATCGCTTCGTCAAGGAGCTGATGCCCTTCTTCAGCGAGTTCGGCCTAATCAGATACCGTGTTCTCATCGAGGTATCTGACATTTGGGACAGTTTAAGCTCCTTGCAAACTCTGCATCTGCCTACAATTTTGATTGGAGATTGGACGCTTGAGAGCCTGTTTCTGGTGTTATTGTCAATGCTGCTTAGCTGACGCACCTTTCTTGCTCTTCAGATCAAGTGGCTACTGAAACTTTCTCAAATTCCTGAGATCACTGAGGTGCCTCAGTTCAGCAAGGAAGCCCAGGCTTTCTTGAATGCTATTATTGAGGATTTTTGCATTGACGATGCAAAAGAAGTAAAGAAAATTGAGAAAGTAACCAACCATGATGTGAAAGCTGTCGAATACTTTCTGAAGCAAAGGTGCAGCTCAAATCCAGAGATTGCAAAGGTTGCAAGTAGGATCTTGTTGTGTATAGGATTAATTATTTGTGGTTAGACTTTAAGCTGAGTGGCATCTTGAACCTGTTTTCAGGTGTCGGAGTTCTTCCATTTTGGTTGTACCTCTGAAGATATCAACAATTTGTCACATGCATTGGCTCTGAAAGAGGGGGTAAATAGAGTTATGTTCCCTGCCATGATCGACATATGCAGAGCATTGTGTTCCTTGGCAACACAAAATTCAGGCTATCCTATGTTGGCTCGAACTCATGGGCAGGTATGACTTATGAAGCCACCTTCACCATAATATTTTATTGCTGTTATACAGCAAGAACAAGAAGTTTTTTGTACCCTTTGTTTGAAACATAGCTTATCCATAGTCACCTCTCGAAGGACTTCTATGTGAGATATATGATATAAAATAATTACTTATCGGGGCTTAATGTTTTGTAAGTTTGCCTGGTTGATGCAGCAAGGTGATTTTGAGTGATAGTAAATTGATAAGTTCATAATGAAAAGAATGGAATTGAATGACTTATCAACTCATTCAGCTTTTTCCAAGGCAACATGGGTGGAGGAAATACAAACCTGCACTATTTATCAACATAGTCTAGGAGATTTAATAAAAAGATTATTGTACTGTTCTGGCAGATAATCTTCAACCTTTCCATTTGTACAGGAAAACGGAAAAATATTTCTATATGTAAAAAAATTGTTCTTCAGCAGTGTTGCTTTGTGGAGTTCAGCTCTGTAGCTCTTTTGATACAATAGTTATTAGTTAACATAATTGTCTTGCTCAATTGCTTGTATGTTAGTGGAATGCGCTTGCTTTGCCAAGAAAGACATGATTTGGAACCCTGTCTTAAATTGTTTCCAATTCCTGCTTGTAGCCAGCATCACCAACAACCGTGGGAAAGGAGATGGCAAACTTTGCGGCCAGATTATCTGATATAGGAAAGAGTTTCTCAGAGGTGAAGATACTAGGGAAATTTGCTGGCGCTGTTGGCAATTACAATGCTGATGTGGTTGCATATCCTGAAGTTGACTGGCCTAAGGTGGCAGAAGAATTTGTTAGATCCTTGGGTTTGCAGTTTAATCCCTACGTTACTCAGGTGATCTATATTCTTTGTTTTGACATTTAGTTTCTTCTCTGGTCTTCTATGTTCTTGCACAACTAGGGAGTCTTCTCAAATTCCAGGGTGATCATAACCATCAACGTAGTTGGTTCTGATGCAGTTTTATCCCTTTTACAGATTGAGCCTCATGACTACATATCAAAGCTCTTCAATCTATTCACCCAGTTCAACAATGTGTTGACTGATTTTGATAGAGACATGTGGTCCTATATATCATTAGGCTACTTCAAGCAGGTAAACTAAAATGGCTTGACACTACAGTGTGGGAGGATTAAACTTGTACTGCAAGGGAACAAATTGATGGTATTGATTTTTATCTTCCATATTAACTTGCAACATCTTCCAAAACTCTTTTTTCAGATACCAAAGGCTGGTGAAGTTGGTTCTTCCACTATGCCTCATAAAATCAACCCCATTGATTTTGAAAACAGTGATGGCAATTTATGTCAGGCGAATTCTATATTATCTGGTATAAGCATGAAACTGCCAATATCCCGGATGCAGGTATTGTCACTAATCCAATTTTATGCCTCAATTTCAGTTTTTCTAACATGAGGTGTCAGGATGAAAATCTGGTGCCTGTATTCATGGCACCTATGCGAGATTGGATCTTAAATTACATTTACCATATCATTAGTATATACACACACTAATGAACCACCATGTTGTATCATTGACAGCGTGACCTGACAGACTCAACTGTTTTGAGAAACTTGGGTATGGGATTAGGTCATTCTCTATTGGCTTACAAAGCTACCATACGTGGAATCAGCAAAGTTCAGGTAGGTGGCCCAGAGCTCGTCCTTTGTCTAGCTTGTCTTTTTTCTCGTTACAGATGATATAGTTGTAGCTTCAACTTCAATATAGTTGATGCATGTTTAATTTTAAGTTTATGATTATTATAAGTACTTGCAGAATGCTTGATGATCAAGCAGATAGACCTACCTCACCACTTGCTCTTTTCATAAGTTTTGGCTTGACGGGGGAAGATACACTATAAATTAGTGGTGACTGCTAGTGTAGGTGTTTACCCAACTAAAGTCCACACCACTCAAACCAGATGAGGATAGCTGGCTTAGTAGGATAAAGATCTTCCTTTTATGCAGTGCTCAACTGCACGCACTTCTTGCACCAATACATGGGAATATCAGATGTTTACTTTTCTTTACTATTGAACTGAGATAACTAGGTTAAATTTTTGCATGCATTTTTAGTAATTATGATCAGGCTAGAAATTTGTGCTGAATCGGTGCCTATACAGGTGAATGAATCACGTTTAGCTGAAGACTTGGAGCAAACTTGGGAGGTCCTTGCTGAGCCAATACAGACAGTAAGCCATCTGATTTTTCATTTTCTGTCCATTTCCCCTTAATTCTGTTCTGGTTGCTGCCACAAAGTGCTTGTTGTGTGCACATCAGGCATGTATCATGTTACTGTAATACTGTTATTACTCTTTGTAGGTGATGCGAAGATATGGAATACCTGAACCTTATGAGAAGCTGAAGGAACTGACGAGAGGTCAAGCTGTGACCAAGGACAGCATGCAGCAATTCATTGATGGTCTAGACATACCAGAGGAGGTTCGATCAAAGCTTTCGAAGCTAACCCCCCATTCTTATACTGGGCTAGCGGAGGATTTGGCCAGAGACATCGAGAAGTGGGTTGATCTGGAATCTGGATTTCAAATCAAGTGAGCTTCCATTTAAAAATGGATAATCCTCCCCACTTTTTTCCTTTTTGACAATGACAAAAAAAATAACAGACGGGAGCCCTAGAAAACGAAAATTTTAATGGGTTGTGGCCTCTGAATTGTCGACCAAGATAATTTACGTGGTTCTCATTTATGATAATTTTTGGCACATGTAAAATGCGCCTCAAGGAACTTATGCTAGCTGTATCTTGGTGAAAAATTATCGAGCTAAAAAAGTTGCTTGCTCGATTTCTTATAAGTACGGAGTTGTTTTGCAACGCCTGGTGCGGTAAGCTAAAATGCTTATATTATGCTATTTCTTTTTAGTTACTGCATACAATACTTTCTGTTCGGTTGCTTTGTTGAGGGTCTTGTCTTGTGGGATGTAAAGCCTCCATTCAGCACGTCATATACAAATAAAGGTTACCTATTCTACGTACCGGCTAAAACTGCAATCACGTTGGGCTCAAAATGACTTGTAGAATAGAAAGTCGAAACGAAGATGGAAGGAGGGAGAGCTAGCGAGAATAAATAAGAATGGCAGTTTGTGCACCCATAAAAGACGGAGTGGCAGGTAATCTGGCAGGTGAGATTTTAATTTTAATTAGACAGTCACACACACAGACACTCGACGCACTGCAGATTTTTGGAATGATGCTAAAGCGACTTTGGTTATCGGAAGCACTGAATGATGCAAAAGCAGACTTGGGTCATCGTTGGATGCTCACATTGGTTCCACACGCATTGACTCATATACAAAGCAATTGGTTCCATACGCATTGATTCGTACGAAAAGCAAATAATGCTCGATAGCGACGGAAAAGGAGGTTTACGAACTTTACCAGCCAGGCAGCCGGGTAGGGCAGCCACCCGTTCGGAATTGACACCAGAGGTTGTGCAGTTGTGCCCCTGAAACGGTGTTTCATCGTTATCCGGGTCCTTATCCGGAGCTAACCAGCTCCCGATAGTTTTTTTTTTCTGCAACGGCACGGAAGACGGCGGGGGTGAATCCTTCCGGTTTTTTGCTGCTTCAGATTCGCAAAAAATAGATGGAGCATGATTGATGCTAGCAGGCAGCTGACATTGTTGCTTTGCTACTGCTGTTACTACTAAGGCCAGTATCAGTGGAAGTTTTAGGTGAGTTTCGTTTGTATTAAATTGGTTGTCACATAGGCTTTTTTATGACATGGCGGTGTATTTAAGAAAAGAGAGAAACTCTCTTAGCACGATTATCAACCCTTTATGAGTTTTGTAATTAAATGTCTATGAAACTATGAAATGAAACTCTCCATTGAGAGTGGATGTTTTATTCAAGTTTTATTTTATTTCATATGACATGCCAGTCTTGGAAACAACGCCATGAAAACCCCCTACTGAGACTGGCCTAACGCGAGTCTGTTTGCTGGTCCCAAAAGCTAGCCTGTTCGTTTGAGCTTATCGGCCGAATCTGCTAGCATTTAGCAGCGGTTTTCTCTCACAACAAATCAGCCAACAATACTTTCTATCATGGCTTATCAACCAAACGAATAAGGCGCTGAAAGTATTCATTGATAGTATTGTTCACTGATTTTGTCGGGTGCCATAAGCCAGGGTACCCCAACTAATTCTCTTCTAAATGAGCCGCCAGCTTCCAGGACGAGAAGCAGGGGCCACGTCGCCCCAAATTCTCTCGTCCGTTGGATCTTCGGTCGTGCGGCTCAGATTGTTTGGAGCAACTTCTGTCGAAAGCAGCTTCTCGCGCTTCTTCTCACCTTCTCCCGCTTCTCTCCTACTCCCCCCGCTTCTCTTCCGAAGCCAGAGAAGCAAATATATATCATAGCTTCCGCTTCTCCATCCAGCTTCTCACCCCTTCTCTCTCCTCGCTCTCTCTCTCTCTCTCATCTTCTCGACTCTTCTCGTGCTCCCTTCGACGCTCGACGACTCAGGGTCCCGCTCCTCCCGCAGCACGCCGCCGCCGCTACCAACGCCCCTGCCGGCGCCTCCCCTTCCTCTCCCTCTCTCCCGGCGTGGCGGCGTACCAGCCGACTTCCTCCCTCATCCTCCTTTCTCGCGGCGGCGGCTAGGGCAGGCGCCTTGCCTGGCCGCGCGGTGGCGGCTGCTCCGATGACACCATCAGATCCCTCCCTCTCCCCAATCCTCCGCATGGCCTCCTCCATGCCTCCTTCCGGGGCACGCGCGCTCCTATAGTTGGTGAAACCCTAGGTACCACTCCGACTTCCGCGTGCGCTCCCTCTCCTTCCCTAAACTCCATTCTCCTAACTGCATGCTTCTGGTCTCCCTCCCCTCTTCGTTGTAGCGAGCAGCTCACCCAGTATCCATCATCTCTTGCTATTCTCTTGTGTGCAGAACTGCTACCCTGCCCTGTGCAGTGATGATTAATTGTTTTAATTATGTTATTTACTGAGGCTTGGGGATGGTGCAATGATGATCTTTTTAGCACAGAGACAATGGAATTGTGCAACGATGATTACATAGTTATTTCATTCTTCAATGAATCTTGCTATTTTGGATGGCTTCATGGTGCCGATGTCCTTCTACTACTTGCACATTTTATCCATTTTTTATTCACCATACATCCATTGTCAATGATGTCTTTGCTTCATAAAATTTATCGGTTCTTCTATTACTGAGCACACCCCATTGCTGATGATGTATATGTGATTACCCTTGCTACAAGGTAATTTGTTACTTAGTGAACTGCAATATCAGGATCAGTTTTCTCTTTAGCTTTCCAAACTATACTTATGCATTGGCTTGATCTTTTAATTCCTATTCTATGATGGTTCTTACAGTGACCATGACTTTGTGTCCCAAATATGCTTTTCCTTTTACCTAATGGCAACTCTATTGCTGGGATGTGAATTATGACTTTATAGCCTTAATATAACTTTGGTATATGGATGTTAATATTCTTTTACCCTTCCAACAAACCGAATTGATGTTTCTGCAGCAAGAGGCCTACAATTGGAAGGTTCTAATTTCTGTAAGCTGCATAGGCTAAATTGGGGTGTTACTTCTGTAAAAGAACAGACCTGAATTGACTTTCTTTTCTATTCTACGGTTTAGCTTTCGATGCCTGTGGTTGTGATGTTCCTATTCTCTGTTCATTTTTGGCGCCCATAAATTGTTCCAACAACACAGCCAAGCGTCACTCATCTTGCACCCCAGGACCCTTTATGCCTCCAAGTGCTAGCAATATTTAGACTTAAAATCTCTCCTTACTACAGATTATTTCACTGTTGGAGCACTGAATATGTGTGCCATCTTTTCTATCGTTGTGGTTATTGCTATTGTCACCTATCTTGTGTAACAGAACCCGCTCTTAGTGAACTGTTAGTTTCCTCTTAGATTAGCTACACATTTTTTGGTTTTACTCAACTTGCTGTCATTGCCAGATTACTCTTAAATTAACTATGTATTCTGGTTTTATGTATAGGGGAGCATGTGTTTTGTAAGATGGTTTTTCTTCTTTGTGCTTTGCAATGCATACTTTGTTCATTTCAATAATCAAAGCACATGTTGAATGCGTCCATTACTGTGCCGATTCATTAGTGGTGCCTCCTCTACCCTGAATATTTGGGCGAGTGCCTTTGAGATTTTTGATGAAATCTATATATAGAGGCACTTCCCAGTACGCACCTTCTCGAGTAATCAGATGCTGCATCTCGCCATTACTGTGCTTCTTCATCCCTGTTTTTTTTTTGCAAAAAAATAAAACATAGTGCTTCATTTTTATTTCAGTCAATATATATAAGATAATGTTGTCATATTTATTTCCTTGGGTCTTACAAGATTAACTTCAAAATATATGGCCATATTTTAAAGCTTATATTTTCTTCTAAATATTTGTACAACACTTTTGGCAAGCCACAAAATCATGGATGATCTTTATTGTTTGCTTCACACATTAAATAAGCCATTTAGCTATTCACACAAAACACCCATAATGCTAACACAGATAGATGTAGCGTAGCCCTCTGTATGATCTTTTTATTTTGATGTAGTGTGCCCATGAACCTTCATACAAGTCTTATTTCATTTACACAGGCATTCATATAGCTATTTTCTTTTAGATTCCTATGCTGAATTGCAAGTGAAAATTGCTCGAGCTAATGTTTTGGTGTGCTGACCAGCAGTCAGTTACAGTTGACGCGCGCGGCGACGGCGCTCTCCCATTCAGCTCATCTCATATTTTAGCTGTAACTAAATACAGATCAGGGCAGCATACAGATACACCATGCTCGAAATTATTCGAAGGTCAAAGCTATTGCCCAACAGGTAAGCCAATGCCATGTCTTTAATCAATTTTATTTACAACTCTTAGCTCAAAACCAAAAGGTCATCTATAGCCCTTCTGCTGCTTCAGAAGCTCGCACTGCTGCTGCTATATCTGTCTATTTGGTGGTTTGTTGCTGATCGATTTTTGTGCTCTCTCTCATATATGCTGGTCTATTGCTGTTTTCCTCTATGTAGGATACCCTGCTTGTCGATCGAGGAAAAAAAAGATTCTATCAAGCATTGCCAATCCAAAGCACAATAGCACATGGATTTTTTCTACACGTTAAGCTATGTATTTATTAAATTTTGTCTCGACCAGTGAAAGCAATGCATCCCAAAAAAAAATTCTATCAAGCATTGCCAATCCAAAGTACATGTAATTTCTTCTACATGTTAAGCTATTGTATTAACTAAATTTTGTCTGTACCAGTGAAAGCAATGCATCCGTGCTTAAATGGCTATTGTTTCCATCTCAGTCTTGCTTCCTCAGCTGCAGGTGTGTGATTCTATTTACTAATGCCTGCTCTTTCCATCTTAGACTTGCTTATACAGCTCCAAATCCGTGCTCCAATTTACTAATGCCTATTTTTTTTCCTCTGCAAGTGTGTGATTCCATTTACTAATGCCTGCTCTTTCCATCTTAGACTTGCTTATATAGCTCCAAATCCGTGCTCCAATTTACTAATGCCTATTTTTTTTCCTTTTTTTGGCAGGAGGATTAGCTAATGCCTGCTTTTTTTTTGGCAGGAAGATTTACTAATGCCTTATTTTTTTTCAGGTATACCTTGCATCTCGTCGTACACATGTTGTGCTTCTCCTCAGGTTAGTACTCAACTTTTTAGGTTCTTGTTTACTGTCTGTTACGTGCTCCTTCCATTTTTCCTCAGGGTGTGCCTTATATGATACAGAAATGTACTCAACATCAGAGGATGCTCAACAAACAGAGGACCTATATGAAGATAACAACCAGTCTCCTCTTCTCATATAATATGCTGCCTCTATCTCACTTAAGCAAAAACCAAACCATTTACCATTCCCACTCACAAAAGGATAAACTATATTTTTTCCCACACTAACAAGCTGTTAGTAATTGACAGACCAAGATACTGCTCTTACCCCCAGCTGAGCAAGAGATGAAGCTTTGTGTTAGTTGCAGAGGACCTATATGAAGGTAATAACCATTCTCCTCTTCTCATATAACATGCTGCCTCTATCTCACTTAAGCAAAAACCAAACCATTTACCATTCCCACTCACAAAAGAATAATTTACATTTTTCCCACACTAACAAGCTATTAGTAATTAACAGACCAAGATACTGCTCTTACCCCCAGGTTAGCAAGAAATGAAGCTTTGTGTTAGTTGCAGGTACATGATTCCTGCCGATTACGGCGACCTTGAATGTGACATCTCACTGCCTTATTCCACAGGCACAATGTAATTTACCTAAATTCTTGTTTATAAATTAACTTAACAAGCCTAGAGCAGAGACCCTTCTTTCCAGATGTTTTTGAACTGCTACGAGCATTCCAATATGTTTCCTAATTATGTACAATCATATACCTCATGCTTATATGGTTAGCCAGTACCTTTGTTCTGAGGGATCTTAAAAAAAATCTTAGAAGATATAGATATTGTGCTTACTTAGATGATTCTGCCTGTACATGCTATGTGTTTAGTTCCGTAAAAATTTTAAACACATTTAATCATCATTCCAACCTACATATTTTGCATTGCACATCCTATACTTAAATTATGCAGTACCTTACACATACACTGACTTATTTTATATGAGATAAATATACAGGTATCATAATAGTGGATCTACAATAATAGTTTCAAGATGAATGCTCAGCACTATCCAAATCTTACTGTGATTGATGACTCAGAAATTCAGTCCATCGCAGACCACATAGAAGAAAGAGCACTGATTGCAAGACTTCCACAGTCAGCAAGAAATATCATAGAGCATATACAGTTAAGGGATGCAATCCAGGAAAGTTTCCAAATTGATATCAAATTAGAAGATATCTCACAATACAATTCAGACTACATTATCATGCTACACTCAGCCAATACAAAAAACATCCTGCTCAACAAAGGATTTCTCAAAGTTGATACCTTCACACTTCCATTGATCCCATGGGACAGAGATTATGGTTCAACAATTATGCCTCTTCCAACTTATCTTACAGATACTGAACACCAAAATCAATATTCACTCACGTACAACAGAGAACAGCTAACCATTGATATCTTTGGACGACTTCCACCTCATCTGTGCTGTGAATTCATAGTACGCCACCTGCTTAAGATACTCTGTGTCATCCATGAAGTTACATTTACACCAGCAATTTTAGTGTACTCAGTCGATGCCTATGGATCAAAAATGTGTGTTCCCAATATTGCATATATAGGTGTGAAAAAAACAACACAAAATGGTATCAGCATGTGGCCATTATGGTATGAAACCATTACAGAAGACATGCATGGCTACCCTTGTGAACCATACTATTTACACAACACCGGCAACTTCGAAGGTAACCACATTCACATCTATAATGT